>MDTC01277521.1_pt1 | contig 16142 bp, 13 predicted proteins | sample 811181 | NCBI WGS metagenome assembly MDTC01 (sample SAMN05326644, study PRJNA326480) | marine metagenome | isolation source: seawater | place: Pacific Ocean: North | collected 2011
GAAGTGCCCCCTTCCCGGGCCATCTACCTTCAGTCCAGTTGCAACCGATAACTGCACCATCTCCAGCACCTCTATCGCGTCTGGTTTCGTCCTTAAGTATGCGAGCCCACGGATCATGGTTATCAAATCCGTAATATAACAAAGTGCTCGGAGCTGAAGCTAACTCTCTGCTCTTTTCTAACCAAGCATTACGGCGCCGGTTGGCGTTTTCAAGAGATCGGTGAGCCAAGTCAGCACTACCAATAAAATTCCCGGTAGGCATATCTAGTGGAGTCATTACGCCGTATGGATCTAAATGAATCGCTTCTCCTGCAGACAGTTGTTTCAAAACTTGATTGCCCTCAAAATCGACACCTTCGTAGCTAACTTTGCCCCTGTATACATAAACTTCAGCTGAACCTTCTCGGTGAACATCTACGCCAAAATCTGTACCTAGGTCAATCACCCTACCCATTGGCAGATCAACAGTAAACCCAACCGCCACCTTTGGCACATGGGCTCGCATTTTACCAAATTTAACAGCCATTGCATTTTCATGGATCAATTCAGTTTCGACCGGTCCTTCCAGAATAGTAGTGGTTCCCTGCATAAATTCCAATTGAGCCATTCCACTAGAAAATGAAAAAGAACCTGGACTGAAAGCTGAATTATTTGCAGAGAAATTATTTGGTTTGATTTCCCAAATTAAATCAACCGACTTAGTCAAAACAGCTACAGTAGGCTTTGGTAAACCCTGATAATCTAGAATAGATTCTTTTTCGTTTTCGAAATTATTTTCGAATATTGCCGATTCCTCATTGGATTGGAATATATCTAATGGTAGGCTAAAATAGAGATAACTTCCAAATATCAGAAGTGCGGCATAGGGAAGCCATGTTTGACAAAACATAACAATTTTGCCCTTAAGGCTAAGCTCCTCTTCATTGTCTACAACCGCTAAGCTCTCGTCAGCGAAGTAACCAAGACTAACCGACATATCCATGTAGGATACATAAAACTTACGTGCTTCTGCAGATTGGGCTAACCAACTTTCGAGCCGCTTTCTATTATCAAAAGATAAATTATTTTCCACCAAGCGATCACACAACTCATTGAGTTCAATAATCTCTTTATCACTTAAGTTCATGTCATGGATTCTCAGCTGCGATTTCAAGGTTCACACAATCAAAAAGATTTTTGCGAATCCTAGTTAAGGCTTTGTATGTCCCCTGTATGGTTCTACCACATGCTTGAGCAGCAGCTTTCACATTATGTCCGGATTCATACCTCACAAGAACCATTCTACGATCGCGTTCATTAAGTTTTTGTAAGCATTTAGAGAGTGCACCATGTCTAGCGTCTAGCTCATCTTCCATCTCAACACGAGTTTGCGAAATGACCTCAAGTACTTTTTCATTGAAAATCACTTTCGAAGTAGCGAATTTTTTCCGAGCGGCCCGAACCTTCCAATATGCAATCTGGCATGCCCAAGAATAAAAGTTCGTACCAGCCTCGAAGTCAGAAAATTTTTCACAAATTGTCAGGCTTGCTTCTTGTAAAATATCGTCAGCGTCCGAGCGAGATGGGACTAAGGTTAGTATATACCCAAATAATTTCCTTTGATGCTTCATCATTAACTGAACCAACTCGGAGGATCGATCCTGAGGAATTACACTCACCCAATAAAGATATTACAATATTATGCGGCTTTATTTGCCACAATTTCTTCGAAAGTTTCTGGCGCTCTTGCAGTAGTAAAATTCTCAAAGTTGTTAAGACCACGACGAGCCACCTCTTTTTTTGCTTTGTCCAATGATTTTGACGCTAATTTAACTTTTTTTACCTTTCCTTTTCCAGATTTCCCTCTGACCATACCAGTCATCTTAAAATAGATTGTGCCACCAGGAGTTTGAACTAAGCAATCAGTCAATTGGACTTCTTTTTTTCTTCTCTTTTTCAGACGTCTAATACAAGTAATTGTAACACCAGTATTTCCTTTTCTTTCCTCTCTACCTAAATCCCCGTCCCCTTCTTTGACAAGTCGATCAATAGTTTGGTTATCCAAATACTTATTTCGTAAGTCAGTGCATACAAATTCCTCATCATAGGAAACTTCTTTTAGCGGATCATCAATGGTCAAAGTCTCCAGAGGATGCCCAAGCACACTTCTAAGATTCTTGTTGTACCACTCACTTACCTTTTCCACTACTGATCTGCGGTTGCATCCATAAAATGACTTTTGAGCAATGAAATTTCGATCCGTAGACAGACGGGCTTCAAGAAGATATTTTGTTTCGTATATCAGTTCGAAGTATTTTTCATAAGGGATGAGCAGAGTGGCTTGGTATTTCTGAAAATCATTAAATTTCATCATAAATATTTTCCTCCTTGGCGGTAATGGTTAATAGTAGCTCCAATTCCTGATATCCATAGAAGGTGATTTTGGGACAAATTAGGAAAACAAATTTCTTTTTGCCGGATTTTTTAAGGATTTTGGTAAGGGGTTTTTCAAATCCACTCCGAGAGAAGAGGATAAATCAATTTTCAATCATTAATCAGGTTCTAATTTCTCTCCTGCCGAACAAAAGCAAGGAGAAATGATAAGAAGCAAAAATAGAATTTAATCAAAATTCTAAATTTTGGTGAAGTTTGAATCAGACATCGTGTTTATAGCGATAAACATTCGTCGTGCGTGCCTCAAAGCCGGCAGACTGGTATAGTTTGTTTGCAGTCTCTCTACTTGGTCTGGAAGTTAAATCTACGGTTAGAGCTCCATATTTCTTGGCCTCGGATAATGCGTAATGGATAAGCATCTTACCAAGTCCCTTCCCCCTAGCTTGAACATCAACCACAACATCTTCTACCCAAGACCTCAATCCAGTAGGAATTGGAAATATCACCAAACTCAACATTCCAAGGATATTGTTATCTTCCTCTGCGAAGTACAAGTGAGTCGCAGAAGAATGAATAATATTTTCAAGTTCATCAAAGGTCAATGGATTCGCGGACTTTGATAGTTGAGGGATCAAAATATTCAATTGATCTAGGTCGTCTTCGGTAGCTTGTGTTACTTCTCTAATTTTAATCATTCGTAATAATCTATTATACACTTTGTATATGACCAAGTAAAAGACTCCCACAAAATCTCTTTCTTTATTTGGGATTGCACAAGCGCGAACAGAAGTTCAATGTATTTGAAATTACACGCCTCGGCGATTGGAGGTTACCGAAGATCCTCGCATTAATGCAGTTGATGACTCGAGCAACCAAAAGGAGTCTCGTGTGCTTCAATGTTATCAATCAATATCACAAAAAAATTATGGAAATCTATGTGGGAAACCTTCCTTGGTCCGTTAATGACCAAGACCTTGCTGACGCCTTTAAAGAATTTGGAACTGTAGATCGTGCATCTGTTATCGTGGAGCGCCCTTCCGGACGATCCAAAGGATTCGGCTTTGTTACCATGAATGACAATGACGAAGCTTCCAAAGCGATCGACGCTCTTAATGGCTCCGATATGGCCGGCCGGCCCCTTAAGGTTAACGAAGCACGACCTAAAGAATAGTCAATTCAAGCGGGTACCATCCCGCTTACTAGAGTAGAATTCACTTCTATTCGCTTTAATTGCTCAATAATTGAGTAATCCAATTTATTCTTTGCTTAGAGATACCTAGTCAGTATTTAATTCTGAATGAATACTGCAGACTTGTCATTTCTAGAGAGCGTAAACGCAAGTTTCAACTTGGCCGCAGATGCCCTTGATCTACCAAAAGGTCTCGGTCGGCAGATTCGTACTTGCAACGCTGTGTGCGAAATGAAATTCGGAGTGGAATTAAAGGGTGGATACGAAATTTTTACCGGTTGGCGGGCAACCCATAGCGAACATGTTTTGCCCGCCAAAGGTGGTATTCGATATGCTCCATTTGCAAACCAACAAGAAGTCGAGGCACTGGCTGCCTTGATGACTTATAAATGTTCAATTGTAAATATTCCTTTTGCGGGATCCAAGGGTGCTCTTTGCATAGATCCAAAAAATTATAGTCTTGAAGAGTTAGATCACATTACTAGGAGATTTGCCCAAGAACTTGACAAACGGGGATTGCTTGGGCCTGGGGTTAATGTACCTGCACCAGATATGGGTACCGGACAACGAATGATGTCGTGGATAGCTGACGAATATCAAAAACTTCACCCAAACGAAATTAATGCCCGTGCATGTGTGACTGGCAAACCTGTTCATTTCGGTGGGGTTCAAGGTCGGATAGAAGCAACTGGAAGAGGTGTTCAATATGGCATTCAAGAATTCTTCCGTCATCCTGGGGATGTTAAAAAAGCTAACTTAGAGGGTAGCCTGGAAGGGAAAAAAATAATTATTCAAGGTCTGGGTAATGTTGGGTACCACGCAGCAAAATTTCTAGAAGAGGAAGACGGAGCAAAAATCATCGGAATCATCGAGCGAAATGGTGCCATTATATGTGACCAAGGTTTAAATACGGAAGAAGTTTACCAGTATAAAATCCAACATGGAAAACTAGAAGGATTTCCGCACGGTAAATTTCTAGAAAATGGGGAAGATGCTTTGAAATTGCCTTGCGACATCCTCATACCTGCAGCGATGGAGGGAGTAATCTCCCGAGCAAATGCATCGCAAATTAATGCAAAATTGATCGCTGAAGCTGCTAATGGACCAATTACCTTTGATGCCGACAAAATTTTGCAGGATAAAGGCGTGTTTATCATTCCAGACACCTACCTCAACGCTGGTGGGGTAACCGTATCTTATTTTGAATGGCTGAAAAACTTATCTCATGTTCGCTTTGGAAGAATGGACAGAAGATTTGTGGAAGCCCAAGGTGAGAAAACCATCAAACTTTTAGAGTCTGGCATAGAAAAATGCCTGGATGAGCATGCCAAAGCAGATTTGATCAAAGGTCCTGATGAAATTACCTTAGTTCGTTCCGGACTTGAGGATACAATGAGAGAGGCTTATCAGGAAATTAAGGAAATGCATCTTTCGAATCCTAAGATTCATGATCGAAGAACTGCCGCCTTCGCTTCGGCAATTCGAAAAATTGCCGATATCTATGACAGTATGTACCTGTAAGAGAATAAGGTTTTAAAATGATCAAATCTCCCATCCTTCTCGATAGGGTTTTGTGATCATTGTGTTAACATCCTTGCGATCGGATATATCATTTTCTGAGTCCCATCCAAACTTCCCTCCTGCAAGTAAAGAAATATTTCCCAATACGATAATTTCGTTCAAACTTTTGGTATTTCTAAAATTAGCCAATGCGAGGTCTTTTTGCCCATTTCTGATAGCTAGAACCAGTTCATCTTTCAATCCAGCATCTCCTCTACCATTTCTCGAAAATTTCGCACTTGGCATAGCCAGTTCCGTAGGATTAAGCCACTTCCTTCCTAGGTTAACTTGCCAATTTTTACAATGTATAGAGGGTGAAAACAGGGTTCCTTTAGTACCACGAATCAAGCAACCATTGGGAGATGCAGCATGACCCAAAAAAAGATCAAGAGACGGGATATTGACCTGACCCGTTGATTTTTGGGCTAAAAAACCAATCCTGCCTTCATACCAAAACAAAGGAATATTTCCTGGTTGGTTCTGTGCATCAAAATCAAATTTGACGATACCCCAGGCAGAATAAGTTTCTTTATTTACCGGACCACTGAGAATAGAAGTAACGGTATGAGGGTTTGATAAGTTACATCCTGAAACTGGTAGACTTAAAAGATGAGGACCCACATCTCCCAGAGCACCACTCCCGAATGAGCGCCAACCCCGCCAATTATATGGTTGATATATTTGGTGGAATTTCCTCATTTCAGCAGGACCAATGAATGCATCCCAATTCAAACCACCGGGAACTGCCTGAGACTCGGCCGGCCTTTTAGAAATAATGGGAGATTGCGGCCAAACCGGGCGATTTGTCCAGACATGTATTTCTTCTATATATCCCAGTGCTCCGCTCTGCAAGTATTCAACTGCCATTCGAAACTCATCCGATGCCCAATTTTGCAATCCTAATTGAGTGCAAACCTTTGTTTGTTTAGCCATTTTATCCAAATACTCGATCTCCCAGATGGTATGGGCCAAAGGAGTCTGAATAAAGAGATGTATATTTTGGCTCATTGCCAATTGGGCTGCGTGGGCGTGAGTATGATCTGGTGTACTTATGCTAAGTACATCAATTTTGTTCCCCATGTGGGATATCATTTCGCGATAATCGGAAAATTTTGCTGCCTGAGGAAATTTCCTAAGTGCGTAGTTTAATTTTTTGTCCGAAATATCGCATGCTGCAACTAACTCACCATGCCGAGCTATTTGCTGAAGGTCGCTTCCTCCTTTTCCGCCAACCCCAATTGCGGCGATTTGTAAACGATCATTGGCCGCTATGCCTTTACTGGGGAAATAAAGCAGGGGGAAAGTATTCCCAACTACATTTAGAAATGACCTTCTTTTCATACAATCATATGAGTTTTATATGAATCTGAAATCACCTTCCTGTTTATTTTTATTACTCTACCTTAGGCGATGATAAGCCAATTATTTGAATGGCATCAACAATCACATAACCTTCAGTATTTTCATTATTTAAACTTACATAATACTGCGCACCTTCATTAAAATTAAAAGTGCCTAGAGATAGCCAAAGATCCTTGATTTGTTGGGGCTTTCTCTGATCGACCAATACTTTAGTCAAGCCCTTCTCATGCTTTACAAAATAACTTAAATTACTGGCTCGATTTCCGAAGGAAGAAAAAGCAACTTTTATCTCATGCAATCCGTTCATAGGAGCAACAAAGGGGAATTTTGCAAACTTAGTCCCTTTTCCTCCATTACCATCATGGAAGTATGAATTTCCCACAAAGGGACGAAGCGATGTACTTTCGATCCATTCACCTTCCAGTTCAACCGTCGGTCCATCTACCACCACCCCGCCGAGGCTATCTAAAGAAACCCCTTCACCAATACTTATACGGTTTGCTTTTTTTACCTCCAATACTTGGCTGTCACTAAGTAATTGTTCACGCAATAACGGGTAAGGAACATCGTGGACCATAATCTCTTTTTCAACAGCCAGTGCTGCTACCGTTGCTGCGGATTGTCCTAACATCATAAAAACTGGCTCCACTCCCATCGAACAAAAAGCTACATGTGAAGCGGAAAAACAAACAGGAACCAATAGGTTCTCACACTCTTCTTTTTTAGGAAGTAAAATTTCCATTGGTATTTTATAAGGTAGATTAATTTCAACCCGAAAGTCTCCCTCATTAAGAATAAAGGGTCTGTCGTTTTCATCTATTGCTAGATACCTTTGAACATGTTGAGAATTAATAGGATATGATCCCATGCCTACCGATCTCTTTGATTTCCTCCTTCCCATCACTTCATGCTCAGTCAAAATAACTTTCCCCACCATTCTTCTTGCTTCACGAACATTGAGCGAAGCGGGCCAATGTTTGTTATTAATAAATTCATCTCTTGCTAATCCCCATTGGTTTATATTCTCACGAATATCTTGGGGCACTTTGTGATCATTGCATAAAAAATAGAAAAAACCTTTTAAAAAGTTTTCGTGTTCTTTGATGATGGCTTGGCGTTCTTGGTATGTAGCTTCGGGGTATTTGTAATTCATGCCTATATTATCGGTACTAAATGCCCCGTGGTTATTGGTATCCGCCTTTGCATTTGGAATGGGTTCAGGTTGAAAAAAAGTTTGTCTAGACCCACGATTGATCATTCTGAGCAGTAGCTCATATTGCTGAGGTTCATACTTCTCGGGCTTTGGGAATGGCACCCTATTTTCCTCAACTTTTGTTAAACAAAGCCGAAAGTTATAGGCCTGAATTTTCTTATCACCCACCCCCTCTGCACCTGGCCCAGCTTGATTTATTCGAGGAAGAAGACCACTTAGTGGATCACCAGAGTTTAAAAAAGGGTCTACCCTATTTACGAACTGATTCTTTTTAGCCAATGCAGTTTGCACACCGTTAATGGTTTCGTTGTAAAGATTATTCCCTTCCCTACCGACTGTATAACTAACTCCGGTTGCAGCCATCAAATCACCTTCATAGGTGCAATCCAAAAAAACTTTTCCTTCGTAACGGTTTCCAGACAAACAGGTGATCGACCGGATTTTTCGGTCAATCACTTCAACTCCCTTAGTCCGGTCTAGCCATTCATTTAGGAAGACTTCGATTTCATTTTCAGCAATCCATGAATTGAAAATATCCATAGCTACTTTGGGTTCAAATACCCACATCGTTCTTTGGTCCCCATCGGCTGCAGGAGATCCCTGCCCCCGGTTTCCAAAATCATCAGATTTTTGCCACTTCCAAACATCTGGACTTTGGTAATACCTCCATACCCGTTGATAGAACTCTCGAGCGATTCCCCCGATCACTTCCCTCATTTCATTATCCGTCGAACTCAAGCCATTACTGGTCATTCCTCCAAGTCTTTCATCAGGAGAAACTATAACCACCGACTTCCCCATTCTTTTAGACTGAACCGCCGCAGAGATCGCAGCAGAGGTACCCCCATAAATCACGATGTCCGCTTCCTGAGACTTGGCTTGGGAAAGTAATTGAAGAACTGCAAGGAATGCTAATATTTTCAATCTAATTATATTCAGACAAATCACCTTTTGTATTTCTCTATAACATTTTATTAATGAGACGACTTTTCAGAAAGATCACTCAGTGCATCATATAAATCAGGGTATTTAAATTCATACCCTCTGGATTTTAATACACTGGATATAACTCGCCGACTTTGTAAAGCAAGTTCAGGAGCAGAGCCAAGTAATTGGCATCCAACTTTAACACCGAATGATGGGGCGGGTAGTCCTATACCAAATGGTCCCACAATTCCCCTCAATACCTTCATGAATTCTTTATTTAGTACTGGGTTGGGTGCAGTAACATTTACTGGCCCGGAGATACATTCTTGGGCACATAAAAACCTAACAATCCCCACCCAATCATCCTGATGCAACCAGCTCATCCATTGTGCTCCGGTTCCTTGTTTACCACCAAGCCCTAGGCTTGATAATCTTTTGAGCAATGGAAAAGCACCACTTGCAACACCGAGGATGAAACTTATTCGTAAAGCAATTTGCCGGACTCCATCTTTTGTGAATTTATGAAATTCATCCTCCCAAGACACCGTAACTTCTTCCAAGAAACCATCTTCGCGAATTGGTGAGTTTTCATCATGAGCACATGCATTTCCTAGACATTGACCATACAAAGCCATCGAGCTTGCATTAAGCCAAACTGATGGTGGTTTGTTGCAAGATAAGACTGCTTTACCAAGGACGCGAGTGGACTTGAGCCTTGATTCAATAATTTCGTTCTTATTAGAAGAAGTATGCCTGCAATCAATGGATCGACCTGTTAAATTGACTAACACTTTAGCCCCTTCCAACTGATCGGTCCATTTGCTCAATGATTTTCCGTCCCAACACACAATCCTTCCGTATTTAGGCATAGGAAAACTTCCTCTCGATAAGATTACTACATCATAACCATCTTTTAAAAAAGATGCCGCCAAAAGTTGACCAAGAAAGCCAGTGCCTCCGGCTATTATTATTTTTGATCCTAAAGAAGAGTGAGTCTTGGACACACTTTTAGTGTTTTATGATTAACAGGTTAATGGCAACTCACAACAGAAGATAAGCTTATTTCAAAATTATATCTTTAAAATAAACCTTCATGGGGGGTCCCGCGTGCACTTGGAAAGCGAGCAATCCTTCTGATCGTCTTTCTTTTTCATCATCGTCAATCAATTCGCACATTTTTTGCCCATTAATATAGTGCTCAAAACGAAACCCTTTCGCGACAATCCGGTAGGTATTCCATTCTTGCTTTTTAACTGCAAGACCAAGCTTGGAGGCTTCCCCGATTTTTTCTACATACTTGATAAGTTTTCCTGATTCATCCCGGCTAAGCGTAGTGCGGTCTCCCCGCATACTAAGAATTCCCCGGAAAGCTTCTCCGTAGCAAATACCAGAATATTTTTCACCCGACTCAAAATCTGCCTGATATCCACCTATGCGCCATCCATCATGTTTTCCGGGCTTAATAAAACTACGATATTGAATGCCACTGTTTCCCGAATCTATTTTACACTGCAAAGAAAGATCAAAATCATTTAAGCTTCCTCCTTGCCAAATAAGGAAGGTGTTTCCTTTGGTCGGATTCTCCTCGGTATTCACACCAACAATGGCTCCATTTACAACACTCCAATGCAGCGGATTTCCATCCCAACCATCTAAATTTTCACCATTAAATAGGGTTTGTTCTCCTAAAAGCGTGAAAGACAAGCTAAGATTAATTAAGCAAGTGATGAGTGATTTCATAAATTCAAAATATTATCATCTACTATCTACACTTTGATTCAAGGAAAAGTTGACCAATCCCATAATTTCGTAAGGGATTGAAATGATGATAAACTTATTGCCATGATTAAGGTTACCGACCTGAAGGTTCACTACGGAAGTACGGTTGCGGTTGATCATCTTTCCTTTTCTGTGGAACCTGGTTCAATATATGGTCTCGTTGGTCCCAATGGAGCTGGAAAAACCAGTGCAATCAAAACTCTTGCTACTTTAATCGAGCCCACTTATGGGGAAGTAATAATCAACGGATATTCGTGTCTTCATGAACCTGAAAAAGTCCGCGGATTTTTAGGATACATGCCTGATTTCCCTCCCGTTTATGACGATTTAAAAGTTTGGGAATTCTGTGACCTCTTCGCCCATGCCTATGGTTTACGGGGGGAAGAAAAACGGGAACGAGTTTTGCAAAGCTTGCATGCTACTTTTTTGAGTAATCACATGCATGTATTGTGTAAAACTTTGTCTCGCGGAATGCGCCAAAAAGCACTTCTTGCTAAAACACTGGTTCATGAACCATCTGTCCTGCTCCTTGATGAACCTGCTGCGAACCTCGATCCCAAATCTCGAATAGATCTGCGGAACATTTTAAATAAATTGGCTGACTCCGGAAAATCCATCCTCCTATCATCCCATATACTCTCCGAGATAGAAGATACTTGTGATTCCCTTGGCTTTATGAGTGAAGGTAAAATGGTTAAGTCTGGATCAATGGATGAAATTTTAGTCAGAAACCAAGGTGGCTCGATATTAAGAATACATTTATCAAGTCCAGCACCAAACCTCTTAGAAATAGTAGATCAGATAAACTCGCTTTCCAAATTACAGGCTAAGGATGATCAGTCTTTGAGATATCAGGCAATTATTGAAGGAGGTAAAGAAGAGGCTTCCCAAGTACTGACCAAATTAGTTGAAGCCAAAATTCCTGTTTCGGAATTTAGCCTACAACAACAAAGTGTGGAAGATTTGTTTCTCCAGCTTGAATCTCAAGCACTAAAATAGAATACATTTAATGAACCCTATAATTATTCGAGGAATCAGGGAAAGGCTTCGCTGGAAGAGCCTCATCGCCTCGGGGCTATTCTCACTCATTTTGTGCTCCACTCTATATCTGGCAGCCTTTTTGGATGGCATGCAAACTTTCATACCTGCTAAGAATTCAATATCCGGAGAAAATGAAATAAGCTCCATTCCCTTAAACGGTGCTCGGGAAGCTTTCACACTGTTGCTAGTATTACAGGGTTTTTATCTGATGTTTTTAGGTACCGGCAGGGTGGCTTCGGTGACCGCTGAGGAAAAGGAGAATGGATTGCTCGACTATCAACGGATGACCCCAATGAGCCCGACCAGCAAGATCATCGGATATTTATTCGGTCTGCCGGCAAGGGAATATTTTATGTTTCTGATCACCCTCCCCTTTTTACTTCACTGCATGGTAGTCGGAAAAATTCCTATGCTAAACCTGATCCATCTCTATGCGGTCTTTTTCTGCTCAGTACTCCTTTACCATTTGACCGCACATGTTATCGGTCTTGTAGTAGCAAGACCACGGGCAGCTTCTTGGGTCGCTCGTCTCGCTGTGCTTGGTCTCTATGTTTTTCTTCCGATACTAGGACATGCTGGTATTTCTTTTCTCTCCTTCCTGACCATTATTCCCACTTATTTTGGAAAAATCCTTCCTCACCTCCTTTCTGAGGGCACAGAAAAACTCGGTAGATTTGAGGGACAAGCTGTCGCCTTTTGGCAGGAAGTTCCCTTTTTTACCCAAATAATTTCGCCCACCACTTTCACTTTTGTAATGCAAAGCCTGATTCTTCTTGCTCTTTTTGGAACCGCCTACCGTAAGTGGAGATTGGATTCACTCTCTGCTCTTTCAAAACCCATGGGGATTGGTTTATTTTTAATTCTTCAATTTCTTCTACTTGGGTCGCTTTGGCCGTTTTTTTCCCTCGGGGAGGCAAGTGGCTTGCTTGGACATGCCTTGCAACTTGATCCGGCAAAAACGGGTCTCCCCAACCAACTAAAGCATGATGCTCAACCTGCGGTTGCCATGATTGTTGTACAATCCACTTTTTATTTACTCAACCTAGCTGCACTGCTTTTCTTAACTAATATTTGCTGCCCCAACCCGCACCGCAGGCTCAAAGGTATGCAGCGCAAGAAAAAGCTGGGGATTCCCAAGATTCCAGCCCTTGCTGATGAGGCCGCAGGTACTATGTTTGTACTTACTCTTTCCTTTATTGTAGTTTTAGTTTTTGGCTGCCTGCATTTTCTTGCTGTTTCCTCAGATCAGGTAAATTCCGTATCCACATCTATTAATTCGGTTTTTCTACCGGGCCTGATTTTTCTTTTTACGGCACTTTCCCTAAGAGCAGCTCGCGAACAATGGTTTAATCTGGGATTTTGGGGCTATGTTGGAATAGTCTGGCTAACACCTATTCTTGCCTGCCTTGTTCTTGCAGTTGATGATTTCTTGGGTAATTCCGAGCTTATGCTTCATCTTTCCTCCCTTTCCCCCATTACTTTTTTTCCTCAATTGATTACTTACTTATCACCCCAGCTTTTTTTGGATAGACCACAACTCATTGACTTTTCATTATCAGTGAAAACGGGAACCATTTCAGTTATAGTCCTAACTTTGTTGTTAACTTTCAGGCTTTTTCGTTCGAACAGAACATGAAATTTAACTCTATCCAAACATTACGCATTCTTGGAAATATCGAAGGGATTTCCTATTTACTACTCCTTGGGATCGCTATGCCGATGAAATATTTTTTTGGTATTCCCATGGCAGTCAAAATAGTGGGCATGGCACATGGAGTCCTTTTTCTTGCCTACTGTCTTTTACTCGTTTTGCAGATTAGTATGAACAAGTGGCATGTGCTCTTTGGAATCTACTTATTTGTGGCAACGCTCATTCCTTTTGGTACTTTTGTGACTGACCGAAAGCTTAGAACTCTCGAGATTACAAATTCTTAGGCGAGCAGACTCGAGATCGCCCCTGTACTGTCAGCAAAGCGATCTAACTTCAATCCCATTGCTTGAGCTTGCGTTAACCAGAGATTCGCCAATGGCACTCCTCCTTCAGGTGTTTTGTAGGTACCATTTACCTTTTTGATCAAACCTGATTTTGCAGAAACATTCAAGTGTTTGCCAGTAATGAACTTTCCCCCACCCGAACCTGCAACCACGATTGGGAGTGCACTGTATTGATGAGTTGAACCATCCCCCAAGCCAGATCCGTAGGTAAAGATAATATTATCGAGAAGCGACTTTCCATTTGCCTCTTCGATATTGTTCATTTTCTCACAAAGATAGGCAAACTGCTCCATATAAAAATAATCCACCTTGATCAGATCGTTCATATACCTGCCTTGATTGTGGGACATCATGTGATGACTCTTAGGCTTATCAAACAAACTCTCGAAAAGGTAAGGTGTGTCCCATCTTTCTGGCCCTACCATAAATGTGGCCACATTGGTGAGTCCGGTTTGTAGTGCAGTCACCATCAGATCACCCATTAGTCGTATATACTCCCCTCGGGGCATTTTTCCATCCAGCGGAATATCAAGATCTACCTTACTCAATTCCTGCTTCATAGCTTCCAATCTGGAAATTTGGTTTTCAATCGACCGAATGGACTCAAAATATTCGCCAAATTTTTGCTGATCCGAATACCCTAATTCACTGCTCAAGGATTTAGCATCTTCGAGTACCAGGTCGGTAATGTTTTTGTAAGCACTCCTTTCATCCGACTTAAACAAACGACGATAAGCTAAAAGCGGATCACGCATCGATGGAGCGACATGTTCAGTCCCATACCAAGAGATATTATCAAACTGTATCGACTCCTTATTGTCTTTATGACTGTTACAACTGAATTCCAGAGTCTTGAATGGAGTACCCGAACCAATGCGATCAGCAATGATGTGGTCCAGTGTTCTAGCCTGAGGGTAAGGAGTGCCCTTTAGGCTAAACGGACTCGCACTGGAAAGAAAACAAGATGCACATTGGGCATGCACATCAGTCCCCGGTTGAAAAGTACGATCCAATCCAGTAATCAGAGTGATCTTATCTTTAAGTCGCGCCAAGGGTTTCATGGTTCTTGTTAGTTGCAGATCGTGCAAACCGAGACCAATGTTCGATCGTGTACTATCTGCATCAAAATCGTCACTGTTAAATTTTTGTTGAACTATAATCTTTTCCTCCCCGGGGAAGAAAGTGCGCCGAACAACTCCGATGGGAACATAATAGAATGCTGCACGCTGAGACGGAAATAAAGATACAGTACTCGCCAAGCTCTCCATCCAAGGTAATGCCAAAATTGAGCTCCCTAAACCTTGAAGAAAGGTTCTGCGACCGATTGCTTTCATATATTTATCTTCCTACTTAGTATCTTTGATGCAAAGTTAGTTTGCTATCCCTCCCCAAAAAAGGCTTGGAAGAAACCACCGCATAAATTAACGATTTCATTGAATAATTTTCTTTTTTTACACTCCTCACGATCTGATCTAAAGCAAGGGAATCAGAAAGGCTTAATTCACGTCCCAATCCATAGGCTAGTAGGTGTCCAGCAAGTGCACGAACAAAGCGGTCTTTCTCCTTCAGAATCGCATCCTTAAATTCAATAATGTTGGAAAATTCGTGAGTTCGAAAAAGTTTACCACTTGCATCCACTTCTCTTCCATTATCGTATTTTTCCCGCCAACGACCAACCGGATCAAAATTCTCAAAAGCGAATCCTAACGGGTCGAGCTTTTCATGACACCCTGCGCAATCAGCCCGCTCGCGATGATCTGAAAATCTCTCCCGTAAAGTCAGGCTATCATTCACCTCCTTTTCCTCAGGTAATGGTGGAACTTCTGCTGGAGGAGGTGGTGGTGGTGAATTAAAAATCACGCCTGCCATCCATGCACCACGAGTGATAGGTTTGGTTTCTAGTGGTCCAGAAGTCATTGTCATTATCGCTCCATTGGTGATCACTCCACCATACCTGCGATCGGTCACTTGCTGCTTCTCAAAGGAGATCGTAACGGGGCCACCTAATTTGCCCATTGGCTTCTCTCCATACCATTTTCTAAGCCTTGGGGAACGAAATGTGTAGTTTGAATCGATCAACTCAAGTAATGAACGATCCTCAATCAAAACGGTCTCAAAGAGAAGCAATGGTTCCATCATCATATCCATAGTCGTCCTATACATAGGCGGACCATAATAAAAGTCCTTGTATTTTTTTTCATCCGGAACTGCCGAGATAATTCGATCCAATTGCAGCCATTGGGTGGGGAAAGAATCGCAAAACCTCTTAATTTTTGAGTCTTCTAACATCCGATTGACTTGTTTCCTAAGGCCATGCTCTTCCCATAAAATCCCAGCATTTGCACAATCCAACAACTTTTCATCAGGTAGACTTCCCCAGAGAAAAAAGGATAATCTGGAAGCAAGATTTATATTCTCAAATTGTTCAGAAGTCTTCTTGGTGTTCACTCCATCATAGAGATAGATAAATCGAGGTGATGCGAGAACCGCAGAAAGAACTTCTTTCATAACCACAGGAAACGACTTCCCCTGCACTAGTGACTGTTGGGCATAAAGTGCATATCTATTAACTAGCTCATGATCAACAGGTCTACGAAAAGCATGGTTCAGCAATTTACTTAACCGTTTCTTGATCTCCTGTTCCTTGTTTATCTCATTAGTTGGTTCCTCAAAATAAACCTTCCAGGTGCCCACATTTTTTGA
>MDTC01155395.1_pt1 | contig 16138 bp, 16 predicted proteins | sample 811181 | NCBI WGS metagenome assembly MDTC01 (sample SAMN05326644, study PRJNA326480) | marine metagenome | isolation source: seawater | place: Pacific Ocean: North | collected 2011
ATTTTGAAGCATTTGACGAGCATCAAAAACTTGACGGTCAGGCGGGATGATGAGGGTTACCAGTTCTGTTCCGAACCCCTTCATCTCTCGGAGTTCTTCCAAGGCCAGTTTAAGCCGGAGCCTTCGGGCGGATTGCTTCGCATCGTCCGTCACTTGGTACGCCTCCAGTTGGTGGTTCTTAGTTCGGCACTTCAAACCTCGCTTGAGCAAGCCCATACTGGAGGCAGTGTCTTTCCTCTTGGCGATAGGATGAAAGGATGGCCGCGTAGCAGAGGATTCATGAGCATTCGGCATGTTGTTGCTTTGGGCGGTAGTTTACTGCGACCAGAAGAAGCCGAGCAACGTGAGACATGGATGGCTCGCTTGAGGCAACTTGTTGTTCATTTGGAAGGAAACGGAAGGAAACTAGCGTTGGTTGTTGGAGGCGGCCTTCCTGCACGGGAGGCCATCCAACTTGCAGCACCGATGGTTAAGGATTCACATCGTCTTGATGAGATAGGAATTGCAGCAACCCGCCTTAATGCTACAGTTCTTCAACAACTTTTGAGTGAGATTGGCTGTGATGTCGCTCCAGTTATACCCCACACCATTGATGATGCCCAACGATTGATGGAAGAACATCATGTCATCGTTATGGGGGGTACTGTCCCAGGTCATACAACCGATACAGTTGCCGTCCGTTTGGCAGGAGCCGTTCAGGCACGTCATTGTATTATTGCGACCAATGTTTCCCATGTGTATTCCAAGGACCCTCGTCATCATGACGATGCTGAAGCATTGAGCGAGATCACACTTGACCAGTTAGGGGAAATTACTGGTGTCGGTGTTCCACTTGAACCAGGGGCATCTGCGGTTGTTGACCCGATGGCAGTCCATGCGGCTTTAGAGTCGGGAATGAATTTGGCGGTCTTGGACGGGCGTGATATTGGACGTCTTGATGATGCTCTTGAAGGCAAGCCTTTCGTAGGAACGACCATTACAGCATAAGGTGAGAACATGGTGAACGCACAGAAAGTGAAAGACATGGTCGCTAGAAAATCGAGTCAAATTGTTAATTCAGTTTCGGGAAATAAAATGCAACCTCACAAGCATTGCCGTGTCTGTTTTCAACCCATTCCACTCTCTGCGGATCCACGGGTTTGTAAAGACCAAGAATGCATTGATAAAAACGCACAGGATGAAAAAAATCAACGCACAGTAAGAACACTAATGTTCGTATTTTTCGGGCTCTTTGCATTGCCCTATTTGATTTCACTCGCCATGCGAGTTTTGTAATCAATCCAAACCGAATTCTCGGACCAGCAAATGTCTAAGGAATCCTCGGGCACTTTGTAAGACAACTCCAGTTGCCATGAGTGCGAGGCCCAGTACACCAATCCAAATTGCAGAAATTCCATCTCCAATCACGCTGTCAAGTTGTGTTGTGAATCCTTGTGCAGTTTGCATTCCCATTGCAGCTCCAGTGGCCAGCAGTCCAAAACCAGGGAGTCCCAATACCAAAAGTGGTTTCTTTTGTGAAAGTGAAAGCATGGCCCAAGTTAGCACGGTGAATCCATGGGATACGGCAGTAAAGTTGGAACCCTTAGGAACATCGTAGCGTATGACGGTAGGGACTTCACGTACTCGTAGTTGCTTCTCACGAGCATCTTCAAGCATTTCAAGAGACAATTCCATGCCTTCTGAATCAAAACGCAGTCGTTCCAATGCCATGCGTGAAAAGGCGCGGAATCCTGATTGTGTATCTTTGATATCGAGATCACTTGAGAGATTTGATGCTGCTGTTATGACTTTTATTCCAAGACGACGGTATGCAGGCATATCAGTTCCTCCACCGCCATCAATGAACCGAGATCCGATGGTAAAGTCAGCCTCACCGCTGAGAATTGGCTCGAGCATGTTTGGTATGTCATGGGTTTCATGTTGGCCATCAGAGTCCAACAGAACCAATGCATCCGCCTCCATTTCTAGGGCTTTCATGAACAATGTTTTGAGGGCCCCACCGTATCCACGATTGATCCTATGGCGAACGACGGTTGCTCCACAAGCCTCTGCGATTCGAGCACTCGCATCCGAAGAACCATCATCGACGCAAATGACTTCATCAACATGGCGTAGCGACCGAATCACAACCGACCCAATGGTCTCCTCTTCGTTGTACATGGGCATGCCCGCAACGACGAACGGCCTCTCCGAGGACTCTCGTGGTGTGATGGATGTCACAATTAAATCCGGCTTCACCATTCTATATAGGTGCTTTCGTTTTTTTACTGAATCCTCGGTTAAAAGAGGGAAGGCCCCTTAGTTGGCCGAAGACAACCAAGGGGCGCTGACTTCATCTTGATAGATGAAGTGATGGGGGTAGATGTAAACGGTCATCATCAGTCTTGGAGTTGTGCAATGGTTGTCACTGCTCGGTCACCTTCCAGTACCTTGTTTAGAGCCGAAATTGAAATGACCAGAGGGACGTATGCTTGGCCGTCGCTTGTCATGTATGTGTTGCAATCTGCAAAGGCAGCAGTGTTCACTGAAACTTTGAGTGCACCTCCGGCATTACTGCGGCGAACATAGCCAACAAGGATGTTTGAATCTACAGATTCCTCCTCTTTCTGATTTGTATTTTTCTTCATGTATTCACCTCCCCTGAGACTCACACTCAGGACGATATGGCAGTCAGTTAACGGTTATCAAAGACATGTTGAGTTGGTTCATACCGTTGCACCCATCCCCTTATACGGATGCGGCATGTGCTTCGGCCATGCGAGCGCTGGTAACGGGAGGGGCCGGTTTTATTGGTTCACATCTGATTGACCGTTTGGTTGGCCGGGGCGACCATGTCGTTGTTCTCGACAACCTCTCAAGCGGACAAAAATCATTTATCGCTCATCATATCAAAACGGGCGCAGTCACTCTTGTTGAAGGTGATCTCACCATCCTAGAGGATGTAAAAAAGGCGATGTCAATGGAGATTGAATGCGTTTTTCACCTTGCAGCGAACCCCGACATTCGTCTTGGAACCCGTGTTACAGATACAGACCTTCAACAAGGTACTGTTGCAACCTACAACGTCGTTGAAGCGATGCGTATGAACGATGTAAAGAAAATAGCCTTCGCATCAAGTTCAGTGGTGTACGGTGAAAACGCACCACTTCCCACTCCTGAAAATCACGGCCCATGCATGCCGATTTCACTGTATGGGGCAAGCAAGCAAGCCGGAGAAGGACTCATCAGTAGTTGGGTGGGTACTTTTGGTCTTCAAGCGTGGATTTTCCGTTTTGCCAACATCATCGGGGCGCGAGGAACTCACGGGGTGATTTTTGATTTCATTCACAAACTCAAAGCTGATTCGACCCGCCTTGAAGTGCTTGGAAACGGGCTCCAAGAGAAATCCTACATGGAAGTTGGGGACTGCGTAGATGGCATCCTTCATGTCATGGAGCATTCCAATGAACCATTGAATCTTTACAATCTTGGTAGCCACGATACTGCATCAGTTCGCCGCATTGCAGAGATTGTTGTTGATGTGACGGGCTGTGAAGGTGCAAGCATTGAGTACACCGGTGGTGACCGCGGTTGGGCAGGAGATGTGCCGCGTGCCAGACTCGCTATTGACAAAATGTTAGAAAGTGGCTTTGATGTCCGCATGAATAGCGAAGAGTCCATTCGCTACACTGCGAGTGTTTTACTCGATGAGATTGGAATGGGGGAATGAACATGAAATATGATGAAGACGCCGATGTAAGAACAGATACCGCAATCAAGATCATGGCGCTCTTCTTTGCTTCAATTATGTTCCTTGCGTTCACAACCGACCCCATCGCCAGTGGTACCAAGGAGGGGCAACGCGCTCCTTCTCTAGAAGGTATGAGTTACAACGGAACCGGTTGGACTGAATTCAATATGGACGATTGGTTGGTTGACAACTGGACTGAGACAAATACTACTGCGGAATGGTTGGTTGTTGAATTCATGGATACTGACTGTGGATTTTGCTGGGAAGCCGCCGAAAAAATGGGTCAATATGCTGATTATTTCTCAAAGACAAACACCTATGAGGGAGAAATTTGGGATGGGCCAGTCATCAATTTCATCGCCAATGTGGGGGAACTCAACATACAGGGTCATGAAAGTAGCCGAGCCGAGATAGAGGCCTTTAGGGACAAGACCGGCAGTGAAGCCTGTGCTAAGGGTGACTGTTCTAACCGACCCGGTAATCCTCACACGTTCACCTATATCGATGACTTGGATTTGGACAATATGGATTCTTGGAACACTGACGGAACGCCAACATATTACTTGCTTCAGCCCGATGGTATTGTTGCTTGGGTTTCATCTGAAAATCCAAACGAAGAACTTCTAGGGGCTATTCAGCGCCTAACGGGTGGTGAATGAATGGATGCTAACATTGTCTTGATGCTTTACATCATTCCGTTGTTGTTCGGTACTGCACTGATTACGCCGTTTTTCCCGACACTTGGAACCGCACTTGGGGGTCGCTGGCCACAGTATCAAATTCCTCGCAGACAACGTCTCCTCGGTTTGAACCTGGTACTGCTCATAGGATTCGCAATTTCAGTTCATACTTTGTGGATTAGCAACAAAATCAGTGAAGGAGGCGCCGTATGTTCGAGCTCAACTGTATTTTCTTGCGATGATGTACTGGGCAATGCTGCTTACAATACCGACCCTGTTTTTGGTCTTTCTTGGGGCATGATTGGGATGGTCGCTTTTGGAGTTCTTTTGTTCCTCGCTAATTCAATTTCTAAAGAGCCTGATGCTCTGTGGGCTGAACGCTTTGCAAGGTATGGATTGTACTTGACCGTTATTGGTTTACCTGTGATCGCCTTGTTGATTTCTTATGAAGTCGCTATGGGCAAAATCTGCCAGTACTGCACCACCGCTCACGTTGCAAACATCATCGCTTTGGTTGGTTTCTGGACCATTGGGCGCATGCACGAGCGAGGCGATTGGAACGACGATGAGCCCGAATCGAGTACAAACTAAGTTCCATTATGGGTGAACTGTCATGAAGTCCGAGACCGTCTTTTGGCTGTTCGTTACCGTTGGAGCCTTAGTGGCTACGGGCGCTCTTCTTGGTTACAGCGATGGAACAAGCGAAGTGTTCTCTACGGCAGATGAGATTCATCCTCTGGCTCAAGACTGCTTGGGTGGCCACGGTGATGAAGTTGAGCACTATCATACTGAATTAATCATTTCAGTCAACAACGAATTCGTAGAGATTCCTGGTGATGTGGGTCTTAATGACGGTGACTGCACCATGCGGCAACTTCACACTCACAGTACCAATGGAGTCATACACATTGAGATGAAAGAACAAGGAGTTGAAGCACCTCTAGAAGCATTCTTTGATGTTTGGGGGAAGCACTTCGATAAAACTGGTTTTGATGATTATCGGGTTGATGCAGACCACGAGTTGTTGATGTTTGTCACCACACAGGAAAACGGTACGGAAAATAGGGAACAGGTTACGACATTTGAGACCCATATCCTTGAGAACAATCAAAAAATTGAACTTGTCTACCGAGAAAAGGCATGATCATGGTGTGTATTCCTCAGCGAAATGGTATGCATTTGGTTCTGAATCAATCACTTCCATTCGAAGTACGGTCACTTCAATTTCAGAAGCCTCCATGTATGTTGTTCGCAGCTCATGCATTAACTGTCGCTGAACATCTTCCATTTCTTCTCCGTAAAGAATTGTTAGGTGGTGTGATGATTCATTGCCTATCTTTGCGACGTATTCGATAACCCACTCTTTGAGGGGCTTCTCCTCTTCCCATGTGATGTCTTCCCATGTTTTTGTCATGGTAATACATTGTTTCTGCAGTTTATCAAACCTCGTATCAAATGTCCAAGCAATTACAGGAAAACGGGGATAATTTCCTCTTTTCGGTAAAATATCGTCAGCAATTTAGGCGATATGTTACTTTTTACGATAAATTGCGACCAAACTTAGCGTAGCGCAAAGGCCGATGAGAACCCAGCCGGATGATGAAGAATCTTCAATCGTTATGGAACGATGTGCCATTTCTACGGCTCCATATGTCATTGCGTTCGAACCGTTTTCAATTGCTTCGTTGGTTGGCTCATGAACAAGGATCACGCTCCATGAGTCATAATCAGCAAACTCTATTGAAAAATCTTCATCGCAAGAATCACCTGAACTTGCATTTAACAATCCGATTTGGGCGGTAATCGCTTTGCTGCTAAGGTCGCATTGGGCGGTGCCGAGGAGAACCCTATCTCGTGTTGGTCCTCCGACATTGATTCCATAATCCGGAACCAGCATACCGTGTTGAATGACCATGAATGTCAGTTGTGTTCCATTTTTGTCATCAACTTCTGCATCCAGTAAAGACGCCTTATACCCCTGCTCAGTCTTTTCGACCTGAAACGACATTGAGGTGACATTTTGTCGCACAAGTTCTGTATTGAGAATGTCTCGCTGAACCTCACCCCATGCATCATAACCCACGCGTGGCTCTCCTCCCTCAACAACAAATGTCGGCGTTGAGGCGATGGCCGGGTTGACAAGTTTCATTCGATTGATTCGGTGTTGGGCAGCTTCGGGTTGAATGGCGTCATCGCCGTCGGTTGGATGCAAAGCAACAAGTGCAATACGTGAGCCATGGCTATCCGCAACTGTTTCAAGTTCGGGGTCAACTTCTGAACAGATCAAGCACCATGTTGCCGTGTATTCTTCGACCAGGAGCGTTCTACCTCCTTCTCCCGTAGAAACAGGAGATTCAAACGATTGGTCCATGGGCACGACGAGTGCTACGACTGGTTGGGAAAGGAGGGTGGCCAACAAATAGAGGGAGAGCCCAACAAAGGTTTGCGATTTCATTGATACCCCCTTCATCATACGCCCTCTTGTTACTGGCGAAGATGCCTTCTGCCTTGATTGCTTGGATTTGCGCTGCAAAGAGAAAAGGATTCATGAGGGCATCGCGTTCGTAAGGGTATGGAGGGGTTACACTTGGCAGACCATTGGATAGAAAATCACAAGCGTGATTCTTGGCGAAAACAAGCCAAAGCCAGTGGCTACCGTGCGCGTTCAGCGTTCAAACTCAAGCAAATCCAAGAGCGGTTTGGTTTGGTCCGTAAGGGAGATACCGTCCTCGATGTTGGTTGTCACCCAGGTGGATGGGCTCAAGTCGCCGTCGAATTGGTTGGCCCTGAAGGCCATGTTGTTGGCGTTGACCTCGAACCCTGTCAGCCGGTTGAGGGTGCTGTATTGCTCACAGGCGACATTACCGATTCCCTCACACAAGAGCGGGTTCTGGAGGAACTCAATGGTGAATTGATCAATGTCATTGTCTCGGATATCTCTCCGGATATTACTGGGAAATGGGACATGGATCAATCGGTTGCCATGACATTGGTCGCTGATGTTTTTGATTTCTCTCTGCCTCTCTTGAAAAAAGGTGGAGCATTTACAACGAAACTCTTCCAAGGAATAGGAGTTCAAGAATTGATTGATGCAGTTCGCCCTCACTTCTCCACAGTACGTCGTTTCTCACCGGATGCCTCTCGTAATTCTTCTTCTGAGGTCTATCTTGTCTGCCGTAACCACATGCCTTGGAAATCACCAAAGGAATCAATCCGTGAACGATATGAAAATGCAGTTGATGTTTTGGTTGGTGGAAATGAAATTGAAGAAGGCCCTGAACCGACTACAACTTCATTCTCGGTTCGTAAAAAGAAAGAATCGTAAGAGCATTGAAGTGGGTTGAAGCAAACTCATTCGTTTATGTCCGACAATGACAGTTCATGGCCATCTCCTGCAAACCGTATCGTCAATCTCCGCCCGAATTCTCCAGTTCGACACTTGGAGATGGTCATTCTCCGAATTTATCCACAACGTCTTGTCGTGTCTCAGCAGTTTACCGGACATGTTGCTGCCGCATGCGGCCGTGATGAAACGGGTATCGTGGGGTTGGTATTGTGGGGCAGTCAAGTGAATGATGTCCGTGTCGGTGATATTATTCGTATTGAATCTGGATGGTGTCGGCTTCGCGAGCAATCATTGGTGGTGAGCACCGGAAGGACGGGTCGCATGTCCATAGTGAGTCGTTTTGGTAGTCATTGAGGAAGAGGGTTCTTCACGCAACCATAAAGAAGGGGAGGGCATGGGCAGACTCGTCCCGAGGCACTAATATGAGCGAACGAGCAACAACTTGTACATCATCCGGTATTCCCCTTGCTGAAAAGGGCTCGACAACTTTCCCATGTCCTGGCTGCTTCAAACCAATTGGCCGCAGCCCACGTGTACGAAATCAAGGCGTCATATACCGTTGCCCTCACTGTGGCTTTGAAGGACCTTGAGGTGATATCATGGGTATGGTAGTAATGACATACAAGGTAAATCCGGATTCGGATGTAGACGTAGTCGACAGCGATTCGATTGCTGAGGCAATCCTTGGTCTTCGCAATGAAAACTACGATGTCCAAAAGGTAGAGACAAAACCTCTTGCTTTTGGTCTTAAATTTGTTCAAGTTCACGTCACCATGAACGATGGTGAAGGACTCGCTGATGCCTTTGAAGCTCAGATGAGCCAAATTCACGGCGTCGGTGAAATCGAAGTTCTATCCATGGGACTTATCTGATTGGGAACTGTATCTTACAGTCGCCTCTCATATCACAAAGTAACTTGCGTGGTTATTGATTCTGCTCGCTTAGAGATGCGATAGCGGAGAATGCATAAATTCACGAAGCAATGTGGTTGCGTAACTTCCTGAACTGAGAATGAATCTAAACCGAATACAAGCACCCTCTGGATGCCATTTGTCACCCTCCTGCGGTCCTGCTTCCCATCGCTTGCTCAGGCTGCTTGCCTCAGCGATTGGGACAGTATCTATGCTAAATTCTTGAAAATGACTGACCAGTGAACGTCGAGTTCCTTTGCTGGAAAGTCGTGGAACCGCCTCAACATGCCATGTTACATCTGCAAGCCCTTCGTCTTCAAGCGTTTCTCGCTCTAACTCGCCGGGTTTCCCTTCGCAAGTTGTTATTTCGCTACCTGGTAATGGACCGGTTGTGATCAACCGTCCCATTTCACAATTTCTAGAAATACGGGGGAGGGTGCGCTCTTCAACAACCACACAAGATTGCACATCGAGTTGGCCTTTGTCATCCATACGCCCAACAATGTCGCCATCAACAGGTTTTGAAAGAGGCAATCCGGCTTCAATTCGCTTGAACAATGACTTGTTGAATACAATGGATTGCAATGCATGAACCGTCATGAGCTGTAGGTTTCCAGGTAGTTTTCGGAACGCTCCAACGAAGTCATCAGGGCGGCCAAGCAAATGCTCGATCATTTTCCGCTCAAAACCCATCCATCGGGGCAACATTTCCAAGATGGATTCATCGATTCCATTCTCGCGAATGTAGGCGCGTACCTTTTGGGCATCTTTCTCTTCGTTTTTCCCTTCCATGGAAAGGTATGCCATGACCGCTTCTTCCCATTGGTCCCGAACAACATGAGAGCCTACAACAGGAGTTACGGGTCGTCCCGAGCCGAAGCGTTGAGGTCCAATCCAATTTGGAAATCTACCCTTGCCTAGAGATTCCTCCATATCGTTTTGAATTCGGTTGACTTCATTCATTGCCTGTTCATTGGAAAGTGGATTTCCTTCCTCGTCACAGCAACCACGAACGACGATTGTAAATCGATTTCCTCGGTGGTTTCCAAATCCAATTTTTTGATGCGTTCGGCCAAGGACCTCAATCTCAACATCAGGGAGTTCAACAGCTGTAACTTTGTTCATTGGGGCGTCGATAACAAAGAGTTGGGAAGTAACCGCTCGTTTGTCTTTGGTTCCAGCAAAGAAAATTCGGTTTCTTGGTATTTTCAACGTCGCTGAGAGTTGATTGCAAAATCGGTTTGTCTCCCAGTTGGTTAATGTGATTTTAGCGACGGTAAACCTGCCTCGGTTGTCAAAGTGAATGGGTGTGGCGATTTCTTCAACCCGAAAATCAGAAACTCTTGCTTTGATGAGTCCACCAATACCGTGACTCTTTGTCGCGTAGCCAATCATCCCTATGGCTTGAGCGACGGAGTCCATGACGATGACCTCTTCAGAGGCTGGCGTCAGTGAATTCCTTGGCGACGCCGCTGACGATATCCTTCAGTACTTTTTCAACACCGGATTTGGTGGTGGTGCGAATGTAAAATTCGGGGTCGTCAAGTTCGGGGTGGCCTGGGAAATAATTAGCATAATCAACGCTTTTGTGAGCGTTGAGGCGTTGACGCAGGACCTGAAGAGCGGTGTGGCTCTCCCCAATAATTCGGAGTCGCAGTTCATTCTTCTCTTTCTTGAGCACTGTAACAGGCATGATGACCGGTCGTTCCACCGGCCAACTTGTTTTGAACCTTCTCATCAAATTCTTCTAACATGTTCAACCCGAAGCGGTGAAAAGTGGGAAGGTTCTCCTCTTATGATAGCATGGCTACCTCTCTGTTTTTGTACTTGCATCAACGGGAGAAGTATATGGATACCGCTCGTCTTGAGGAGAGACTGGCCTCCTCAGCGGGGACATTTCGGCGTGCGGCTCCATTTATTGTCGTAACATGTGTTCTTTTGACGCTGTTACTTCTTGGACAACTTGTTGTTTCTCCACCTACATTTGAAACCGACCTCAATGACTTTGCGCCCGAATCGGATTCTACCCAAATTCATGATGAGATCCATGAGTTCTTTCCCGACGAAATCCGTCCAATGTTCATTCATGTGACTGCAGATGATGGTTCAAACGTTCTCAGTCTGGAATCTCTTCAAGCAATGGATTCGGATTTGGAACACTTCAAAAACGAATCTGTCAAGCGCCAAAATCTGGTTCATGTGTGGACTACTGCCCCTGGTATTCTCCAGTTAAGTTTGGATGAGGAAGGTAACGGAGAGCAAATCGCCGATTTGAACAATTGGGGTCAAATCCTTGATGTACTCTTTGATGAAAATGAAACATGTGTTCTGGACCGTGATAATGAGCTTCTTTCGGCAGCGACATACGCTACTTCGGCTCTTCTTAACAATGATTTTTCAATTGACCCAACCTGTGATTATCTCGATGGAGGAACTGGTGACGGAGCGCCAACAGCATCATCAACACTTTGGGTGCTTGAAATTGACCCCGAGATGAGTGAAAATCAGCGCAAAGAATTACAAGACCAAATGCGAGACATATTTTCCGAACGCTCCGAATTGTCAAGCATGAATTATGCTACGATTTCCAACGACTTACTCGCTCATGACATCGATGAGGGTACCTTTGACAACCTCATCTTACTGATCGCCCTTGCATCATTTGTTGTTGTCTTGATGTTGGGGGTCGCTTTCCGTTCTACAAAGCGTGTTATCTTTCCATTGATCGGACTGTCAAGCGCATTGATTTGGACGTATGGAATACTCAATGTATCCGGTGCGCGATTCACTGCCCTTGAGGCAACGGTTGCTCCACTTGTACTCGGTTTAGGCATTGATTATGCCATTCATCTACAGCGCTCTCAAAGTTCGTTTTCTGAGGAGTATCCTGACCCGGCAGAATCTTGGTTAAGGGCAACAGCTCACCTTTCCATACCGCTTTCATTGGCAGTGGTGACGACTGTCTCAGCTTTCCTTGCCAACATCATTTCACCGCTTCCACCGCTTGCAACACTCGGCTATGCACTCTCCCTTGGTGTCATCTGCGCCTTCCTTTCATCGACGGTATTTGTGGGCGCTCTTCACGTTATGTTTACGAATGAATCCCAAGGCAAGATTCTCTCTCCACTTCGTTTACCACGCCTTTCTGATGCTATTGTAAAGCTGCAACAAAAGCAACAAGTCGGAGTTATCCTTGTCACCATACTCATTTCGGGGTTGTCAATATATGGAGCCGCTTCTTTGGAAACAGATTTTGATTTGGCTGATTTCGTTAATGAGGATCTTGAAATCATGAACGTTAGAGATGATTTGTCCACCAATTATGAAAGCGCAGGTTGGAAGGTCATTTACATCCTCATGGAACCCGTTGAAGGTCAGGATTCAATTCCAGGTGACGATTATCTCCTCACAGAATTAAGAAACCTTCACAGTGATTTAGAATCAAATAACGACGTTGTCGGGACCGATTTTAGGATCTCTTCTCCATCCTATGATGGACCTTACACCATCGTTCGTGATGCGGTTTTGCGCGATACATCCTTCGGTGAGATGTACAATATGGAAGTTGATGATTCTGGTGACGTGCTTTCAATTGACCGTAGCCAGGGTGTCAATCTGGGCATGTTCTTTGCATCACTTGCTCAAAACGAATCAACTGCCGACCCACTTACAGGAGAAACATGGGCAAACCGCGTTTCCAACAGCGTCCACATGGATGGCTCCAACATCACTTACCTTCGTCATGAAGTTCGGGTTGAAGCCTCAACGTCTTCACAATCAAATCGAGTTGTGGAAAACTTCCGTGAAATATTGGGTTCAACCGACGAATCTGGGACATTGAAGTACGAACTCAAGGAACACGCCCAACTCCATGTTACTGGAGATTTGGTTGTTCTTCAGACGGTCCTTACAGGTTTGTCTTCTTCTCAAATTGAAAGTACTGCGATCTCATTGGCCGTTTCGTTCCTTGTACTGTTTGCATTAACTCGTAGAATCATGCCAGCGGTTGTTGTCCTCTTCCCCGTCGGAGTTGCTTCGTTGTGGGTTGTTGGGTCAATGGCCCTTATCGGTTTGAAATGGAACGTTCTTACCGTGATGGTGACAGCGTTAACCCTTGGAATCGGCATCGATTACTCCATCCATATGTGGAGAAGATTTGAGGTTGAAATGGCCGACAGAGGTGACCATTGGGAGGCATTACGCGCAGCGATTGACACGACAGGTGTTGCATTGATGCTGAGTGCGGTGACAACCATGTCTGGATTTGCAGTATTGTTGTTCTCTCCGATGCCGGTGATTCAAGACTTTGGCCTTATTACAGCCATTACCGTCTTGTTTTCGCTTATTCTAGCACTGATGCTGTTGCCGGTTTTGGTCGAACTTTCTGCACGCGGAAAAGAATCCAGTGATTCAAAGATTTCAAACGAATCAAATGACAGCTAAAGCGTCTGCGATATCATTCATTTCTAACCCTTGTTCTCGTGCCACTAAGGCGTAGGAAAGCCATGGTGTTATGTGGTGAAATGCTGCGATTTTTCGTTCCGCTCTCCGCTTGAGTTCGCTGGCCTCAAGACCGCTGTTGCTTGAAATGAAACGAACCAGACGCTTGGTCAATCTTGCTCTTGGGTCAAGGATTTCATCAGCAGGTGCATGAGGAATCTCTTCTGTAGGTGAACTGAGAACAGTGGCAGAACTCTGCGGTTTGGAATCGCGGTGTTCGTTAACGGCTGATGCTTGAGGTGGAGAGAGAAGTTTGGACGGTCTGGGGAACCAGCCAAGAGGGACCTCCACCTCACCGATTTCAACAGCGAGTTTGACCACTTGTTGCTCATTGGTCAGCCAACCGCTTGCCGTCAATTGTTTGACCGCTTCTTCTGCTTCATGGGGGGCCACCCATTCCATATCAAAGGAAAAGAATCGTTCTAAATCGAGCAAGTTGATTTCACTGGTACCTCGAAAGGCGATGGTGAGAACACGACGTATGTCTGCATCGGCCTCGCTCATAGGTGGCTCAAACCGCGAGAGTTGAAGAAGGTAGGCTTCAATCACTTTCCTCTAGTTTGGTGAAGGATTTGTCCTCGTTAAGGATCCATCTTCCGCATTCTTCGCCGACATAGTAAGTCGCATCCAATGTGTATTCATATTCCCCTCCACCAGGGAGTTGGCTGTAGTCCGATGCATGACGGTATTCGCCAATTTCCGTCTCTCCATCATCGATGTTGGCAGGTTCAAGGGCATCCATGTACTTGGCAGCCATTTCCTGTGGCGTCGGTGATTCCTTGGCCTTTGGAGGGCTTCTTGGTGGGCCTTTTGTTGGCCGTTCCCCGCTGGTTTTGGAAATTTTAGCACCGGGTGGACCTCGTTGTTTTGTTGGCCTCTCAGTTTCTGTGGATGGTGCACTTGGGGGGGCAGTCGAACCATCGAGAGCGTCGAAGATTTTCTCTTCATCAATCTCAGGTTGATTACGTCGTCGCAGAAGAACCGCTCCTCCAATCAATGCAGCACAAGATAATCCTCCCGTTGCAAGAACAACAGCGCTCATTCCCTGGCCCTCGCTGGTGTAGGTCATGTTCCATTGATTGTTTTCTTCGTTCAGTTCCCAAATGGCTTCTTCTTGGTCAACGGTGATTTGAAGCACCCAAGTTCCAGCAGGTGCAGTAAAGGTTCGCTGGATAGTTTTTGCTGAATTTCCATTCATGGAATAAAATATAGAACGTCCCACTAGGGTTGTTTTTTCACCTTGTATAATCTCAATACTAGCGTTGAATGGAATCGACAGCGATTCACCAGAGTTCACGACATTAAATGAGAGTCGAACCGTTTCTCCTTCAACAACATCTTGGCTCACTTTGACACCTTCCAACATCAGTTCTGGACCGATGTTGTTGAGATTTGTAACGAACCATGGGTCCAGATTTGAATTGCCATCAGCAGATACAAGCTCCCATCCAGCATCATCAACTCCTTCGGCCCAACATTCAAGCGATGCTTGGGGAGAAAGTTCTGAAGGGTCGCCCAATCCGCTGAAATCATATACAAAACTGAACATTGTCCTTCCATCAAATTCATTTGTTGAGTTTCTAACAAGAGAAATCGGTTCCCATTCAACATCCAATGAACGAATTTGACATGTGAGCGAGAGCGGCGAATTCCAACCTTGTCCTTCTCGGATACCCACTCCAATATCAACTGCCTCAAGGTGGAATCGAGATACTACGGAGGCCATGTTTGAACTGAGCAATTCAGGCGCCTCACCATCAAGGATGAATTCCGGAATGTCAAAGGCTACTACCTTTTCCAATTCGAGAGGATCCCACAATGCGACTTCAAATTCCTTTACAAGTCCAGTTTTCATTGGAGTAGGAATTGAATACTCGAGGTTTCCATCGCTGACAACAACGCTTGTACCTCCGAGCCATAATTCTCCCAAGATCCTCCCGCGCCATTGAAGTTTGAGTGCTCCTTCGTAAGGTGTTTCACTCAAGAGGTGGCTTACCGTAGCAGTGATGTTTAACTCATCTCCAGCCATAACCGCAACACCCTCGCTGATGTTCTGTTTTACAGGACCACTGGTATCCTCAAGCGTGTGAACCTCAATGGATAGCTTTCGTTGCAGTGTCCATGAATTTTCACTTATTTGATTTGCAGTCCCGTCTTTATCGGTCACAATCACCTCAAGGGAACCTTGAGACAATCCTGATTCCGTAAAACTCCAATCCACAGTTGCCCATATTTGGAGGACGATTTCACCGTTGTTGGCTTCAACACTGCATCTGCTTTGGTCAATGATAAGTCGCTCATCCAATGAAGCACATATCCCAGTAGATGCAGTATAAATCAATCCAAGCCTCTCATCTCCTCCAAACTTAATTTTGATTTCTGAAATGTCGTTAAGTCCGTTTGGGTCAGAGGCTACGACCCTGTATCCAATGTCTCGTGACGGTTCCATTCGGGTAACATTGACACTCATCATCGTACCCAGCGGTTCTACAAGTTGTATCGTAGCGGTTGAAGGGGTCCTTGATTCCCATCGTGCATGACCTACCGAGGGGTCAGCTTGTGGAATTTCAAACCCAGCTGCATCGGTTCCAAGCAACAACAACCGGACCCACTGATGGTCATCATTGGCGGTATCATTGACAGTAACATTGACCATCCATGTGTTCCCATTTTGGTCAACATAAGCCGACACGGTCCTGTATTCCTCCATTTGTGCAATTCCGTCTGCAGGTGTTGTTGAACTTCCATCGTCATGCCCTTCAATCCAGAGCAAGGCAGTAATGGTCTCGGGTGTAAATCCCCCAACGTCATGGAATTCAAACGATACAACCCGATGGTCATCTTCATTGAGGTATTGGTCCGTGGTCGGTGATACACTCAACAGGGTTGGGCCTTCTCCGTTAAGGACGAAATAATACGGTTGTGTGCTTGAGATTAAATTCCAATCTTGACTTGTTCGCACCTCAAGAGA
>MDTC01023636.1_pt1 | contig 16132 bp, 14 predicted proteins | sample 811181 | NCBI WGS metagenome assembly MDTC01 (sample SAMN05326644, study PRJNA326480) | marine metagenome | isolation source: seawater | place: Pacific Ocean: North | collected 2011
CCTATTTTTTATATCTTTTTAATAACACTTAATTGTTTATATAAGAAACTTATTGAAAAGAAAAAGAGGGCTCAAGGCCCTCTTTAAGTTTGTTGTTTTGGTTTTTTAAAAATGGAAATGAACCATTATAGCGCCTGATGTACCAAATAGGTTGTCGATTCCATTATCAACTTGAAATTGAAAGTTGTTACCTGATGTTTGTCCATCAGCAGTTGTGGTAGTTACATCTGTTCCATCCCACGACTCCGATACTGTGGTACCTTTGGGTGTAGTTGTTAATCCCATTCCCCAACCAAATTCACCACCAATGGAAATTTTAGGGGCTACAAAATATTCAACTCCTATGAAACCTCTTACGCCAAAACCTACGACTAATCCATTTTTATCTTCAAGCACTCTACTATCTCCAGGAGCACAATAACCTAAATCCTGATTTTCCGTATTGAATTCCATTTCATAGTTGGTTTTGTCTGATCCGTCACCATTTCCTAGGCTAAGAAAAGCCTCTCCACCATAATACCCTTGAAGACGATTATGACCGCGTCTCCACTCTATTCCACCGCCGAGAAATACATCATTTGTATTTGTTATAGCTGTTTCTCTTAGTATATCTGGCTGTGGTGTCTCAGTTGAACTTAAATCAGGTCCAAATGTGCTATTTGAAGTCCTGCTTGTATTGACTCCAATTTTCGCTCTTATTGCCTTGGATTCTGATAAAAAATATTTACCAGATACAATTTGTTCGAATCCACTAATGTATCCTGGGTGTGCTGGGGAACCAACATTATCTCCCATTATATTGATAGCATTTAACCCTAAAGTAATTAATGGTACAGCGTTAAATCCTAAAGCTATGTCTCCTTTCTGAGGAAGAATTTCGTGTCCCTTTTTTGATTTTAGAGACGTCGTTTGTGCAGTTAATCCTCCCGAAATGAGGACTGTAAATAAAATAATAGTTAACCTTTTCATAATAAATTAATTTTTAATTTACCGCAATTTACAACGGTACTTTAATCTACGTATATACAATGCTTTGAGTTATGAAAAATAAATTGTTAATAAAACCCCTCTGCTACAACTTTACAAATTCGTTAATTTCATTTTTAATTCGTGCCGCCAGTGCGTTGGCAGCATCCATTGTATTACTTTCGGAGTAGATACGAATAATAGGTTCAGTATTGCTCTTTCGAAGGTGAATCCATTCTTTTCCAATGTATATTTTTATACCATCGGTTGTATCAACCTCTTCATTCTTGTATTTCTCAGCCATTTTCTCAAGTATTTGATCTACATCAATTTGAGGAGTCAGTTGAATTTTATTTTTTGAGATACAGTATTTCGGAAAACTGTCCCTTAAAGCTGAGGCTGAACATTTCTTTGTTGCTAATTGTGATAGAAATAACGCAATGCCAACCAGTGCATCTCGACCATAATGCGATTCTGGGTAAATTACACCACCATTTCCTTCTCCTCCTATTACGGCATTCTCTGCTTTCATGAGGTTTACCACATTTACTTCACCAACTGCTGATGCATAATAGGTTTCACCTCTTTGCTCCGTGATATCCCTCAAGGCACGTGTGGAGGATAGGTTTGATACCGTGGCTCCAGGTGTTTGACTCAATACATAGTCCGCAACAGCCACTAGGGTGTATTCCTCGCCAAACATGCTTCCGTCCTCACACACCATTGCTAAACGGTCAACGTCAGGGTCTACGGTAAAGCCAATATCCGATTTGGTTTCTTTTATTTTTAACGCAAGGTCTGTCAAATGCTCAGGAAGTGGTTCTGGATTGTGTGGAAACTGACCGTTGGGTTCACAGTATAGCTTTGTTATATGATTTACTCCTAGTGCCTCTAAAAGCACTGGAATAAATAAACCTCCTGTGGAATTTACGGCATCGATAACGACGCTGAAATTTGCATTTCTAATGGCCTCTGTATTTACAAGCGGTAAAGCTATAACCGCATCAATATGTTTTTTAAGATAGCTATCATTATTTGTAACGACACCTAAATCATCTACCTCTGAAAATTTAAAAGTAGCATTTTCGGCAATTTCGAGCAGTACATTTCCCTCTGCACCTGAGATAAATTCTCCTTTCTCATTTAGAAGCTTTAGTGCATTCCATTGCTTTGGATTGTGGCTGGCTGTGAGAATGATGCCACCATCTGCATTTTCCATAGGTACAGCGATCTCTACTGTTGGTGTTGTAGATAGACCTAGATTAACAACGTCAATACCTAAGCCGATGAGGCTTGCGCATACTAGGTCAGAAACCATTTTTCCAGATGGTCGAGCGTCACGACCGATTACTACTTTCAGACGTTTATTCGGATTTTGATTTTTTAACCAAGTACCATATGCAGAAGCGAACTTAACAGTGTCAATTGGGGTAAGTCCTTCGTTCACCTGACCGCCGATTGTGCCACGGATTCCTGAAATAGATTTTATAAGCGTCATGATAATGATTTACGTGCAGTAATCATTTGTAGTAAACTGACAGCGGCTTCAATGCCCTTGTTTCCATATTTACCTCCTGATCTTGCAACTGATTGTTCTTTTGTATTGTCTGTGAGTACGCAAAACGATATTGGGGTATTGAAATCTAGCATCACACGCATGATTCCATTAGTAGTGCCCTGACAAACGAAGTCAAAATGCCTTGTCTCTCCTTGAATTACAGCACCAATTGCAATGATTCCGTCAAAATTGTTATTCTTCAATAATAATTGTGCACCGAGCGGTAATTCAAATGCACCAGGTACTTTTTGAATTTTAATATTTTCTTTAAGGACGCTGTTTTCCAAAAGTGTTTGAACAGCGCCTTTACATAGAATTGATGTGATTTCATCATTCCATTCAGAAACAACGATGCCGATGGTTAAATCGGCATCACTTCTAATTTTACTTTTGTCGTACGCTGATAGATTTTTATTGGACGTTGACATAGCGCGAAGAATTTATTTCGAATTTCTTGCAATATAGGCATCTAAGTTTTTTTCTTTTGCATAAAAAGACTTAGGATAGATCGTTGCTATTTTTTCGTAAAGTGCTTTTGCTTCATCAGGTTTTTTAAGCTTTTCTGCAATTAGACCGGCTTTGAATAGATACATGGGGCTTGTAAAGTCATTTTCATTCTTTCTAGCAGCATCTTGATAAAGTGCATATGCTTTTTCATAATTTTTTAACTCGGATTCACAGTCACCTTGCAATCCTATAACTTCAACGCTAACATAGGTATCATCTACATGTACGTTTTCTAGTAAAACTAAAGCTTCTTTGTATTTTCCTTTACGCATGTATTGCGTGGCGAGAATATATTTACTGACCTCACCACCAATTTTACCATCATATTTTTTTACACTTCTTTGAAGCTTTTTAATCGGATCGGTTTTCGAAACCGCTTTACTTGTATCAGCCAGGGTGTTTTTACCTTCATTTGCTATACTATTCAAGGCAATAAAATATGTTTCTTTCGATTTCTCATTTGCAGGTTTCCAAATCCATTGACGGTAGCTCAGAAAACCAAGTACCAAAACAACAATCACGCCCATGGCAATCGTAGTCATTCGAAATTTTCTATTTTCACCAAACTTCTTTTTAAAGTCTTCTAAGGAAAAGTTTTCAGTCATTTTCTAAAATTTGTAGGCAAAAATACTCTTTTTTTTGCAATTATGAACTACTGATAAAACGCCACTAATGCAAAGTGACAGTCCTGCAAACTAATAGGTTATTTCCATGATTGTCGTATCCAAAAATGTTGTATTCACAGTCGCAATATCAGCAATTGAGGTTCCAATGACCCAGTACATAATGGAGTAATTATCATTTGCATTATTTGCACAATATATAGTCGTATCTACATTTCCATATAAATTTTTTTCATCGTCTGAACAGCATTCATTACAATTGCTTTTACCTTCCTGCTTCATATATCGAAAATGATCCTCTATCTGTGGGCTATTATTTTTTAAGCGAATGCCAACCCATGATTTGCCGTATGTATTTAGGTTTACTGTGTTCGTTTCTTCAAGAGACAATGACGAGAAATAAATGGTTTCTTCACCTTTGTAATATCCATCTTTATCAAATATGATTTTGTATTTTTCCATTTGGGATCTTTCAAATAAAAAAGTATAAGAACCATCGTATTCGGTAGAGGTTGAGTCTGTGAGTAACTCTTCTCCCGTGCCCACCGGATAGCTGTAGAGATATAACGTACAATTTTCTAAACCACTTGAGCTACTTAAATCTGTAATCTTTCCCGTTACTTCAAATAAACCTGTGTTTTTCTGACAAGAAAAAATCACCATCCCAAGAAGCAAAAGGTACAGCAAGTTTTTGCTCATTTTAATTTATTTAAAAATGCGACTTCTTTGGATTTAGGAATAAAAAGGTAATCTCCTTCCTCTTTTTGTTGACCTTCCTCTTTTATAAGTTCATGATTAAATATTCCGTATTGAATGTACTCCAGTTCAGCAAAAAATTTTAAAAAGTCGCTAAGGTTTTTATTTGCAATTTCTATTTGAACAATTGGCATGTTTTTGATAATTAAAGGTTTGAGCTCTTGAAAAACGATCCATTCATAGCCTTCAATGTCACATTTAATATAATCTATTTTGGTTTCGCCTTCAATTAATTTTAGTGGATTTACAATATTTACCTCTTGCGTTCTCTCATTCGATGTTGTTTTTTCTTTTGGGATATATGGAAGGCCTGTTCTAATCATTCCATCTTGCATAGGAAGTATCATTGTAGCTATTCCCGCTTCCTTTCCAAGCGCAACATTATGGAGTGTTACATTTTTTTTCTTTCCCAAAAAATGATGTAGTACATCAAAATACTGGGGTAGAGGTTCCACACAAATTACTTTTCCCTTTGATGCAATTCTTGAAAATATTTTGGCAAAATATCCGAGGTTCGCTCCAATATCAAGAATGACATCATCCTCCTCTAAAAAAGACTTAACCTTATAATGATATTTAAATTTTATATCATTTTTTAAAAGTCCAATATCGAATAAGATATAAAAGGCCCGATGCAATAATTTGAGATAGCTTTTTTCACTTAGTATTGAAAATAGCAATTGTTTAATGGACTTCATGAGTACGAAAGTATTAAAAAAAGAACTTTTCACTCAATTTAAAGCAAGACAAATTACTGGGGTGTGACTTACAAATTGGTATTTTTAAAAAATGTAAATTTAAAATATGATCATTTTATATTCTCGGTATTGTCCGCTTTAATATTGATTGGGTTAAAGGTGATGTATTTACCCAATTGGGTCATTGAATTCTGTTTTTTTTAATGCACTTAAGTGAATTGATATGAAAATTGTAGAGTTAAAAACTAAAGAGGAATTGTTGATGGGTTATCCCCTTGTCATAAAGTTGTATCCCGATTTGTCACTTTTTGAATATGAAAAACAGCTGGATGTGATGTTGCCTCGTAATTATTCAATGCTAGCGGTATACGATAGAGGCGAAATTATTGGCTTAAGCGGTATTTGGATAGGGCACAAGCTATGGTGCGGCAAGTACATGGAGTTGGATAATGTGGTTGTTGCTCAATCCGAGCGCTCTAAGGGAGTTGGTGCAATGATGTTTGATTATGCCAAAAAACTTGCAAAGCAAAAGTCTTGTGCCTCCATCGGTTTAGATGCTTTTACCTATAATCATGCCGCACACAAGTTCTTTTTTAAAGAGGATTTTATCGTAAAGGGGTATCACTTTGTACATACCCTTGACATGGGTTAGTTTCGCTAATCCTTTTAAATTATTTCAAGATTTGCAAAGCGAAGTAGGATGGTTTTACTTCCATGGTGCGGGAAAAATATCGTTGCTTTTTGATCTGCTCCGCTTCCTTCCATATGTGTTACTTTTCCTTTGCCAAATCTCTCGTGCTGAACATTATAACCAATCTTTATGTTCGTTTTGCTGTCATTTGACTGATTACCTGGAGTAGATTGACCTAGTTTAACATCTTTTAGAGAACGTAAATTTCCGGGTAGAGGCGAGCTAAGGTTCTTATTTAGTCCTCCAGATCTAGGAGTTTGATTTTTTTTTCCAAAAGCAACTTTGCCAACAGGTTGCTTTACAGTATTAAACGAAAGGTAGTTCGAGTCAATTTCATCCAAGAATCGAGAGGGTTCGCAGCTTGTAGCTTGTCCCCATAAAAATCTGGAACTTGCATATGAAATAGTACATGAGTGCATTGCACGTGTAACAGCGACATAGAATAATCTTCTTTCTTCCTCAAGGTCAGTTCTGGACTGCAGAGCCATTTGAGATGGGAATAGGTTTTCTTCGAGTCCAACAAGATATACATTAGGGAATTCAAGTCCTTTACTTGAGTGAATCGTCATGAGCGAAACATGGTTTTTTTCATCAGGTTTATCCTGGTCAGCATCTGTAAGCAATGCTACCTCAAGCATAAAGTCAGCCAATGTTTTTACAGAGTCATCTTCACTAGAATTAACAAACTCTTGTATACCTCCGAGTAGTTCTTCTATATTTTGAAAGCGTTCTACTTCCTCTGGTCCCTTATTTTTTTCGTTTATCAGCTCGCGCATAATTCCAGACGCTTTCGCAATACGTTCGGCAAGTGTAAAAGCATCCTTTTCATTTACTTCAGCTTGGAAGCTCTGAATCATAGTGACGAATTCTCCAATTCTTGCTTGTGTTCCACGATTAATATCTACAGGGTATTTTTGAAAATTCGAAATAACCTCCCAAATACTTGTAGTGTATTTATTAGCTGCAACAATTAGTTTTTCAATACTTGTTTTCCCTATGGATCTTCTTGGGTAATTGATTACTCTTTTTAAGGCCTCTTCATCATTTGGATTTGCTGATAAGCGAAAGTAGGCGAGTAGGTCTTTTATTTCTTTTCTTTGGTAGAATGAAAGGCCTCCATAAACTTTATACGGTATATTCAGCTTCCTGAGTGATTCCTCAAAGCTCCTAGACTGCCTATTCGTCCTGTAGAGTATGGCAAAATCATTATACGACCCGCTAGACTTTTGCCTATCAAATATCTTTGCTGAAATCGCCCTCCCTTCTTCGTTATCAGTCAGTGTTCTGATTACTTCTATTTTTTCTCCAGTTTGGTTTTCCGTCCAAACCTTCTTGTGAATCTGGTCTTTATTATTTTTAATGACGCTATTTGCTGCTTCGACAATATTTTTCGTGCTTCTGTAGTTTTGTTCAAGCTTGAACAATGAAAAGTCAGGATAATCCTTTTTGAAGTTAAGTATGTTTTCGATATTCGCTCCTCTAAATGAATAAATACTTTGAGCATCGTCTCCAACAACGCAAATATTCTCATATGCCGCGGCGAGTTGCTTTATAATCAGGTATTGTGCGAAATTAGTATCCTGGTACTCATCCACAAGAATGTACTTAAATTTATGCTGATAGTAATGTAGTACGTCTGGGAAGTCTCTAAGAAGAATGTTTGTGAAGTATAATAAATCATCAAAATCCATTGCACCGGACCTTTGGCAACGATTCATGTAGCTTGTATATATTCGTCCCAGCTCAGGTCGTCTGGACTGTTTGTCCTCTAATTTTATTTCTGGATTATCGTTGTAATCTTCTGGGGAGATAAGATTATTCTTTGCTGTGGATATTCTGCCAAATACTTGACTCGGTTTATATGTTTTATCATCTAGATTAAAACCTTTGATGATGTCTTTTATTAGGCTTTTGGAGTCTTGAGTATCATAAATTGTGAAATTACTTGGAAATCCTATTCTGTCTGCGTTGAAGCGAAGTATTTTTGAGAAAACTGAATGGAAGGTGCCCATGGTGATATTTTTTGCTTCATGACCTCCTACTATTGTGCTGATGCGCTCAGTCATTTCTTTTGCTGCTTTATTGGTGAAAGTCAGTGCAAGGATGTTAAAGGGATCGATGTTATTTTCAATCATATGGGCAATTCGGTAGGTCAAGACCCTAGTTTTTCCCGATCCCGCACCAGCGATAACCATCGCAGCTCCGTACATATGTTTAGCTGCTATTTTTTGGCTATCGTTTAGTTCATTCAAAAAATCCATGAAATTGCTTTTAACAAATTTAAGTATTCAGATGTTTAATTGAAAGATTAGAAGAAGAGGAAATGAGACAACTTTTGCACAATGAAAAAAGTTGGATAATCCAAAGATTGTATAGCTTTACGGTATGAAAAAAGTCACTATTTACCATAACAAGAGATGTTCAAAAAGTCGCCAGGCTCTTTGCTTACTTGATGAATGTAATGTGGATATTGAGATTGTTCAATATATCAACGAGCCCATTTCTAAGGAAACGTTGAAATCAATATTAAAAAAATTAGGATATACTGCCGATCAGTTGTTGCGGAAAAACGAGCAAGTGTATAAGGAATTAGTCAAAGGCAAAAACTTAACAGAAGATGCAGTTATTGACATAATGGTCTTGAATCCAAAGCTTATCGAGCGTCCGATTGTGGTATCCGATGATACCGCCGTCATAGCAAGACCACCAGAACTTGTGAAAGAATTCTTTCGATAGATTTTTCGGGATAATTTTTTCAGTATAAATGATTAAAAAGAGTAGTATATTATTTTTTTTGATACCACCTCATTATTTCAATTATCTTTGACTGCTTTTTATCAATGAAGTTAGAAACAATATATCTGAAGGCTAATACTCCTTTTTCTAAGGCCATTGAGGCCTGGTGTTCTGTAAATGCGGATGAAGTTGTACAAACGAAAGAACGCTATGAGCTTTTAATGGAAAAATTTGACTCTTTACTTATCGTAAGTGAAAATCAATCGATTTCGAAAGAGAATTGGAACTTGAAATCATTATTTGATCAAAGTCAAAAGTCGACATATAGGATAGATATCAATGGAACCTTGAATGTTTCAATAATGAATCTTAAGCTATGGTTGCACTCAAATAAATCTAAGCATTTATTGGTTGTTGGTAAAGATGAGATTATTAAAAACGAAAACCTCGACCGTTTTTTGGATAAACTAAATGAACTTAAGCTCTAAGCTCCGCGCCTAATTCATTTTTGAGCCTCACTCGAATATCTTCCATGATTGGATCTATAATTCCGTCCTGAAGGGTTTCGTTGTCATCTTGAAATATAAAGGAAACCGCATAAGACTTTTTTCCCTCAGGAAGTTTGTCTCCCTCATAAACATCAAACAACGAAATATCCTTTAATAGCTTTTTGTTGGCGGTATAACCTATTTTCTCAATTGCCGCGTATTCAATGTTTTGGTCTAGAATCAAAGAAAAATCTCGTCGAATATAGAAAGTCTTCGGTAGGTCTTTAAAGTTTATTTTTGAATTACTATATTTTATAAGTTTATCCCAATTGCACAAGGCTATAAATATGTTGGATTTGACACCTGCATTTTTACAATGAGTAAGACTTGCTTGACCAAATTCGATAAGTATTTCTTTTTCTATTTTGTATTGATAACTTCTTTCAAATAACCCTTTTTCATTTGCGCCTTCCTCAATTTTTAACTTAAGACCAAGTTTTTGAATTAATGCTTCGCAGGTTTGCTTAAGATTGAAGAAGTTTAAAGTCCTACTTTTATTTTGCCAAGATAGATCGTGAGTTCTTCCAGTCAAAACAAAAGCTAACTCTCTTGTCTCAATATATTTTTCCCCATCAACGCGATACGATTTTCCGAATTCAAATAACCTCTGTACCTGCTGCTGTCGGTTTTGGTTGTAGTTAATATTTTCTAATAATCCAAAATAAAGAGACCTGCGCATCGTTTGCAGTTCTTTACTCAAGGGGTTTAGTATTTCTACACTTTTCAATTTACTTCTGGTAAGATCATTTCTTCTTAGTGAATTATTCATAACCTCAAAAAAACCATTAGCTACCAACCATTCAGAAGTTCTTCTTTGTAGATTTTCTGAATTTTTTTCATCTTCAACAGGAAAGGAGATATTCCATTTTTTGGGAAGTTCAACCTTATTGAAACCATAGATTCTCAAAATTTCCTCAAGAATATCTTCAGGCCTTGTGACATCGTTACGATATTGAGGTACAGTTGATTGTATATGTTTGTTTGAATCTATGGTACACTTAAAGTCGAGGCTTTCAAGAATAGATGTTACTTCTTTTGTTTTTAATGTTGTCCCGAGTCTTTGATTTACGAAGTCAATTGAAAACGTTATTGTTTTTTCCAGCGAATCAAATGTATCTATAACCAGAGGTTTCATGGTAATTTTTGCTCCACTGATCTCTTGAAGAATAGAAATTGCTCGGTTCATTGCATCGGCTGTAAAGGAAGGGTCAACACCTCGCTCAAAACGGAAACTGGCATCTGTTTGGATTCCATGTGCTTTTGAGGTCTTTCTCACAGATGTTGCATCGAATATCGCCGATTCCAGAAATATACTTTTGGTAGTTTTTGTAATTCCCGAGTTGATACCTCCTAAAACACCAGCAATACACTGATTTTTATCATTGCTTATGATCATTAATTCTTCACCATTGAGCCGTCTTTCAATACCATCCAATGTCTTAAAAGACGAACCCTTATCGGCTTTTTTTATGATAATATCTCTACCTAATTTACTTCGGTCAAATGCATGCATTGGGGTTCCGTATTCGTACATGACGAAATTACTTGTATCAACAACATTGTTGATAGGTTCGAGACCTATTGATTTGAGTCTATTTTTGAGCCATTTTGGCGACTCCTGAACCTGAATATCGTCAAGAATAGCGCCGATATACCGAGGGCATTTCACCCCGTCCTCAATAGTAATTCGGATTTTGTCAGTATCCTTACTTTTTGGAAATGAAATCTTTGTATCTGGCAATCGAAGATTTAATTTTTGATTTTTGTGGAAATTAAGGAAGGCTTTCAGGTCTCTTGCCACACCTATATGACCCATGGCATCGCATCTATTGGGTGTCAATCCTATTTCGAGTTGAAAATCTGAATAAATATTATATAATTCAGCAGCTGGGGTACCTATACTCGTGTCAACTGGCAGCACTAAAATCCCTTCATGAGAATCACCTATTCCTATTTCGTCTTCGGCACATATCATACCAAAGGACTCTACTCCTCTAATTTTTGCTTTTTTAATTTTAAATGTTTCCCCACTATTTGGGTAGAGATTAGTACCAACAGTCGCAACCAGCACCTTTTGTCCTTCAGCAATATTTGGTGCTCCACAGACAATTTGAACAGTTTGGTCACCCAAGTTTACGCGAGTGACTTGCAAACGGTCTGCGCTAGGGTGCTTTTCACATGATAAAACCTCACCAACAAGAATTCCTTCAAGTCCGCCCTGAATATCTTGAAATATTTGAATCCCTTCTATTTCAAGTCCTGTATCCGTTAAAATTTCAGCTGTTTCTTCAGGAGTTAAATCGAAATCAAGGTAGCATTTAAGCCAATTGAATGAAATTTTCATAGCATAGGGTATTTCATTGCGAATTTATTAATTCTGAAGTAATCTTCTTCATTGATTAAAGAATATTCACCTCCCGCTCAAGACGTACATCAAATTTACGTGCGACATCGTTAATAATTTTTTCTGATAACTTGAGTATTTCTTTTCCTTTTGCATCTTTATAGTTAACGAGCACTAGTGCTTGTCTTTTATGAACACCGTATTGATCTTTAAAAGTTTTTCCTTTCCATCCTGCTTGTTCAATTAGCCATCCTGCTGCAAGTTTCACCTCTTGATTTTGAGCGGGATAATAAGGTATATTCGGATATATTTTAAGTAGCTCTCTTAGTGTTTTCTTTGGAACAACAGGATTTTTAAAAAAGCTTCCTGCATTTCCTATTTTACTTGGGTCAGGAAGTTTGGATTGACGAATTGCGATCACAGCATTGCTCACATCTCTTATTGTTGGCTTTGTAATCTGCATTTTTTTTAACTCAGCTTCTATGGCACCATAAGAGGTATTCAATTTATGGTTATTCTTACTAAGTCGATAGGCAACCCGGCATATGATATACTCACCTTTCAGTTTCCGTTTAAATATACTTTCTCGATAATCAAAAGCACAATCCGTTTTGTAAAACCGTTTTAATTTTCCTGTTGCAATGTGTAATGCATCCAAATATTCGAAAACGTCTTTTATTTCTACCCCATAAGCACCTATATTTTGCATAGGGCTGGCACCAATATTTCCGGGGATTAAACTAAGATTTTCTAGACCTCCGTAATTGAGATCGATACATTTAACAACGAAAGTATGCCAGTTGATTCCCGCTCCAGCCTCAATGACAACAGAGTTATGGTTTTCCTCAATTTTTTTAAAGCCCAAGATCTCATTTTTTAAAACAAGTCCTTTATAATCCTCTGTAAAAAGGACATTACTTCCGCCTCCTAATATGAATATGGGGAGTTTCTTACTTTGAAGGAGTAGCTCAGTTAAATTTTTGATGCTATCAAAAGTTGAAAAATAGGCTGCTGAAACGTCAATACTGAATGTGTTGTGTGGTTTCAAGGAAATATTTCTGACAAGCATAGCTCAAATTTACATTCAATAGTCTATGTTCACAGAACCATTAAAAAAAACATACTAACAATAAATCCTTAATTTGTCTGCTTACCGGGTGTTAAAAAGAGCAAAAAAACCTTTCTACCTCGCAAGTGTTACTATTTTTGTCGCTACGCTTATTATATTAAATTCCCCTTATGAGATATTTTTATACTCTAATTTTATTTGCATTTTCAACGTTAGTTTATGCCCAATCGAACACCAATGCCATTTCTACTTCCTTTAAATTCAAAGAGGTTATCGATAAAGTTTCTCGATACTATGTGGACTCCACCGATGATGAGGGCTTGACAGAAACAGCTATTGTAGCACTACTCGAGGAGCTTGATCCGCATTCCACTTATATACCGGCCGATGAACTTCAAGCGGCGCAAACCTCTATTAATGGTAGCTTTGTCGGGGTTGGGATTCGTTTTCAGATTATAAAAGATACACTGAATGTTGTTGCCACAATTTCAGGTGGACCAGCGGAGAAGTTAGGCGTGTTACCAGGAGATAAAATTGTTGTTGTAGATGGAGAAAATATAGCTGGTGTAGGCCTTCGTAATAGTGACGTTAGGGATAAACTAATGGGAGAGCTAGGCAGTAAGGTGAAAGTAGAAGTACAGCGCAGGAATTCGAAGAAAAATTTAGTTTTTAATATTACGCGCGATAAAATTCCTGTTTTTTCGGTTGATTCTTATTACATGATCGATGAAAAAATAGGATATATCAAGTTAAATAGTTTTTCTCGTCGCTCGCACGAGGAAGTACGAATGGCATTAAATGATTTAAAAAATCAAGGAATGACGAATTTGATATTTGACCTACAAGGTAATGGTGGGGGACTCTTAGGCGCAGCGCACAGATTGGCTGATGAGTTTTTATCCAATGATAAGCTTATTGTTTATTCGGAAGGCCGCGCACAACCTCGTAATAACCTTCGGTCAGAATTCCGTGGACTTTTTGAGAAAGGTAAACTTATTATTCTTACGGACGAATACTCTGCCAGCGCCAGCGAAATTGTATCGGGAGCTATACAAGACTGGGATAGAGGTTTGGTCGTAGGAAGAAGGACTTTCGGAAAGGGTTTGGTTCAGCGGCCAATGGGATTGAGTGATGGATCTGAAATCAGACTTACAATAGCACGTTACTATACGCCTTCAGGTCGTTTTATACAAAAACCTTATGAGGATGCAGAAGCCTATCGTAAGGATATTTCACAACGTTATTTAAATGGGGAGTTTGTTCATTCAGATTCTATTAAAATGCCTGATTCTCTAAAGTTTAAAACTTTGGTCACGAACAGAACAGTTTTTGGAGGAGGAGGGATTATGCCAGATTTCTTTGTTCCATTAGATACAAATGGAAATTCAGATTATTATTCTGAACTTTTAAGAGGAGGGTTCTTAAACACATTTTCATACGCTTACACTGATCAAAATAGGAAGTCACTATTAAGAAAGTATCCAAGTTTCAAATTATTTAAGGAAAACTTTAGCTGTGATGAGCAGTTCATGAAGGAATTTTTTAGCTATGTCAGTAAAGAGGATGAAACGCTCGAAAAGAATGAGGAAGAATATAAGATAAGTGAAAATTCGATTAAGCTTCGACTAAAGGCTTATTTGGCAAGGAACTTATGGAATACCAATGAGTTTTATCAAATTTACAATGCTTCGAATGAGATTCTAAATAGAGCGATCGAAATCATTCAGAATGAAGAATATAAAAAAGTAAACCTTGATCGATAATGAGAAGAGTTGTTATTACAGGACTTGGTGCATTGACTCCAATTGGTGAGACAATAAATTCATTTTGGGATGGATTGAAGAATGGAAAAAGTGGAGCTGCTCCGATTACAAAGTTTGATACAGATCGGTTTAAAGCTAAATTCGCTTGTGAACTGAAGAACTATAATGCTTTAGATCATTTTGATAGAAAGGAATTACGTCAATATGATGCATTTAGTCAATATGCCTTGGTTTCAACAGATCAAGCTGTAAAAGATGCAGGTCTGAATTTCGACGAGATTGATAAAACAAGAGCAGGTGTTATTTGGGGATCGGGAAATGGAGGAATTCAGACTTTTCAGGATCAAATGACTGAATTTTGTGAGGGTGACGGTACACCCAGGTTTACGCCTTATTTTATTCCGCGAATATTAGTTGATATTGCTTCGGGTATTCTATCCATTAAGTACGGACTTCAAGGTATAAATTTTTGTCCTGTATCTGCTTGTGCTACATCAAATACCGCTTTGATCGAAGCATTTAACTATATTAAATGGGATAAGGCAGACCTTATCATTAGTGGCGGTTCAGAAGCCGCAATTAATAAAGCCTCGATGGGTGGATTTGCATCTGCCAGAGCATTATCCACAAAGAACGAAACGCCTGAGTCTGCCTCAATGCCTTTTGATATTGATCGTGATGGATTTGTCATGGGTGAAGGAGCCGGATCGTTAATAATTGAAGATTACGAACATGCCTTGAAAAGAGGCGCAAAAATATATGCTGAGATTGTAGGTGGGGGAATGGCAGCAGATGCTTATCACTTGACGGGCACTCATCCTGAAGGCGAAGGTGCCGTGCTTGGTATGCGTGAAGCGCTTCGAGAGGCAGGGATAACTCCGAATGATGTTGACCATATAAACATGCATGCGACGTCGACTCCACTTGGTGATCGTTCGGAACTGATCGCTGCTCATCGTGTATTTGGAGAGGAGTCAAATGTAAGTATTTCTGCGACAAAATCAATGACCGGGCATCTGCTAGGCGCCGCAGGTGCGATTGAGGCAATCGTTTGTGTCAAGTCGCTACAAGAAGATTTTATTCCACCGACGATTAACACAAAAAATATAGAACCTGACTTCGTCAATTTATTCGATTTTCCGCTCGGTGATGGCCGTTCAAAAGTCGTAAACTATGCCATGAGCAATACTTTTGGTTTCGGTGGTCATATTGCTTCAATTGTACTGAAAAAATACTCAGGCCAAAATGAACTTTAAGGTTTTTTTCTCATTTTTTATGGTTTTTATTTGTTTTATGCTTTCGGGGCAAAAACAAGTCCATGAGGTAAGTGGAAAAGTATTCGATGCAGATGGTCTTCCTGTTGAGTTTGCTACAATTAAGCTTTTGCGAGCAACTGATTCCACTTTGATTAATGCAATGTATGCTGATAAAAAGGGTCAATTTAAGTTCAAGACTATTGATTGTAATGAAACTTACATCCTGAAACTATCAAATGTCGGGTACACTACCCTACATCTTCCTCCTTATAAATCATCCGCATGTAGTGCAAAAGATTACGGCTCTATTCAGCTTTCCTTTGACGCAACATTAAATTTACAAGAAGTAAAAGTTCAAGCACAAATCGATGTACTCAAGGCGGGAATAGATAAAAAAATCTATAATGTAGGACAGGATATTTCGGTTCGTGGTGGAACGGCAAATGACGTTCTAAATAGACTTCCTTCAGTTGAAGTTGATGAAGACGGAGGTGTCACACTTAGAGGTGATGGATCTGTTATTATTTTAATCAATGGTAGGCCGAGTTCCTTGAGTGGTGGAAATGGAAAAACATTGTTAGATGCACTTCCTGCCGGATCTATTGATCGTGTAGAAA
>MDTC01002017.1_pt1 | contig 16130 bp, 12 predicted proteins | sample 811181 | NCBI WGS metagenome assembly MDTC01 (sample SAMN05326644, study PRJNA326480) | marine metagenome | isolation source: seawater | place: Pacific Ocean: North | collected 2011
ATATTCAATTCGAGATGCGCGTTCAGCAGCAGGAATATCACTCATCGGAGTCCTCCCATTCGGCGGACTTCGGTAAAGTGTTCAGAGGATACGGATTGAACACTCAATCGGGATCCCTTGGCCAGAAGGGGCATTCCCTCAAGTGCGGGATTCGCCTTCATATCTGGGAGTGTAACAATTTCTTCCATGGCTTCGACTGGCTCAATATCTACCATGATCCACCGGGGATTTTCAGGTGTTGCTTTTGCATCGAAGTAATTTGAATTGGGATCCTGTGCAGTGAAATCAGGATACCCTTCACGGCAAACTTTTGCAATCCCTGCCACGTGTGGTGGCTTGGTGTTTGAGTGATAGAATAGTACAAAATCACCAATTTTCATATCGTCCCTCATAGTGTTTCGAGCCTGATAGTTTCGTACACCATCCCAATGGGTTTGACCATCTTCAACCAATTGTTCCCATGGGTACACATGGGGCTCGGATTTCATCAACCAATACGACACCATCACATTGAACGGGTTCGCCATGGTTTGAAAGGGTTCACCATGCATCATCAGCATTTGCTAGCAATACTGCATCGTATGATTCCGCAGCATCCCTAGTGGCTGAAACAGCCTTCACACCACCGGCTAGCCCAGCCTTACGGCGCATTGCATCACTGCCACCCGCTAGACCCCAGCCCTCTTTGACAAAGGTTGCATATATGGCAGGGGGTAATAGTAGAGCACTTATCGCTGCGAAAATCAGTAGGGTGATTATAACTAAAACGAATGGTTTTAGGGCAGGAATTGGGATCAAGAATGCAGTCATCATCCCAGCTGATGTGACTACAGTCGCCTCGAATAGAGACATACCTGTACTCGCACAAGAATCCTGAATAGCCTCTAAACTACCTCCTAATTCACGAACACGATTGGCAATGTGGATAGAAAAGTCGACACCTACTCCTACCAATATTGAACCAATCATAACGGTGACAAGTGACAAAGTCACTGATTGTTGGTCCATAACGAACCATTGCATCGCAACCGTGAATATCACTGGGAACGTGGTGAGAATTGCGTAACGCGCATCGCGGAATACGAATCCAAGCGTAATCACAGTAAATAATAATGCAAATCCAAGTGATTGCCACTGGCTACCTACAATCAGGTTGTTGACATCTATAGTTACTGCTGCAACACCAACAAGATTACTCGGCCTGAATCCTAGCTCGGTCATGAAGTCTGAATAGTCATTAATTTCCTCAGCAGCAGCCTGCGTCTGTTTCACGGGCATGAAAGGCATGTCAATGTAAATCAGAGATCTTTGGAAATCCTTCGAAACGAAGAAGTGTCTTAATTCGGGAGTGAGTCCGTCATAGAACACCGAAATCAGGAAACTTTGTGTCTCAGTGCCAAGCCTTTCACCATCGTCGAGAGTATCTAGAACTTCCCAAAATGAAGCATCTTCATCAACCTCTTGGCCGAATATAATCATGCAAACTTGGTGTGGAATTGTTTCTTCTGGGAATAAGTCACACCATTGCGAAAGATCTTCTCCAGAGGCATTTAACGAAACGCCAATCGCCTCCATAAGGAAAACAACAGAAACTGCAGTCGTTTGGTCAACACTATTGGTCATGTTTGTCAGAGTATGTATTTTCTCTAAACTCTCATATGGATCCTTGCCACCACTTGACGCAAGGAATTCAGGCTCTGCGGCAATATCTGCCTCGACCAGCATCATGCCTACCTGTCCACCCTCAAATTCCTCTGAGTAAGTAATCATTTTCGATACAGCAGGCTCCTCTTGTGGAGCCATTTCGAGTAAGTTGACGTCTTCCACCACATTGGTCCTACTCACAAGGCCGCTGAATAGCATCAGGATAATGAAAACAGAAAGCGCTAATCTATTCCAACGAATTGGTGCGCGTACCGCTGCTACGAAGATTTTTGGAGGAGGGTGAGCCGGTTTTTGTAAATCTAGCAACATCGTCAAATTAGGAACCATGACCATTGTAAACAGATACACAACAATAATTCCACCTGCTAAGGAAATACCTACTGTTTTTATTGGTGCCATTGGTGTAAGTATAAGTGACACGAAACCAATCACCGTGGTAACAGCCGATAGAAACACTGCTCGTCCTGTTGACTGTAGTGCCAGGGCCATTTTTTCTCGAGGAGTGCCCTTTGATTCAGCATATCGATTAGTTATGTGGAGTCCGTACGAAACGCCTAGCGCCAGTATAATCGGTCCAACGATAATGACAGTCATTGTAACTTCATAGTTAGTCCATCCAATAATTCCAAGTGTGGTAAATACTGAACATAGTGTGGGCAAACCTGCGATGATAACAACTTGAACACCTTGCTTGAATCGCGGTGTGCCAGTCTGAAGTATGTCGCAGTGGAAGAGGAAGAGTACACCAGCAACTGCTACAACCCCTACCGGAAATATCTTCCAAAACAAAGCAAATGTGTATTCTGTCACAGCGTTTGTTATTGGAACTGGTCCAGTCAGCGTCATTGTTAAATCCAAGCATTCTGGATTTTCAGCACATTCTTTCTTTGTTTCGCCCTGCCAATTATTCTGGGCACCTAAGTTGTCGATTAATTGCTGTGTCTGGGCAATCAGGTCTGGTATTGGTATGTCGGGTTCCCCATCGCCATCCGCATCGGTTCCAGCCACACCAATGATGATCACAGCTCGGTTCCAACCATACCCACTTTCTTCATTCGTTAGAGTTCCGTTCTCTGTTTTACCTACATCTCGGACCAGTTTTTGGCGAGCGTTATCGGGCAATTCGCCAATGATTTGGTCAATTCTTTCTTGGTCATCAGGAATATTATATCCACCAACAATATCTGCTAAATCTTTGATTACATCGCTGGCGTTATCGGCCAGGTCTTCACAAGCTCCTTCCAATGGACACGCATCACCAGCATTTTGGATAAACGCATCCGCAACCCGTGGCGCACTGGAGTTGATTTCCTTGACAACAGAAGAAATGCTAAGCACATAGATAATGTTGTCATCAATTCCTTCATCCGAAACTTGCCAATTCAGGGTTCGTTCCAGTTCATCCATTTGAGTCAATATTTCCTGATTTGTGATGTTCCTTTTTCCTGATTCAACATAAATGATCATCACATTTGTTGTCCAGTCATCTTCAACCATCTCGATATCTGCAGCCACTTGGCTCCCATCTGGTAGGAACGCCTGCAGATCACCATTGACATTCATCGATCTTTCCCCGGTCCATTGATCAGTCAGGCCAGATTCTAGCGCAAAGAAAAGAGTAACTAATAGGCAAAAAGCAACACTGGCAGCTGGGAAACGAGTTAACATTCCAAAGACTGACATTTCCTGTAATTCACGTCTTATCATTTTTGGAGCGGCGAGTAGATTATCTACGGCCCTTCTACTTTCAAATTCAGCGATTTTTCGCCTCATGTCGCTGGTAAATCCTTGTATTCCAGTCGAACCTTGAGGGTCGATATTGGATGTATCGACCTCCTGATTTTCGTCGACCATAGGCGCCCCTCTAGGGCGCTTGTCTACCTTCGACCTTTAATTTCTAATGCCAGTTGAGACACGGAGCCTTGAAAAAAGAGAGCCTCGACGCGGCACCAGACCTGTTCGATTTACCGATGCAGGGCTTAGGTGGTAACACCAATGGCAGATCCTAAAATCGCAGAGAAACGCTGGACTATTGATTTAGAGAAGCGAATACAAGAAGAGCACTACAAAGACAGCGACATATACAATCAACGGTATGGATTCAATCCTACTAGTGGGAAGGAAATTTTTGTCATTGATACTCCACCACCATACCCCAGTGGGACTTGGCATATTGGAGCAGTTGCCCAGTATAGTATGATTGATGTCATAGCCAGAAGTCAACGCCTTCTGGGAAAGGAAGTATATTTCCCATGGGGCGTTGATCGTAATGGGATTAACATCGAATTTACGGTTGAAAAGAATACTGGCCGTAAAATGAAGACATATGATAGGGCTGAATTTCTCGAATTGTGCCAGGAAACGATTGAGGAGTTCACTCAGGCCATGCGGAATACGGCATCTCGAGTCGGCTTATCGTGTGACTTCGCACGTGAATATCTGACTGATGCCCCTGATTACCGGGCAGTAACACAGTCGATATTCGTCGACTTATTCAAACGAGGGGAGATAGTAGAGGACTTGCGGCCCAACATTTACGATCCAGTTGAAGGTACCACGATTGCAGATGCTGAAGTTGAAAGATTGCATCGCTTGACTAAATTAATCGATGTGCGGTGGGAAACTGAAACTGGTGAGGAAATTATCATATCAACAACAAGGCCTGAACTTATCTGTGCTTGTGGTGTAGTGGTAGTCCATCCCGATGATGAACGGTATACACACCTAGTAGGTGGGCGAGCGATTCTCCCAGTGGATGTCAATGGTCGAGAAAAATCGGTCAATATTCAAACACATCCATCAGTCAAATCTGAATTTGGCTCAGGCATACTAATGGTATGTTCATTTGGTGACCAAAACGATGTGGCAGTTTTCAGAGAACTTGGTTTGACACCTTACCAAGCGATTGGTTTAGATGGCTGCATGACCTCTATTGCCGGCCCACTTGAAGGATTGTCTGTGCCTGAAGCAAGGGAGAGTGTGATTGAGATGCTCTCTGCAGCAAATCGAATTTCTAATATCGTTGAAAGAGAACAAGAAGTCCCAGTCTCTGAACGCGGAAAAAATCCTGTTGAGATTATACTTCTCAAGGAGTGGTACGTACGTCAAACCCATATCCAAGAACGCATGATGGAACATGTTGAAAATATTAACTTTGTACCCCCCCGAAATAGGCAATTCCTAATTGATTGGATGGAGAATGTCAGCATTGATTGGCCAATCAGTCGTCGTAGATGGTATCATACAGAGATACCAATTTGGTATTCAGAAGACGAAACCAAAGTAGTCGTACCGCCTGCAGGCACCTATGTTCAACCATGGTGCCAAAATCCACCAGAAGGTAGCAGAGTTCTGTCACGTGAATCACGGAGTGATCTGGGTTCGTATTCGGAATTGAGCGACGCCTTGGGGACCATTCGGGGGGAGCAAAAAGTATTCGACACGTGGATGGATTCCTCGAATTCCAATCTCTTTGTATCGGGTTATCTTAATCATCCGGATACGTTTGCAAGAGCCTTTCCTACTGCACTGAGACCACAAGGGAAGGAGATAGTTCGGACTTGGTTATATTACACGCTCCTGAAGTCAACTCTACTTCTTGATGCACCAGGTTTCCAAAATGTTTGGATTGATGGGCTCGGAATGGATCCATGGGGCCGAAAAATGTCTAAATCATTGGGTAATGGAATTGATGCAGACAGTGTTCTCGAATGCGGTGCAGGAGGCCGCACAGGTTCGTGGAAAGTTAGAGGGCCAGACGGATCGGTTAGTCTGAAAGCGAACAAGATTGGCAGTGAATGTTTCCGGCTTTGGAAAGCTTGTGAAGCACAAGTTGGTGATGATTTCCATATCAATCCAGAAGAAATTGAGGCCAAATATTTTGGTGTTTTGACCAAACTTTTCAACGTTGCTCGATTTGCTAGTCATTTTGAAGTTCCAGAATCTTCTCCGGAAACCGATTTCCCAGTAGAAGATTTGTGGATACAATCTGAGTTCTCTGCAACTATGGAAATAGTTCAGAAGGCTTGGAAAGACCTGGACATTTACACTGCTACGCAAGCATTGAAGAGTTTTGGAACTGGTATTTTACCATCCCATTGGCTTGAAATGGCTAAATCACGCCTATATGATGGCGACATACATGCCGCATGGACAATACATCGTATTCTTCGCGATTACTTATCTGCCTTCAGCCCCATCTGTCCGTTCTTCTGCCACCACATATCTACAATCCTTTATGGATACAGTGCGGTTGATGTTGATTCGTTCCCCAAACAAAATCCAGTCAATAAGGAGTTAAATTCATTGTCTCAAGAAATCGAGTCTTTCAATAGTGAGGTTTGGAGAACAAAGAAGGAACAGGGGCTTTCATTAAATGCGGAAATTAGTGGAATAGAAGTTCCTGAATCACTGAATACATTCAAACAAACTTTGACTCGCATGCACAAATTAGTTTGACCAATCGTGTTCGATAAATGACGTCAGTTTCGACTGTCTATTTGGTGGCGCTTCTAATTCACCAAGGCGTACTCCAACTAGTCTAACTGGCCGATTTGTATCATAAATTTCAGCCAATAAATTTCCGGCAACACGCTGGAACGTTTCTGTATCATCCATGGAAACGGCCAATGTCCGCGTATGCGAAACTGTCTCAAAACCCTTGTACCTAATTTTAACTTCCACAGATCGTGAAGTAATATCATCCTTCTTTAGTCGTCCAGTAATGGCATCAACTAGAGTCGATAATGTTGAAAAAACTAGATCAATATCTTTTGTATCTATTGAAAATGTTGTTTCCTTACCTATACTTTTTCGAGATCGAAGAGTTGAAATTTCATCGCTGGATTCTCCCTCGAGTATACTCCATAGTGATGTTGATCTTCTGGCTCCCAAAGCCTCTGAAAGCAAATCCTGACCTTCTTCATATGCATCATTCAAAACCATGATGCCAAGCTCTCCAAGAGATTGTGCTGCCTTGGGGCCAATTCCTGGCACATCTCTGCACTTATGTGGGCCTAAGAAATCCCGTATTCCACCTGGTGTGACGAGAAAAATTCCACCGGGTTTTCGTGCTTCACTAGCCATTTTGGCGACCACCCTAGTTGGACCTATCCCAAACGAGGCACTCAATGAAATATCAGTTAGGATACGTTTTTGCAGTTCACGACATAGAGTTTCTGCCAATTCCCAATCACCATTACAACGTTCAGTTACATCCAGGTAGGCTTCATCGATACTCGCTTGTTCGAACAAGTCAGCATTTTCTGAGAGTATTGACATCACGCGATTTGATGCCCTGCGATATAACCTACGCGCTCCTCGAAGGTATATTGCCTCACCAATAGGGTCTCCTGGACACCTCCTCCACGCCTCTGAAATGGGCATTGCACTTCGTACTCCAAATTCTCTTGCAGCATAGTTGCATGTTGAAACAATTCCACGCCCATTGCCACCCTTTGGGTCACTTCCAATAATCAAAGGTTTTTCAGGATCCAAATTATGGTGTAGTGTTTCTACGGAAGCAAAGAATGCATCGAGGTCGCAATGAACCAAGATTCTCTCGCCCATGTTCGATTCAATTGAACGATAGCACAAGAACTCTTCACTGCAAAACATCTCTATTGACAACAGAAGCGGGAACATTTCCATTGAAGAAATCAATCAAAAGGTCAGCCATTTCGATTCCAATACGGGCTTGGGCCTCATATGTCGCAGCACCAATGTGTGGTGTTCCATGAAAATTTGGGTGCTGCAAGATTGGGTGAGAAATTTCAGGCTCATTTTCGAAGACATCTAGGGCACATGAACTCAGTACACCATCATTGAGTGCCTGTAAAGCCTCCTCTTCATTGACAATCCCTCCACGAGCACAAGAAACTAGATGGTTTCCACATTGGATACCATCTGCACCGACTCCTGGCATCAACGATAGTGTGTGCGAATTAACCAGATGATGTGTTTCTTCTGTCAAGTTGCAATGTACTGCAATGTGAGTACAATTCCTGAATACATCCTCGACATCATCATGCAATTTACACATTTGCTCAGTCGCAATTTCGGTAGGTAGGTAAGGGTCGTATGCATGCAGCTGCATCCCTAGTGACTTGGCTACTCGTCCCACACCCTGCGCTATCCTTCCAAAACCGATAAAACCAATATTTTTGCCAGAGAGTTCGGTACCCTTGAGTGATTTCTTTGTCCATTTTGCCGAACGCAGATTTCGATCAGCAGTAGTAATGTGTCTTGTTGAAGCGAGCAGATGTCCTATTGTCAATTCTACAACAGATTGTGTCGATGCGCCAGGGGTATTACAAACTAGGATTCCAGCAGCTGTAGCAGCCTCCAGATCAATATTATCAACTCCCACTCCTGCTCTTCCAATGAGGCGAATTGAAGGAGATGTTGCAATGGTATCAGCAGATATTTTTGTCGCAGAACGGATAACGACGGCATCGTATTCATCGAGACACTCTGGGGCAAGGTGAACATCATGCCCAGCTTCGCGTAATTTTTCAATTGCTGCGGGAGCCATTCCATCAGTCACAGCAATCTTTGCCATGAACAGCCTTGTCGAGTTCACTCCTTCAACATACGCATGTTCTTATGCGAGTTTGGTTTCGCGGTAGGTATGTCAGATGATACAACGATTATCGAAGCATATGCCCACTGTGATGGTCCCTGTGGGGTATACGACCCAGCTAGCGCTCGAATCGCAGGCGAAGCAGTTCAATCAATGACCAAGAAAATGGTATCATTGGCTGAAGAACACGGCGAAGATTGCGGGACTGCAGCATACATCAATACAATGAGCAGATATGCAGCAATAAAGGAAGAAGAGGCACAAAAGTGCAAGGATGAATTACTCGTTCTATGGACCGATTTTTTCAAACCACAGCATCTTGAGAGCAACCCAGATTTGCATCAAATTTTCTGGAATGCTGCGAAATTATGCTCTGCATGCAAGGTCGAGGTTTCTCTTGTGCATGCCCAGGAACTAATGGATGCAATTGAATCAATTCACAACATGTTTTGGGCAGTCAAGGGTCGTGAAGTACCTTGGATCCGTGCGAGTTAAGATGTCTAATAAAATCAGCATCCGTGTGAACGGAGATAGCATGTGGCCTACACTGCGTGAAGGTCAGGTAGTGGAGGGGACTAGGACTCACGATGCCGCAGTTGGAGACATCATTGTCTTCAACCACCCTCGCACGAATCGCATTCTGATAAAACGAGTTTTAAGAGAGGAAAATGGCTTTTTTTTCGTGACAGGAGATAACCCTGATCCAACTGAAAGTCAGGATTCAAACAACTTTGGCGCGATTGAAAGGAGTACGATAATCGCCGTCATATCGCCTTAATTTCCGTTTCAGTTAAGTCTTGATTGCAAAGCCTCGCAATGTGGCAGAAGATTTCACCAGTTTACTGATTGCGGTCGGCGTCCTGTTAATCCCAGTCATTCTGGCACTTCCGCTCCGCTTTTGGTGGATGTATCGTGTAGGCAATGAACCTGAACATGTCAGGTATAGGCGGTGGGTTCGGCAAGTATTGGATGCAGGCGAACCCCTTTCAGTCCGCCGCCTAGAACTCGATCACTTGGCGAAAGGTTTGCCAATTGAACCATCTCGACAGGGTCGTATTGAAATGGATGTTCTACACCCTCTCAAATTACCACATTTTATGCTACTCCCAGTTCTGATATTATCACCAGTCGTTGGTTTGATTGGAGCGATTGTATTCGTACTCCTTCTTCCACTTATTCTTGTTGCTGAATGGCTATTGATTGACAGTGGTGCTCTAGCAAAAATTGTCTCATTCGTAATGCGTGTGATGCACTGGGGAATTATCGGAATACACCGCCTCGATACTGGAGTCAGGGATGAAGATGCAATGGTTGAGCACATGCATCGGCTGCCGACAACTGCATTTTTGGGGCTATTTTGCTACTTGATAGTGTCATATATGCCCCTTCCTACATGGCTGGGAATAAGTTTGACAATCACCCTCTTCCTTGTATTAACAAGTATCATCGTGATAGTTAAGGCGGCTTCGCATGGTGAGTTGGTGTTTGCAGATACTAGTCAAAGGCGTATGCAACCAATGGAACGCCTTGTCGATGACATTCTTGCTCCAGTAGTCGGCCTTGGTTTGCTCTTCCTACTCAGCCGCCAACTCTTTTTGACACAAATTGGAGCAAGCAAGTCGATATTCGCGGATCCAATTTGGTTTGCTGGAATTGTTATCATAGTTCTTTACAGTGCAGCCGCAGTTGCAATTATGGTTGAAATATGGTTTTTCGGACTCCGCTCTGCTCGCGTTCGAATGGTTTTTCAAAACCAAATAGTCGAGATGCATGATCCAGTTTTGTATGCATTTACACGCGAGCATGATAAGATGGAATTGCGACCAATTCGTTCGCTTAAAGAGCATTTACACTTTGATGGAGAAGCATCGGAGGAACTAGAGCCCTTCGATTTTGAAGATATGCTCAGGGCTCCATCGACTCTTCAAGAAGGTGAAGATGCATTGCCGCCTAGCAAGCCAGATTTCAAGATATTCAGAGGAGTTTAGTTAACGGAATGATTTCCCACAACTACAGGCCTTTTGCGCATTTGGATTCACAATTTTGAATCCACCTCCCATCAAGCTGTTCACATAATCTAGAGTAATACCTGACAATTGCACACTGTCTTTGTCGTGTACTGCAATCGTAATGCCATCACATGAGATATATTGCCAGCCTTCACCCTCTGGGCGACTCTGTATTTGCAAATCATACATGAATCCAGAGCATCCTCCTCCAAGAACACTAACCACGAGAACATCATTAGAATCAGCAGCACTCATTGCACCCTGCATTGCAGACATGGCATCATCGGTCACATCAATAGTCACGGGCACGACTTGAATGTCCTCTGCCACGGGTAGCGCGAACGAGGCCCCACAATCATCTTCCGCCATACTAATCGCTGTATATCTAGTGCTTTCAATCCTTGTGTGGTGTGATACTGACCTGAATCCATTTTGATGTCGGTGTATTACTTCCCGAGGCGACGGATTCCAATGGAACGAGCACATTCGCCTCTGGGAAATAAGCCGCGAGATTTCTGCGAGGGATATCATATGGAATCACCTTCCATTTCGCAGAATGTATTTCTCGCCCTTCATAGTGACTTGTGAGATTTACTAAATCTGCAGGGCTCAAGTTTAGCATTTCCATATCTTCTCGATTCATCATCACAATACGGCGAGAGTTGTAAATTCCTCGGTAACGATCATCCAGCCCATAGATTGTAGTATTATACTGATCATGACTTCTGAGAGTCATCAGGATGAAGTGGTCCTCTGGTATTTCTCGTGAAGGTAAATCATGTGTGTGGAAAATTGCCTTTCCGGAAGGGGTATTCCATGTTGGCCCATCTCTTGGACCATTTGGGAGATAGAACCCTCCCTTTTTTCTCACTCGAGTATTGTAATCCGAAAAGCCAGGAATTATACTAGAAATGAGGTCTCGAATTTTGTCGTGGTCAGAGCTGTATTCTGACCAATCAAATGGAGAGTCGCCAAAGCACATTTCCCCCATCCGGCAAATTATTTCTGGTTCACTCAACAGATGTTCTGAAGCAGGAGGTATATTTCCAGTAGACGTGTGCACCACTCCCATTGAGTTCTCAACGGTTACGAAGCCAGCAGGGTCAATTTCAGTTCGACCCAGACAGGGAAGAATCAGCGCTCTTTTCCCAGTAACTAGATGGCTCCGATTAAGTTTAGTTGATATTTGGACAGTCAAATCGATTTTTCGTAAAGAGTGAGCGATTTCTTCCGTATCTGCCATGGCAGAAAGGAAATTACCTCCGAGTGACATGAATAGTCTGACATTCCCTTCACGGGCGAATTTAGCAAATTCAACACTATCAAGGCCAGATTCGATTGGCATTTTGATACCAGTTGCCTTTTCACAGGATTCAAGGAAAGATGCCGTCGGATGATGATTAATTCCAACAGTCCGATCACCTTGGACATTGGAATGCCCTCGAACAGGACAAGCACCTGCCCCGGGTTTACCAAAGTGCCCACCTGCCAAAAGGATGTTACAGGCTTCGTGAATAGTTGCGACAGCATTCTTGTGCTGTGTAATTCCCATTGCCCAGCAAATAATCAACCGTTCCGCCTTTGAAACCGCTTGGCCGAGTTTTTTGATTTCCTGCTGATTAATTCCCGATTGAGATTCAATGATATTCCAAGATATCGATTCGATATTGGATTTCCAATCCTCAAATCCGTTGGTGTTTTTGTCAATAAAATCCCAATCGAGATTTCCTTCTTCAATGATAACCTTTGCAATGCCTTGTAGTAGTGCCTGATCTCCACCAATTCTCACCGGATAATGCTCATCTGAAATGGGAGTCCCTCGCCCCATTAAGCGTATTACTTCTTGTGGATGTTTAAATCGATTCATCCCCGTTTCAAGAAGCGGATTTATGCTAATTACAGAACCTCCATTTCTCTTTGTACCAGCCAATGCACTAAGCATTCTTGGATGGTTTGTACCTGGGTTCTGGCCTATTACCAGCACCAAATCAGATTTTTCAAAACAATCGAGTTTTACGGTGCCTTTGCCAATTCCAATTGCTGAGCCAAGGGCGACCCCACTTGATTCGTGGCACATATTACTACAGTCGGGCAAGTTGTTAGTCCCTATTTGTCTAGCTAACGTGCCCCACAGAAAAGCCGCCTCGTTTGATGCGCGGCCGGACGTGTAAAGAGCTGCTTGATTTGGGTTTTTTAACTGAGAAATTTCCGATTCAATCACTGCCAAGGCTTCTTCCCACGATATTGCTTTGTAGTGATCAGAGTTCTTTTCCAAAATCATCGGATGTGTTATGCGCCCCATCTTGTCTAGTTCCATATCTGAAAATTCCGACCATTCCTGCACCGATTTTGACGCCATTAGTTCTGGAGTGACACGTTTTTTTGTCGATTCGGTGGCAAATGCTTTGGCACCATTTTCACAGAATTCAAAACCGGATCTATGTGTGTCGGGATCTGGCCATGCACATCCTGGACAGTCATAACCATCAAATCGATTTACTGACCGCATAGTTTTGACAGTTCGAAGCAAACCACCTTCTGCGATACCAATTGAGAAAGACTTCAGGACACCTGTGAAACCTGCTGCGACCGATTTAGGCCGACGTATCCGAAGCGCCTCCTTCTGAATAGGAGGTTGTGCTTTCACATCATCACGCATATGCCCACGACCACTATTGAGTACTAATTCTTGATGCGCCAAGCACCAGTATATACGTTGAATCTCCCACCTCTAACAAAACCCACAAGTGTAATTCCATTTTGTCTTGCTAATTCAATTGCTAATGTAGTTGGAGCTCCGATTGCCACGATAATGGGACTTCCAGAAATAGCTGCTTTTTGCATCATTTCAAAGGAAATCCTTCCACTCAATAGGAACCCTCTTTCGTGTAATGGCAGGTTATTGATTTGCCCACCTATGATTTTGTCCATTGCATTATGCCGCCCAACATCTTCCGAAATTTCAGAGATGTCGCCGTTTGAATCAAACAATGCTACAGCATGGACACCTCCCGTCATCTCGAACATAGGTTGAATATCTCGGAAATTATCGGTAATGCGATGAATTACCTGTGCAGAAATTTGAAACGTATCTTCAGGAATCTGCGATGAATTTTGCACAGAACCAGTATCAATCGATGCTCTTCCACAAATACCGCATGATGATGATCTGGAAAACCCCCTACGATGTGGTTCAATGTCAAATTTACCACTCACATCAGCCCTGTTTTGATGGACTACAATATCGAATATTTCCGTAGAATTAGTTATGATTCCTTCACAATACATCAGACCAGTAATCAATTCAATATCCTCACCTGGTGTTCGCATTGTTGTGATCCAAATTTCTCCATTCAGGTATATTTCTAGAGGTTCCTCAATAGCCACAATTTCTTCAACGGGCTTTGCCCCTTCTTCAGAAATACGTTGGGCAGGGACTCGCTCAACCATACTGCTCGCTACCGGTCAGTCTTGATGGCTCTGCCGGATGAATTAGTCAACATTAACAATTTTACATGGTATATTCAAATCAGCAGCCATATCGATGACAACAGTTGTCCACTTACTTGTTGGTGAAGGGAAAGCAATGATGTGAGTCGCTGCAGAAAGGAGTTGTTGCGTTAATGAATTCGGTGCTTCTTTTCTCCCCTCATCTTGAAGCCCTCGCCTTGGGGAGTTCCATTCCTCAGTAAAAACTGCAAAGGGAATATTGTGGTTATCCGCCCATCTTTCTGCAAGGAAGTCAACACCACTTGCACCACCTGTGATAATTAAATCAGGCGACGCCTCTTCAGCAATCCATTGATCGATGGCATGCTCAACAATGGAGTAGTCATAACACCGACTAGAACCAACCACAACGAGATTTATCACTCGCCCATCTCGATTGATATCAATGCCACCGAGGCGACCAATTACATCTTGTCCACTCTCTTGGGTCATGAACCGAGATGTAGGTACTCCTGAATAAACCCATTGATTGTGTGAAAGGGGTGATTTTAGCACATTTCTCTTAGGATGTGCGTTTCTTTTGTTCCTTGAATAGCAATTTACATCTTCGAATTTGCTCTTTAGCTCGTTTCTTGTTTGCTCCCTTCAGTGATTCTCCGACATCCTTACCTATTGACTGTTCAAAGCAATGTATGGCATTTTCATAGGATTCAAGTTCTGCATATGCAGTCCCCATATTGTATAGAGCATTGCCAGTTGTTAGCGACTTATCTATTCCAAATGCCTTGTAATAGTTTTCAATTGCTTCTTTGTACTGATTGAGATAATAGTAGCAGTTACCTCGTCCATTCAGAATTTTTATCGCCATGGCTTTGTCATCTTTAAAGGAAGGAAGAGCCCTATCAAAGCAAGAGAGTGCTTCAGAATGACGATCCTTGTTGAGGAGTTCGATTCCTTTGTTGTACCACTCTATGTCTTGATTAGCAACACTTGATGAGTCTGCTTGGACTTGATGTTCCTCGGTTACGTTGGATTGAGCCTCAAGGGCAGCTGCGGCTAAATCAACCTCAGCAGTCACCGGTTCATAGTGAACTGGCTCAGGTTCACTAACTGTATCGAGAACTGCTTCATGTGAAACGATTTCTTCCGGAGACGCAACTGGAATCACTGCTTCTTCAGTTTCTTCTGCTGAGCTACTAAGAGCAGACCATGGGTCATCATCAGAAACAATTTCATTTTCAGCAGATTGGACACTGGTTTCTGTAACTGGTTGCAAAACAGGCAGTGCTTCAGGCACTTCTTCAACATTGATATTCGACTCTTTTTGTTCTATCTCGTCCTCGATTTCGGCACCTAAGGAGCGTGCTTTTTCACGACATTGGGCTGCCTTTTCTTCACTACCTGCTGCACTGAGCGACTTTGACAATCCCAACCAAAGAGTCGGATTTTCTTTATCATGTTCTAGCAATTCCTTCCAGAGTGTCACAGCAATCGCATGCTCACCTGCAAGGGTGTTCGCACGAGCACGTAACTGCACTTCTACCTCTGGGAGAAATTTCAGTGCCTCTCTAGCCATCTCAGGACCTTCTGGTAAAGTTGTAGGGAGAGTAGTGTCTAATTCGAGAACTTTCCCTTCACCTTCAGCAACATCGATGAGAAGGTTAGCAAAAATGATTGCACTCTGGTGGACTGGGTCGATTGACATAAGCACACGATATGCGTTAATTGCAGTCGATATATCACCCAACTCTGTTGCTGAAATAGCCAATCCGTTGGCTGCCTTCTCATAACTGGCATCCAAATCTAATGCACGTTGGAAGCAATCTTTCGCTGAAAGAAAATCCATGCCTCGTTTCTTCAAGGCTCCGAGATTGAACCATGCTGATGCATCATTTCCATCTAGGTCCAGCGAATATTCAAATGCATTGATTGCAGCATCAATCAGGTCTAATCTTGCCATTGCTCCAGCAGCTATTCGCCAAGAGGGTGCATGCTCTGCTGCTTCTTCAGGGAGGTATGGTCTGAGTGCCTCAAGCGCACCAGCAGCATCACCGGATTTGATTAGTTGAGTTGCAGTCTGGGCTAACTCATCTAAATCAATACCTGCAATTGGTGAATCTGCATGTGTTAAAGGTTCTGGAGTTGGAGGTATATTTTCAGGTTCCAAAGTTTTGATATTCCCTTCAGGTTCTGCCCAAACAGGTTCTTCTTGAGTGTGCTGTTCAACTAGCGGCACTTCATCCACAGTTTGGTCAAGCGTTTCAATCACTTGTGGCGGTTCATCAACCACTTCCTCCTCTGGAATTGATGTAATTGCAATGTCCTCATGGTTTACAGATGATTCTTGAGTATTAGATTCAGGTGATAATTGGGATCCCAGTGGCTTCACTGCACCACCTACAATTTCAATCAAGGCAGGATGTCCC
>MDTC01168213.1_pt1 | contig 16128 bp, 13 predicted proteins | sample 811181 | NCBI WGS metagenome assembly MDTC01 (sample SAMN05326644, study PRJNA326480) | marine metagenome | isolation source: seawater | place: Pacific Ocean: North | collected 2011
AACCCTTCCTCCTCTTGAACCTCTATTATAATTATCAATATCAATAAGACCACCTGTGCTAAAATCTGGCAATAATGAAAAAGATTTACCTTTCAAGTACAGAATGATGGATTTAATTATTTCAGTAAAATTATGAGGTAAGATTTTGGTGGATAAACTTACAGCGATACCTTCTGTACCTTGATATAATAAAATTGGAAATTTTACGGGTAATACTTCAGGTTCTTTATTTCGACCATCATAAGAGTCTACCCAATCTGTTATATTCTTATTAAATGTAACTTTTTTTGCAAAATCTGTAAGTCTTGTTTCAATATATCTTGAAGCTGCTGCCCTATCGCCTGTCCTATGATCTCCCCAATTACCTTGAGTATCAACAAGCAATTGCTTTTGACCAAGCCCTACAAGAGCATCATTTATCGCCGCATCACCGTGTGGATGAAATTGCATAGTTTGACCAATAACATTTGCGACTTTATGAAATCGACCATCATCAATATTATTCATCGCATGCAAGATTCTTCTTTGCACAGGTTTTAAACCATCTTCAAATCTTGGAATTGCCCTTTCAAGAATAACATAAGATGCGTAGTCAATATACCATTTCTGATACATCTCAGAAACTGATAAAAAGTCTTTAAAGCCTAAATCTTTGTTAACATTATCCATCTGATACAAGGTTATTAATTATAAAATCTTGTCTATCTTGAGTATTTTTTCCCATATAATAGCTTAGCAACTTATCTGTAGATATATCATCTTTAAGTATTACAGGCTCAAGTTTCATATCTTCATTAATTAAATCTTTAAATTCATTAGGAGATATCTCACCAAGACCTTTGAATCTTGTAATCTCTGGCTTGCCGCCTAACTTTGACAAAGCTTGATCTCTCTCATCTGTGGAGTAACAGTAATATGTCTGTTTTTTATTTCTTACTCTAAACAAAGGCGTTTCCAGAATATACAAATGGCCACTTTTGACAATATCTGGATAAAAATTTAAGAAAAATGTTAAGAGTAAAAGTCTTATATGCATACCATCGACATCTGCATCTGTGGCAATTACAATTTGATTGTATCTAAGATTTTCAATTCCTTGATCAATATTAAGAGCATTAAATAGCAAATTAAACTCTTCATTTTCGTAGATGACTTTCTTGGTTAAACCATATGTATTTAATGGTTTCCCACGTAGGCTAAAAACAGCTTGTGAAGAAACATCTCTAATTTTAGTAATTGATCCACCGGCAGAATCTCCTTCTGTAATAAAAATAGTAGACTTCAATCGCTTATCGATATCATGCTTATTGTTATTTAAATGGATTTTGCAGTCACGCAATTTCTTATTATGTAGCTTCGCAGTCTTAGATCTTTTTGAGGCAAGCTTTTTGATACCTTGCATTTCTTTTCGTTCTTTTTCTGATTGAATAATCCTTGCTAATAGTTGATCTGCAACTTCAGGGTTCTTATGAAAGAAATTATCAAGTTTCGATTTCATAAAATCATTAGTAAATGTTTTAATTGTTTTTCCATTAGGTGAAATCTCTAATGAACCTAATTTAGTTTTTGTTTGAGATTCAAAAACTGGTTCTTCGACCCTAATACTTAGAGCTGCAATCATCGATGCTCTAATATCAGCTACATCAAAATCTTTTTTAAAAAATTCTCTTACTGCTCTTACAAATGCTTCTTTAAATGCAGATAGGTGCGTTCCCCCTTGAGTCGTTAGTTGGCCATTAACAAAAGAATAATATTCTTCATTGTAATTATTGGTATGTGAAACTGCTATTTCGATATCATCATCTTTTAGATGAATTATTGGATATCTCAGGTTTATATTTTCTGTTTTCTTATCAAGTAAATCTAGAAGGCCATTTTCTGAAAAATATTTCTTACTATTAAGTTCAATTGTAAGTCCTGAATTTAAATATGCATAATTCCATATTTTATTTTCAACAAAATCTGATAGAAAGTTATAATTTTTAAAAATGTCATTATCTGGATGAAAAGTTATTTTGGTCCCATTTCTATTGGTTGTTTTTTCAATGCTACAATCTTCGATTACTGAACCACGATTGCATATAATTTTTTTAACTTCTCCATCTCTTATTGCTTCAGCTATAAACTTTTCTGATAATGCATTAACCGCTTTTATTCCTACTCCATTGAGACCAACAGATTTTTTAAATACTTTTGAATCATACTTAGCACCTGTGTTTATTTTTGTAACACAATCTAAAAGTTTACCTAATGGAATCCCTCTTCCATAATCACGGATTACAACCTTGCCGTTAGAAACATTTATTTGGATTCTTTTACCATGGCCCATTACAAATTCATCAATCGAATTATCAATAACTTCTTTAAGGAGAACATATATTCCATCATCGGGAGATGAGCCATCTCCAAGTTTGCCTATATACATACCTGGCCGCGTTCTTATATGCTCATTCCAATCTAAGGACTTTATACTTGATTCTGTGTAATTATTATGTTTACTCATTCATTACTTTTTTTATAATTATATCTAATGAAGCATTAGGATGTTCATAAAAAATATTAAGAAGTTCTTCGTAATCAATGGATTTACTATCTTTCAACAAATTTTCTACCATATTTAATGATGTAAATTTAAGGATAGAATCCAATTTGTAGTTAAAGATATCTTTTAATATTAAATTATTTTTTATTCCGTCAACTATTTTCAATCTGTCATATTTGTTTATTGTGTAAATTGGATTATCATTGTTAACTAAAAAATTTATAGAAGCGATAACATTTATTAAGTTTACCAATTCATCTTTTGTATTGAGAATTTTCATTACATTAAAATATTTAAAATTCTCTAAGCCGCAGATTTGAAATGGTTGAATTTGGTTTTTATCAATATTTAAATAATATCTTTTTAAAAGTGATTTAAATGAATGAAAATAATTTTTATTTAAATAAATACTATTAAAATCATTATTGGAATCATAAATGTGACTATAGATGAAAAAATCTCCAGGAATAATTTTATCTAGATTATAATAATAATTTTGATATCTATCATTTTTATAATTAGAAGAATATACATAAACAAAATTCTCAGATTGATTATTGAAATAATCAAATGCATGCAACTGGGGTAATGATAGATTTGATACTCTCTTAATATCTAGTTTGTAACTATTACTATAGTTAAATATTGAACTCGAAATCTTTTGGGATGATTTTAGAATTTCCTCATTGTTAGAACATTGATACGAACTATTATTTATTTCTTCAAAAACTGTAGAAATGACACTTATTGTATCTGAAATATCAGTCCAAATTGGCTCGTCATTTTTTTCTAAGTAAATTGGAAAACACAAATCAAATAGTTGATTTTCAGTACTTTCTAATTTTAAAAGAGCTGATTCAAGTATTTCATCAAAATCTTTCTTATCATTTGAAACTAAGTGAAAATATTTTTTATAATCTAATCTAGATATTGAATTAGGGAATAAATTTAATTTTTCATATTGTCTATTATACCAAAAAGTGAGATTATCTATACTTTCCCTTAGATTTGTTAATTTTCTTGATAATGAGGTATTAGGGGTTTCATTTACTTCTTTAAAGAAAATGTTTGATGACAAATCATTTATCTGTTGAATATATTTTTCTAGTTCTTCGTTTTGAAATTCAAATCTATGTTTATACTTTATATTTTCAAGAAAAAAATCTATTCTATCAGCTAGAAAATCAACTTCATTTAGTAAAAATCTAATATCAAAATCGCTTAATAGATTTTTTTTATTCAAATGAATCAAACTAGCGACGTAAGCAGAATGATCACAAAAAATATTGAGATAATACAAAGAGTTCCATTGATTAAACTTCATTGTTTTATCTAGATAAATCTCTTTATTCAAAAATTCTTTTATTGATTTATATGCTAAAGAGTTATTTTTACCAACTTTATTTACATCTATCTGATTAAGTTCAATCAAAAATCTTTTTAAGTCACTTACATAGTCAAAACCAGAAAACTCTTTTTTATTCTTAAATGATGAATCTAATTTAATGAATTGAGTAGTCGGTGAATATTTCAAGCTCCAATTATAAAAGGATAGTTTGTATTCTTCAAATAACAAATAATCTCTATTTGAACATGAATTCAATAAAAAAGTAATTAATAATACTATAATTGTATTTTTATTTATTTCTAGAATTATACCAGCCCATTTTAGTTTTGAGTTTTGAATAGTAGTTAGATTCATCAAAAAGAATAAATGGTACTTTCTTTGAATCAATCATTATATCAATTTCAGAATTTTGTTTAAGCTCTAACATTGTTTGTCCATCTATGGTAAGTTTTACTTTGTCCTGATCACTTGGAGTTCTAATTGATAATTTTGATTCTTCAGAAAGAACAATAGTCCTAGTCATTAATGAATGTGAACAAATTGGTGTTAAAGTAAATAAATGTAAATCTGGAGAGATTATTGGGCCACCAGCTGACAAAGAATATCCAGTTGAGCCATTTGCAGTCGAAATTATCAAGCCATCTCCCTCGTAAGTATTGACTTTCATTCCTCTGTCTTCAACATCTAGGCTTATCATTCTACCTGATTGCCCTCTATCAATTACAACATCATTAATTGCTGTATAATCAGTTTTATTCACTGAAACTTTGAATACAGCTCTATTTTGAGTTATAAAATTTTTATTTTTTAAATTTTCAATTGAACTTGTAGCTTGATTTAAATCAGATTCAGCTAAAAAACCAAGATTACCAATATGAATACTAAGAAAAGGTTTATTATATTCATATTGAGATCTAATTGCTGACATTGTTGTCCCATCGCCTCCAACCGCAATTAAAATATCATAATGGAGGTTTTTATGTTGATTTAATTCATCAATAGACATTTCATATTGAGTACTTATAAACTCTAATTCATTAAGAAAAACTATCTCATCTTTAGAAAAATATTTAAATAATATATCCATGACTAAAGATAATTTTTCTTTTCTTTTATTTATAAATAAACCAATTCTCAATTTACTGTAGTTCTTCCATATCTATTTTAGATGAGTCTTTAATTATTTTAATTTTATTTTCGAATTCATTAAGCTTATCGGAACAAAAATTAAGAGATTCAATACCATCTTTATATTTAGATAATAACTCATCTAAATTACAATTTCCTGATTCAAGCTTTGTAATTATATCTTTTGCTCTGTCAAGATGTTGCTCGAAAGACAAATCGTTGCTTTTATTTATCTTTTTTTCTTTTGCCATAAACCTCCAATTTTAATTTTCCATCAGAATGTAATGAATAAATTTTATCACCAGTATTAACATCATTTATAGATGAAATGTTTTCATTTTTATTATTTAGTAAGAATGAATATCCTCGATTTAAAACATTATATGGATTTAATCCATTTAAGGTTGCTTGAAATAAATTTAAACTTGATTCAATTTTATTGATTTTACCGTCTAAATATACATTTAAGTACTTATACAGTTCATGTATTTTTTCTCTTAAAATTAAAATACTTTCATTTGGATCAGTAATAACTTTTCTATTGGATAGGTCTTCTAGAATCGTACGATTTTTATCAAAAATATTATTGATAGATAAATCTATTCGGCTAAACAATTCATCTAAATAAATAAGGGCTTCTTGCTGATTAATTGAAACGATTTCTGCGGCTTCAGAAGGTGTAGATGCCCGTTTGTCAGATACAAAGTCTGCTATCGTATAATCTGTTTCATGTCCAACTGCAGAAATTATTGGAATTCTTGATTCAAAAATTGATCGAGCGACTATTTCTTCATTAAATGGCCATAGATCTTCTATTGAGCCTCCGCCTCTAGCGATTATTAGCACGTCAAAGTTATAATATTCATTTATATGTTTAATAGAATGAGAAATACTATTAGCTGCTCTGATACCCTGAACAGTTACAGGAAATATTTTTATATTTTGATATGTTGCTCTAGAACGAATAATTTTAATAAGATCATCTTTAACAACTCCATTCAAAGATGTTATTATACATATTTTCTTAATATATTTAGGTATTGCAGACTTATGAATGTCATCAAATAAACCTTCTTTTGAAAGTTTTAGTTTTAATTTTTGAAAATTTTCCCAAAATACACCTAGACCATCACTTTTAATATTTAAAACTCTAAATTGAAACTGACCTTTTGGAGTATATAGACCTAATGATCCTATGCAATGGATATAATCTCCTACTTTAAAGGATTTATTAAGCTTTTGCAAATCTCCTTTGAATATAACACATGATATCTCAGATTTTTCATCCTTTAGGGTAAAGTAAGAGTGACCTGATGGTGAAATATTAAATGAGCTAATTTCTCCTTCAATTATGATATTAGAAAATCTTTGCCTTATAAGATTATCTATATTGTTATTGATTTGCGATACAGTAAATTTGACTGGCATACTTATATATAAAAAAAATGGCCTATAAAAATAGGCCATTTTTGATATTAACTATTTATTCTTCTTTTTATGCCTATTTGCTCGTAATCTTTTCTTACGCTTATGAGTATTCATTTTTCTTTTTTTTCTTTTTTTACCGCAAGGCATATTTAATTTCCTTTATATTTAAAATCCTCTTAATAAGGATTGATTTACGCTTTTTTTCAACAATTTTGAAACCTTAAAAATAGGATCAAATCTTTCATTTAGTTTTACTACTTCACTTGTGGCAGGATTACGAGCTTCTCTTGCTGGTCTTTGTTTAACAAAAAAACTTCCAAAACCTCTCATGTCAACCCTCTCACCACGCTGGAGTGAGTCTTTTATGTAGAATATCACACCGTCAACAACAGCCTCAGTCTCTACTTTTGTCAAGCCTGTAGCTTCCGATACTTGCTCTACAATATCTGCTTTTGTCATTATCTCCCCCTACTTAACAATTAGATATTGTGGTATTGTATAAATATCATTAGATGGCTCTAATTTATAAGAAAGAATATTAAAAATAAAGTCAAAAATAGATTTTTCTTCATTTGGCATTTTAACCAATTTAACATCATCATTAAAACTGTTCATATCTTTTAAGTATTCAATTGCATCATTTAAAGTTCCTAAAGTATCAATTAGTCCAATTTCTAGAGCTTGCCTACCTGAATATATTTTTCCATTTGCGATATTTTTAACTTTATCGATTGGAATATTTCTTTGATTTGACACTTCGTTAATAAATTGTTCATAAAGATCATCAATTAAATCTTGAAAATATAACATCTCATTTGCTGACATTTCTCTAAAAGGTGAACCTGAATCTTTGTATTCAGAACTTTTTATTGTATTGAACTCAATTCCAATCTTATCCATTAGTTCTTCAATAATTGGATATTCCATAATGACCCCAATAGAACCAGTAATACTTCCAGGATTAGCAAAAATTTTATTTGTAGCTATTGCTATATAATATCCACCAGATGCTGCAACAGATGAAATAGAGGAAACAAAATTAATATCATGTTCTTGTCTTTCCTTTATTATTCTACTAAATATTTCTTGGCTAGCTGCAACACCTCCTCCTGGTGTATTCAATCTTATTACTATATCTTTTATATTTTTTTTATTAATTAAATAGTCAAGCTCCTTGCTAAAATCATCAGATGAAGTAATAGGATAATCTATATTTATAATTCCTATTTCATCATTAGTTGATTTAAAAAAATCATCGAATGGAATTAAAGCTAAGAAGACCAAAGACAACAAAAAGAAGAAAATATATTTACTAGTCTTTTTCATTAATAAGGGGGACTAATTTTTAGGATTTGACCTTCTCTTATATCATCTGAAGAACTGATATTATTCCACTTTTTAATTTTACTTAAGCCAATTCCATATTTTTCTGCTATTTCACTTAAAGTGTCACCATATCTTACTTTATACGTTCGAGAACTTTTCTTTTTTGCTTTATAATTAGTTGAACTAGATGCCTTTACCCAAATTTCTAGCTTTTGACCTAACCTTATTACATCAGTTCGGAGGCCGTTCCATTTCTTTATATTTTTAGCAGAAGTTTTGTAAAGTTCAGCAATTTCACTTACAGTATCACCTCTCTTAACAGTATGATAGATTTTTTTACGTTTATTTGCTTCTTGCTGTAAATATAATTCATAGTTGATTGGGATTTGAAGATAGGTTTTTGGCTTAATTCTATCTGGATTTGATATTTTATTGTAACTAATTATATCTTTCATCGGTACTTGATACTTCTTTGCTATTAACGATAGGTTTTCTCCATACTTTACTCTATGTGACTTAATATTAAATACTTCATTATTATCAATCTCTATTAATGCAAACAATGAGTCAAAATTTTCAGATGCGTTAACTGGTAATCTAAACTTATATACTTCATTTTCTTTTAAAGGAGGTACTATACCATGTTTTAATTCAGGATTATAAAATCTTAGCTCCTTAACAGATATATTTGAGCATTCTGAGATTTGCTTAACAGAAACTGATTTATCTAATTCTTTAATATTCCATTCAAGATCAGGTAAGGGGTTTGGAGTAAAGCCATATTTTTCCGGATTTTTTGAAATAAAAATTGCTGCCATGATATTTGGAACATAGTTCCTAGTCTCTTTGGGTAAACTATATAGTTTCCAATAGTCTCTCGTACCGTGTCTTCTAATTGCTTTTCTAACTCTTCCTGATCCTGAATTATAGGCAGCAAATGCAAGATACCAATCATCGAACTCTGCGTATAAATCTTTAAGATAGGCTGCAGCTGCTCTCGTAGATTTTTCAAAATCTAGTCTTTCATCAATATGATAACTTCTATCAAGTCCATACATTTTTCCAGTAGATGAAATAAATTGCCAAACACCTGATGCATGAGCATAAGAATATGCATTTGGATTTAATCCACTTTCTATCATAGCTAAATAAAATAGTTCCGGAGGAACATTTTCTTCTTCTAAAATAGGTAGAATTATTTTTTTAAATCTATTGGTTCTATTTAGCCAATTTTGAATACTTACTTTGCCTTGATTTTGAAAAAATTTAATTATACTATGAACTTTTCCATTATAAGTAATAGGAATATGCCCTTCAATAATCTCAACTGTCTCATCAACAAACTCTAAATCATCTAATTTTTGATCATATATAAAATTATCAAGTTTATCTCTAAGCAAAGCAACCGAAAGACCCGACTCTGTTTTGTCCACTGTATGTGCTTTTTCAAAATAGTTAACCGCAGTATCCAATAATTTATTGTAAGTTATTTTTTCAAACTCGTCCATCTCATTCATTTCATCAACTTGTGCAAGTGATTCGAAAAGGAGTTTAAAGTTAAATATTGTTTTTAGAGTATCTCCTGTATGATCAGCAACCATACCTTTTGCAAATAAAAAATGAGCTTCTGCTATTTGTTGTTCGAACAATGTATTTTTAATTAATATTGTATCAGATTTTTGTTCATTTATAATATTTTGATTTAAATTATTTTCTTCAATGAAAATCATTGAAGAGTCTTTTATATTTCGGAAAACTTCTGTTGAATCAATTTCAGGTATTATAATTGAATCAATTTTAGAATCATCTTTATCTTTATTATTGAAAACTTTTAAAATATTTTGTGGTAAGATGATTGAAGTAGAGATAATAATAATAAATAATATTTTCTTCATATTTAGTCTTCTATTGCTGAAATATTCATATATCTCTGCAAAGCCTTAGGTATTTTGATCGTTCCATCTTTTTGCTGATAATTTTCAATTAACGCAATAAGTAATCTTGGGGTTGCGACGCCTGAACCATTTAATGTGTGTACAAACTCCATTTTTCCTGTCTTTGATGATCTAAATCTTATAGATCCTCTATTTGCTTGGAAGGATTCAAAGTTGCTGCAACTTGAAACCTCTAAGTATTTATTTTCATATGGTGACCACACTTCTACATCATAACATTTGGCTGCAGAGAAAGATAAGTCACCAGTACATAATTCAATAACTCTATAGTGAAGACCTAAAGACTGTAGAACTTTTTCTGCGTCTTCTAAAAGAGACTCAAGCTCATTATAAGAATTGTCGGGGTGTACAAACTTAACTAATTCAACTTTATTGAATTGATGTAATCTTAACAATCCACGGGTATCTTTACCATAGCTACCAGCTTCTCTTCTGAAACAAGCACTATATGCAGCAAATTTAACTGGTAGTTCTGATTCATCAAGTTGCTCTGATCGATAGTAGTTTGTGACAGGGACTTCAGCAGTTGGTATACAAAAGAGTTGATCCTTAGGTATTTGATACATATCGTCAATAAATTTGGGCATCTGTCCTGTTGTCTGCATAGAATCAGAGTTAACTAGAAAAGGAGGAAACATTTCATCATATCCATTTTCTACATGCATATCTAACATAAAATTAATTAATGATCTTTCTAATTTTGCACCATTTTTAATATAAACTGGAAATCCAGATCCAGAAATTTTTGAACCTGCTTTAAAGTCTAATAAATTTAATTTTTCAGATATTTCGATATGACTTTTAATTTCAAACTCAAATTTTGGCTTCTCACCCCATGTTCGAATTATTTTATTTGATGATTCATCTGAACCTAGAGGAACAGAATCATGAGGAATATTAGGAAAATCTAAAAGTAAATTATCAATTTCAATCTTTAGCTCAACATTTTTACTATCAATTTCTTTGATTTTTGAAGATACATTCTTCATTTCACTTATTAAGTCATCCGCAGGTTTATTTTCTTTTTTTAAAATTGATATCTGTTTAGAAGCAGAATTCCTTTTTTCTTTTAATTTTTCAACAAGAACTAATCCTTCTCTCCAATCACTATCTTTATTAAGTAATTTCTCTATCTTATTAACTTCAAAATTTTTAGTTTTAAGTTTTTTTGATATTAAATCTTGGTTTTCTCTGATATTTTTTAATGTAATCATGTTATAAGTTATAAAGCTTAATTGTTTTATCATTAACTATTTTTACATCATAGTCTGTTTCAACTATTTTTCTGCTATTTTCACCCATTGATATTCTATCTTTTTTATTTTTAGATATTTTATACATTTTTTGAGACAAATCAATTTGATCTTTTATATTTACTAAATATCCATTATATCCATCCCTGACAACTTCTTTACATCCAGGTGTATTTGTTGTTATTAAAGGTAATTTCATTGCTGCTGCTTCAAGGAGAGATTTTGGAAGGCCTTCAGGATAGTAGGTGGGTAAAACAAAAACATCAATTTTTTGCAAAAAATCCCTGACATTATCATTATGTTCAAGCCAGAAGAGATGTTCCTCAGAATTTAGTCGCTGAAGCCAATCATAGGATACTGAATCTGGACTGTGTGGATCAGGACTACCTAAAACATAAAATTCGGTATTTAGATTTTTTGAATGCACAATCTTGGACGCTTCGACGAAATCTTCAATGCCCTTACTCCATATCATACGACACATTATTCCAAATCTTACAAGATCATCTTTCTTTTCAACATTTTTTCTATTGAATGTTTCAATATCAACTCCAGAACTTTTAATTAAATGACATTGTTCAAAATTTAAAATTTCATTCTTTATAAAGAAGTTCATGTTATCAGGATTTTGGAATATAATTATATGATTATCTTTAAATGCCAATCTATATAGAAACATAATAAATCGATTTATCCATTTTTTCTTATAGATAATATTAAAAGACAAACCAAGGCCAGGGATTGAGTTAATAACTTTCATTTTAGGAGAAAACCAAGCTGCGATACTACCATATATGACGGGCTTGATTGTAAAATGATGTACAACATCAGGCCTCATTTTTTGATTAAATCTTATAAGTTTAAAAATAAAATATAAATCAAATATTATTGATTTTTTAAACCTTGTTAGCTTAACCTCATGGTATTTAGCGCCTAGTTTAACCAATCTATCAACGTAATTATCAAATGGTGCTATGACATTTACTTCATGTCCTTCTACAATAAGTCGCTTAATTAAAGAACTTCTAAAGTTAAATAAATACCACGAAGTATTTGATATTAAATTAATTTTCAATTGTTATTTCTCTTAAATATGAGAGGTAATATACAATTATAATTCATATTCTTTGAAAAGATAATTAATTGATATTTGGATATTATTTTTAACTACGTCTATTGTGTTAATATTAACATTAAGTGGATCAAAACCTGCATTTTCCCAATCAATTATAGAATATGAAAAGTCTAAAAGTATTTGATTATTGTAATTATATGACAAACCTACTTTGTAAATCTTCTTTTGTTCAAATCCGTTTAAATATCTTTGTGAAAAATTGTTATTATAACCATATTTAGATTCGCCTCTTTTAGAATCTGAATACTCAATTGTTAAGTCATATTTACCTATTCTTTGTTCAAAAAAGAAGAACAACTGTGATGAGTGTGGACCAGCCCAGAATCCTAATGGATAAGAATATGAATAAAAGTCATTTATCGCAAATTTATGTCTATATACCCTATTGTCTGAATGTAAATATTCAAATATAAATTGACCTTTTTCATTAAAAAGATTGGTTTCAATATCAATGCCAAACTGATAAATAAACCAATTTTTGTGTTCTTTCTTAAATGTATCAGGAGGAGTCCATTCATCTATTACTAAAGATGTATATAGCGAATTATTTTGCAATTCTAACTCTATTGATATGCCTATTAAGTCATTATCTAAATCACCTAAAAAGGTTTGTATTGGTAAAAAAGGAATTAATGGAAGGAAGTAATATGGTTCAAAGGATCTATTGCCACCATATATAATCATTTCATAAAGTGAAATTGTTACTTGATCAGATAGCAGATAATTAATTTTATGTGCATTAATACTCCTCTGAAGTGTCGGTATTCTGCTAGAATCTGAATTATAAATTTCAATACAAGATGAATCTTCAATTTGACTTTCTAATCTTCCATAAAGATGGGTATAAGAGAAATTGTTTGATAAGTTCCAATCATATCCAAAATTAAAAAATTGTGGTGATTTGTCAGATAATATAATTTTATTGAATCCTGGGCCCCAAGTTTGACTATTTAAGCCCAAAAAAAACATAACTTTTTCATAACTATATTCAATCGTTAATGATGTTAAGAAAAAATTAAATTGATTTGAATCTAAACCAGGATTATTTTCTATATACCCTATTCCTGGGTGATAATTAAATGAATTAGGACGTTCATTAATTCCTGTAAATAAATGATAAGATAGTTGCGATTCTAAATACAAGTTATTTTGACTATGATATATATTAAAACCAAAGGAATTCCTATGTAAATTTTGATTTTCATTTACATATAAATCGGTATCAGAATCGTATATATATGATATGAAAGGATTAATCTCTAAACTAAATAAAGAGCTAAAAGACAAAATTAATATTAATAGTTTTTCAATTTTGATTTTTAACATGTAAGTAAAATTTCTCAGCAATATTACTCCATCTATAATTATCTATAAAATTAATATTGGATGAAAATTTTTGTGCATTTTTTATTAATGCTGTTTCAATTTTTTTTGTTAGGACACTAGGCGATTCATTAGGATTAAAATAATCAGGAATATCTCCGGCGATTTCACGGAAAACAGGTATGTCTGAACAAATAATTTTACAATTTCTGGATATAGCTTCAATTAGAGGCATACCAAAACCTTCATATAAAGATGGGTAGACAAAAAGCTTGGTTCTATCATAAATATCAATTATTTGATTTTCACTATCAATAGAGTCTTCAAATCTGACTTTTACCTTTACAAGTTGATTTGATATGTTTTTAATATCATCCATTAAGCCAAGATCTTTGCCTATCAATAAGACATTTAGATCATTTTTACCTGAATAATGACTTAATGCATCGATTAGGAATTTATGATTCTTTCTTCTTTCAAATGTCGCTATATAAGTGATATCTATATCTCGTTTATTATTTGGTTTTTTATTATAATAAATATCATCTAAGCCGTTATAAGAAACAAAAATATTTTTATCCTTAATTCCACATTCTTTAATAATTTGTGATTTCGAAAAATTACTTACTGTCATTATATTTTTAACTTTTTTCCATTGATACTTTTGAATTTTATGAGCAGTATTTAATAATTTAGTTCTTTGATAAATCGTAAAGTTTCTTACATCATGAATCAACTGATAATGATTATGCTTCATTAAAGACTTTAATGGTATTGGCATAAAATCACTAACGATAACCATTTCTTTATTTTTAGAAAATAATCTTCCAAGACATATATAGGATTGAAATCTATCTAAGAATTTAAATTTTGGAATTTCTACAAATGTTATATTTCTTATTTCAGCCAACCTAATGGGTATATTACCACTTTTAACTACTACAATGATTTTTTCATTTGAAGATATTAATTTAGAAAAATGGTAAATGAAATTCTCAAACCTTTTATTAGCACCAGTTATGATATCTTTTTTATAATAAAGTGAACAAAATAGATAATTCTTCATAATTAATACTTTAGATAATTAGATATAATATTAGTCTTGAATATAAAATAAAATGTAATAGAAACTTTAAATATCCATGCGACCAAAACAGTTGGTATAATACCTAGAAAACCAAGATTAAAAAAATTTGTTATAAAAACTACAGATAAAAAATAAGTGATTAATGTTAAAATTATTATTTTTAGATAATCAATAATATTTTTTTTAGTTCCAAGTCCCAGTATGAACCAATGGAATAAACCATTAATGAATTGTAATGCTCCAATTAAGATTATCATTAAATCAACTTTAAAAGTTCTGAAATAATCAAATTTCCCTTTAAAAGCTATACTATTTATAGAATCTCCAAAAAAGATAAAAATAAATGAAATTACAAAAACTATAACAGATGTATAAAAAAATAAGCTCTTAAGATTAATTTCTTCTTTTTTGGATAGCATTGGGAATAATACGTAACCAATGGATGTGCCAATCATTACAAATACTGTAATATAAATGAAACTTAACCCACTATATATACCATTTGCCTCCTGACCATAATAATAGGGTATAAATAAACCTTCCATATTTACGATCATCAGATTTAGGATATTTACCAAAAAAAATAAAAAACCAAATGAAACTATTTTTTTAAATTCTTTAGTTGGGATATACACATTTATAGATCTCTCGTCATATAAATATTTAAAAAAATACAAACATGGTAATAAAAAAGCGAATAAAAAGATATTTATAATTTCGATAGAGTTGATATCATAATATGCCGTGATTCCTAATATTGAAATAAAAAAGATAATCTTATGACCTGCTTGAATAAATTGAGCTGTAGCATATTCATCTTTTAGCCTCGAATATGACGTTAAAAATAACGTAAAAGAAAATATCACCAAACAGATAAAAATTGATAAATCGTATCCATTGAAATCATAAAGAAAACCTATTATTAAAGTTAAAATCATCGAATTAAATAAAATAAGAGGTAAAAGAAAATGAAAAATCTTCATTTTATCTACTTTAGAAAAATATTTGATATAAGATTTATCTATTCCCAAGAGGATGATTGCCGCACCCATAGGAAAAATTCTTTTTAATAAATTAAAAAAACCGAAATTTTCCATAGTTAGAACTTCTCCTAACTTTAAAGTAGCAATAAATGAGCATAACATTGCAAATGCCATTACTAAAAATGTTCTACTTACGTAATCAAATAATTTCATATATTAATTTTTCTGTTTAAGATTTGTCTTGAATAAGCTACAAACAAAATTGCAGGAACCCACAAAGATCTTTTATATGAATTTGCCATAAACATGTCTCCAGATATCATCATAACAGAAATGACTGATAAAACCATAATTACTCCATTATCATAAAAGTTATTTGTATAGGCTTTGACAACATAAAAAATAATAATAAAATATAGCATTGTATAGCCAATGAGGCCGAAAAATCCATTTTCTAGCCATGAAATTATAATTGAATTATGAACAGCTATTCCAGTTACATTTTGAGAATTACTTAATCCATATCCAAGGTATGGATTGTTATTAATTAATTCAAAAGATTTGTTAAGAACTAATAAGCGTTCTTGTGAAGAGGCAGATCTAGTTGCATCAAAGATTGT
>MDTC01176889.1_pt1 | contig 16127 bp, 15 predicted proteins | sample 811181 | NCBI WGS metagenome assembly MDTC01 (sample SAMN05326644, study PRJNA326480) | marine metagenome | isolation source: seawater | place: Pacific Ocean: North | collected 2011
GATAAATGAACATCGTAGCTGTTGGTACCCAAGCATGAACGATCGTAAGGTTCGATTACGATATCCCGTTTTTCAATCGCTTCTAAGATGGCTCCATCAGAAAGTATCATACCTTCTTTGATTAATGTATAATCAAGTCGGGTCAAAACAAAGCGACCCTGCAGTTGATAGAGCCGCAGGGTCGCGATTATGCAAATTTAATCCTAGTTATACGACTCTACTTTTCCCAGGAACAGGGGCATCATAACCTCCAGCTGCATTGGGCTGAACAGGGGCCTCGCTCTCCCAAGTGAGAGAATCGATATTCGGGCAGAGCTCAATCTTAGAAGAAAGTGCCTGGTTCCAGCTAACTTCTTTGCCCGAGTAAGTTGCGCAACGACCGAGTATATTAGTCATAGTACTCTTGGCTCCATAATCTCCCTCGTTGTACACCTCGCCTTTAGCCAAAGCATCAATCATATTGAGCTGTTCCTGTTGGTGACCACCAACTTTCTTACCCGGATAACGCCAAGGGTCTCCTGATTTTGGGAAAATTTGATGGCGACTCAGTGAACTGTAACCTTCAGAACCGTGAATATGCTCTGATACATTCTGCCAACAATTACTGATATGACGACACTGGCTATACATACGAAAACCATCTGCATATTCAAATTCCACAAAATGGTGATCGTAGATCTCTCCATGATCTTTCCAGTCTGGATCGTTGGCGGGGTTGCCACGAACCTGCCGACCGCCATGACCATTAGCTTTTATAGGATAGGCACCCTTGATCCAGTTGATGATATCGGTGTTATGGATATGCTGTTCCACAATATGGTCGCCACATAACCAATTAAAGTAAAACCAATTCCTGACTTGGTATTCCAGTTCATTTTGACTAGAAGTCCTTTTCTTGGTCCAAACACCTCCACTGTTCCAGAATACACGAGCATAATTAAGCTCACCAATGGCACCATCCTGAATCTTTTTTACGGTCTCAATGTAGTTGGGCTCATGGTGACGTTGCAATCCAACTGTCACCATAAGGTTTTTCTTTTTGGCAATCTCATTAGCGGCTAAAACTCGTTGCACACCAGCTCCATCAGTGGCCACTGGTTTTTCCATGAACACATGTTTACCCTTATTGACCGCATGCTCGAAATGCAAGGGACGGAAGCCAGGGGAAGTAGTAAGAAGAACTAAATCTACATTATCCATTTCCATAACCTTTTTGTAGGCATCAAGTCCTGCAAAAATGGTGTCGTCTGTAACTTTTAATTTATCCTCATGCCCCACATGTTTGAGATAATTTTGTGCACCCTTAGCAGTATCCATAAAGGCATCCGCTAATGCCACGCATTCGGTTTTATGAGGAGAATTCATTACCTGTGCAGCAGCACCCTTGCCTCGCCCCCCGCATCCAATCAATGCAAAACGGATAACTTCTTTCCCTTTGCTTTCGGCGGTGAGAACATTGGGGAATGAAACTGCGGCACTCGCTAAGGCAGCGGAACCCATGAACTTTCTTCGACTTACTGAATCTTGATTACTCATATTTATATTTGTAATTATATTGTGATTTAAAATCTACTTAGAAGGTAGTTTATTATTGAGAGGAAGGCTTTCAAGCGTTCCATCTAATTCACGAACTGACCAACGAATACCTGCTAAAAAGTGCTCTAGAATAAAAGGTGTCCACCAACTGGCTTTGTTATGTCCAAAGTTGGAATAAAAAACCCTTCCTTTACCGTAAGCTTTTACCCAAGAAACCGGATAATCGTTGGTCGGAGACTTCCCAGACTTCCCGCTCTTCTTAGCATCTAAACTTACAAGCACCCGAAGGTTTTGCCGATTGTAGCCTTTGTATTGATATATTTCATCGGAAAATCGAAATGTGGTGGAGGAAAAGCTCCTGCACAATGGATGACTAGTATCTTCTACTCTGAATGGCCATGTTCCCCCAGCATTCCATGGATGTCCGTCAAAGCATCCCCCCACCATTTCCGTATACTCATTCCACTTGGGCATACCCCCATCAGATGCTCCATGGAATCCCGAAAAACCTTTACCCTGTTTGATAAAATTTAGTAGTCCGTTTCGCTGGTCAGGAGTAAGAAATGCTTTCTCCACCCGGGTGGTATTGTTAAAAATGATCCCGTCAAAAGCCTGGAGATTTTCTTTATTAAAATCACTAACATCATTGGTAAATTCAGGTAAAAATGCTTTCGTCTTATTCGCAAGGGCACGAAGTGATTTTATTCCTGTAGGAATTGATTTATGGGCAAAACCACTTGCCTTTGAATAAACTAAAATTTTCGGTACTTTAGAAGACTGGACTGAATCGATTTCCCTCAATGCTTTTTCGATCCTTAGCAAATCATCATCCTGATTTGCCAAAGCAATTTTGACCAAGAGTAGCGAAAAGAATAATTTGAGGATATTCAAAATCATACAAAGAGTAATAAAAAATAATATTTTATAAAAAAAAGACCACTAGCAAGGGAGAATCCTAAAAAATAGAAATTTTTTTAACAAAGTTTATCTTAATTCTTATCTTTACAGTCTGGGCAGGTTCCAAAAACCTCCATCACATGGGTGAGATCAGTAAACCCGAAAGAATAGCCCACCTGGTTAAGTTCTTCCCCCATGCATAGATCAACCCGTTCGGTTCGTCCACAACCCCGGCAAGTAAGGTGATGGTGGTGGTCATGACCATGAGAAAGACAATAAACCTTTGTTCCATTTTCCCTAACCCCTAGTTGAAGCACTCCAATCCGTTCCAATTGATCAAGGGATCGATATACCGTGACCAAGTCACAAGTAGCATTGGGGAGCTCTGAATGAGTCTCCTCCGCAGACAAGGGATTTTGTGCATCTGCAAGTACCTCCAGCATAGCTCTTCTTTGCTTAGTTATCCGCAAACCTGCACGGCTTAAATCTTTTAAACACTGGTCGACAAGGGAGTGGGTCATCTTATTAGTTATATGCTCTTAAGATATTGGTTTTCGGGCAAGCCGGAATATACCTCAACGTTTGCCATACCTTATTCGTTCCTTTATCGATGTGAACATGTCTACCCTTTTAATCGATCAAACTTTTGAAGATTGGCCGCTTGACGGTGTTCCAAAGTATCGCCGTGAACAACTCCGTCGCTGGGTTTTTGAACAAGGTTGTTTTACATGGGAAGAAATGACCAACTTACCGAAATCACTTCGCGAAGAATTATCAAAGAAGTGGTCACTCCTGCCCATGGAATTGATTCGTTCTCAAGGGTCCGCTGATACTACTCAAAAGTTTCTGTGGAAACTCAGGGATGGACAACTGATAGAGAGCGTTCTTATTCCCGCTACTGAGGGCACTCAGGGAGTTCGTGCCTCCCGGTTAACATTATGTGTATCCACCCAAGTGGGTTGTGCGATTGGTTGTAAATTCTGTGCCAGTGGGTTGGATGGGTTCAAAAGAAACTTAAGCACTGGCGAGATAGTTGGGCAGGTACTTCTTGCCCGAAAACAAGCCCGAAAAAGAATAGATAATTTAGTCTTCATGGGCATGGGTGAACCACTGGCCAATCTCCCTTCCCTTTTGCCTGCTCTCGATCAAATCATTTCACCCGATGGTCTTGGCATTGGAGCCCGGCACTTAACCCTTTCCACCAGTGGTTTGGCTACTAAAATCGTCGAGCTTGCTAAATATCCTGCTCAAATCCGACTCGCCATTTCTCTGCATGGTGGGGACGATGAAACAAGGCAGAAAATCATGCCCATCAATCAAAAGTTTCCAATGAATCAACTCCTAGCCGCCTGCGAGCAATTTATTCAGGAACGCAAAAAGATGATCACGTTGGAATATATTCTCATCGAAGGAATTAATGATGACCTTAAACAAGCTGAGTTACTTGCTTCTCATGCCCGCCGACTGAATGCCAAAATTAACCTAATCCCCTACAATAAAGTGGAGGGCTTACATTGGCGAAGACCCAGGCTCGAACAAATCAAGGCATTTCACAGGAAAGTAGAGATTGGCAATCCTCCTAGAGTAACACTGCGAATGGAAAAAGGTCATGACATTGATGCAGCATGCGGGCAGTTAAGACTTCGGGAAATCTCCGAATCCAAATTCTGCCAATCCAGTTAATAAAACTTGATCTACCTTGTTGGCTACTCTAATGCGGAATTACCTAATTTAGACAAGACGACTTTTCGAATTAATCCAGTAGTATCGTAAGTGGAGAAGCCCAGTGGGGTGGACAATTCAATCTCTCCAGTGCGCATGGATATTTCCCGCCCATCAATATCGCAATCGATTAGCTTCTCCCCATCTACCCAAAATTTGAAATGAGTATCCGTTACTCTAAGCCTACATTGGTACCATTGATTAGGCTTAAAAAAATGAGCGGTAGAAGACTCATTCTCTGAAGCATCAAATCCATCGATACAGGAAATCCCAACCAAGGCCCCCCCCCATCCGCCAAGGATTAAAGTAGCATGATTTTGCTTGTATGGAAAAGTGAGAGAGCCAAAAAAGTCAGTTCCCATTTCTTTAAGGGCCTCCCATTGAATCTCATAATTTACCCTCGGTAAGGGCTTACCTGTCCAATGGATACCAGTTAGGGCAATTCCAAACTCTAGGGACACACTTCCATTCCCATCCAGTTTAACCTCCCCATGACCCGCATAGTCTGTTACAGACCAGTTATCCAAATTTTTTCCATCGAAAAGAATTTGGGATTTTTCACCTTCTTGTCCCGCCAGCAGTGAGTAAATCGAGCTAAACAAAAAAAAGATAGTTTTCAAATAAGGGGAGATTTCTTTTGGCATTTAAATAAACTCGACCAACCATAACCGGGTGATGATGATTTATTTCGGTCTCTCAATCACTTCAATTTCATACCCTTCCGGGGCGTCTACAAAGGCAAAGGTGGATCCGGAGGAACTCTTGGTTGGGCCATCGCTTAATTTTTCACCAACAGATTCCAAATGCTTTTGAAACTCTTCCATGCTTTTAACTTCGAACGCAAGGTGCATTAAATCTTCCTGTACTTCAACGGGCCCGGAACCGGGAAAATAAGTAATTTCAATTTCCTCTTCACTGTTGGGAACAGATAAGAAAGCAAGTTTTGAACCACGAGGAGACTCATGCCTACGTGTTACCTCCAAACCAAATACCCTTTGGTAAAAATCTAGGGTTGCATCCAGATCGTTGACCCGCATTCGGGTATGCAAGAATTTACATACTACCACGGGTATAAAAAATTACTTGCGCCTCATATTGGGAGACACACTTTTGATTTTTGCGGCGCCACATGCATTAAGCGCAGCTAAGGGTGCTTGCCAATTAGCCAAGGGGTCGGTCCAAATATGAACCACAAAGTCTTCTCCGTGCTTACTTTTTTCACCCAATAAATATTGCTTAACATCGGGTAAATCCAAGCTTTGTAGGGCATTTCCCATGTAATTGCCATCAACACGAACGGATCCATCAGGATCTATTTCAATGTGCGATTCAGGTTTTGGTTTGTTGTAACTACTGGGTGCTGATTTGCCAGGCAAGATAGCTGAAAGTTCCGCTTCAGGCTGTTTGATCATGGTTGTTACCATGAAGTAAATAAGTAAAAGAAAGGTGACATCGATCATCGGTGTTAAGTCGACTTCATCGACATCATCCAGAATCTTTTTAAAGGTATCCATGAAATAAAATTATTTATTCTGCGGATTTAAAGGCAGCAAATACAACATTGGACTGCCCGCCCATTAACACCTGTTCATGTACATCGTTTAGAACCGATGCAGGAATATCAACATGGTATCTTAAAAACACTTTCCATGTTGGGTTTCTCGCAACAGCGACAGAAATTTGCGACATATCAATGGGTTGCTCACCCCAATAAATCATTTGCCCCATGGATGGATCGTCGTCCACTGAAATAATGGTCCGAGATGGAGGGGATTCCGGAACTTTAGCATTCGATGCGATACCTAGTTTTGGGTCGGACAACTCCACATATTGCTCAGACACTTGTTGGGCTACAACCATGAAGAAAACAATAAGTAGAAAAACCACATCGATCATCGGAGTAAGATCCGGTGAGTCATTGCTCTCTGGCACTTCAAACTTTGCCATATTCTAAGAGGAATGCAGAATTGTGGATTCTTTTGAAAATTAAATTTATCAGGCAGGCTCAGGAGCTACTTCTTCATCGTAGGCAGCCTCTTCATATGCTTCCTCGGATCCACCTTCATCGTCAAAGCCTCCTCGGGCTGCCCGAACTAGAGTAAAGACCATTTCTCCGGTCACTTGGTTCACTTCGGCAGCAATGTTCCCAAATTTTGTTTTGAACAGAAAGTAAGAAATTAAGCAGGGAATCGCAACGACGAGACCAGCTGCAGTGGTCCAAAGTGCACTTCCGATATTGCCGGCCATTTGTTTACTCGCTTCACCTCCCATACCTGCACTCGTAAGAACCGCAAATGCACCGATCATACCGACAACTGTACCAAGTAGTCCAACCATGGGAGCAATGGAGCCAACTGTGTTAAGCATATTAATCCAGGTAAATGGCTTAGACATGTGCAGGGCTGCATTTTCATCCAACCCCTTCTCAATTGCCTCGATATCAAGCTCATCGTCCTGAATGCGTTCAAGCCCCCCTTTGAGAATAGAAGTGACTGGAAGTTTGTATTGGTCACAAAGGCCTTTGGCTCCTTCGATATCCAAGCCTTTAACTGCATCCATAATAGGATTAAGAACATCGTCTTTGATGAATGCTTTTCGCCTGACCGCAATTGAATTGAAAATAATCAAAGTAATGCCGGCAATGATTAGCAGTAAGAATACAATAAAAAAGGTCGGGCCTAAGTTTGTCCAGGCAGCGACAAATAAATTGCTGTCTTGAGCCATAGCACTGTTCACCAACATGGACGGCGACAGGGTTAAGTAAAAAAGTAATAAGTAGACGGCTACACGGATGGTACGAATTTTCATAGAGCTTAGCATTGCGATTTAAGAAGTTAGAAAAGTAAGAATATCGATTTAGGTCAACGAGGATTTATATCTTAGGTTTGAGGAAGGTTTGCCAATCGTTCAGTACTTAACTTTTCCCACTTTGTTTTGGGAAAGAAAACTTTTACCTGATTGTAAACATTTTTGGCTGCTTCTTGAAGTTCGAGCTTCTCGTATGCATCTCCAGCCATCATCAATGACTCGGGCAACCAATCAAGCCCAATCCGGGCGTTGACAATACCCTCGGTTACCTCAAGCACAGACTGGCGATAATAGTCGGAAGATTTAAATTCATCCCCCCTTGCTTCATACTGTCTGGCATATTGCACACGAATGAGGGACCTCAACAATTTATATAGGGAATATTCATTTGTGTTACGGGCAGGTGGATCTTCATCTAATTTCTTTAATCCTTGCACCGCAGAATTAAACATTTTACCAGCGGCTTCCGCGTATCTTTTGTCTTTTGCTGCAGCAGGCGCATAAATTTCGTATAATTTGACATAACAATAGACCGGCCAAATCTGCAGAATTTTATTCAGTGGACTGTTGGGGTCTTTGGCAACAATCGGTGTAAGACGAGTATATTCACCAATAGCTTCCGCGTACAAGCCTTGTGTCCTCAAAGAGTCGGCCAATCTAAGATAGGATGCGTGATCACTACTATTGTCGCGAATAGAAATACGCTTTAAGAGGGCCTGCGATGCTTTTGCTGAATCCTTGTTCGCAGCGATCATTTTTCCACATAACTCCAAGGCTGCTTCGGAAAAATCTCGATAACCAAACTCATCTAATTTCGACAAATTTAGCCGGGATAGAAGGTAAAATGCTTCATTGTATTGCTCCATTCCGAGCAAGCCTTGAACATAAGTTAAACAGTCATCATGTATGGCTAGGTACTGAAAAGGCATTTCTAAAAATAGCATGACTTTATAAACCTCCGGTCGCAGAGCGGTTAAGATACGAGGGTCGTACTGCTCGTTTGCGAGATAATTTAGGTAAGTCTTCCCATTTCTGGACCAGTTAAATTCAAACTTTGCTATATTCTGGCGTTGCAATTGCCTAAGTTCGAGCTCCAGTCTGCCAGAACCCTCCATCTCTGCATAAACAATACCTCGGGCAGCATCTATTCCCAGAAGATTCATCGGCTTGGTAGCAGCCGATTTTAAGTAGTGAACTTTTACAGGTATTTTACCGGCAAATTTCTTAAAATAATCCTCAGCGGATACAATTGTTGGCAAACAAAACAAGGACAATACTAGTGTCCAACACGAAAGATTGATTAATTTTTTTATCATTGGTATCTCCTCAGCCAGTCATCCCGTCTTTTTTCCAATCGATCAATTTGATCTGGCTTTCCTACTTTTTCGTAGCAATAAATGGCTTGATCAAAGGCTTTCTCTGCCCATTTGCCCGAGGATGCATAGCGTGATGTAGTATCATCAAAATGACGGGATGCACCCTCGTAATCCCGAATTTCCTTGAGACATTCGCCCATCATGAAAGAGCACTCCCCTTTTAGTTCCATGGAACTTTCATCGCTGTCACGAGCTTCCCCAAAAGATGCCTGGGCGAGAAGAAATTTTTCCTTATCCTTATTTGACTTGGCAATTTCATAAAGAGCATACCCTTTGCGCAATCTCGCATCATTTGAGCGGGAATGCCAGGGCGCATTGGTAATCGCTGAATCATAACTGGTCGCTGCATCAATAAAGTCTTTATTTTTGTCATGTATTTGACCGATTATATAGTTTGCGGAGAACAGAAGTTCTCCTTCCGCGTTGGGGTACACTTGCATCAGTCTTTCCATCGCCGCCATCGAATCATTCAATGAGTTTTGGCTTAGCATCTTTTCAGCCATCCATACTAACACGCCCGGGCTGGCCGCAGGAAAATCGTTTGTCTGGGGATTATAGTCCGAGCCTATTCTCGAACCAATGCGGTCGAGATTAGCCCGCATTCGAAGTTCCAAGGCCTTCTGTCCGTTTGACTCTGCTTCCTGCAACATCGAGGCAAATGCTTTGGCGGGAGACAAATCTTTGGGGAATCCAGATTGGAGCCCTTGGTACTTCTTCAAATATCCTTTAAATTTTTCAATGTGAGCAGGATTGTTGAAGACACCTCCGCGGTACTTGACAATTTCTTCATAAATTTTGGGATCCATGTTTTTGTACTGAGAGGACAAGAAGGAAAGGCTTTTCCCACGGTCCAGAATGATTTCCTCAATCGTTCCTGCGACTTGTTGTTCGATTCCTTTTCGGTCGGTAAAAGTAAAGGATATCGCATCTGACGGGTTTTGGAGCTTTTCCAAGATCTCCAAAGTTTGACCAAACTTATCTTCGTAGTGTTGATATTTTTCACAGTATTTTCTGAGGATATCATCGACTCCGAGGTTTGTTGGGTCGTTACCGAATTTTCGAATGTCTTCAAAATATAACTGAAGCATAGCAGAGGGCTGGCCCAATTTCTCCTTAGCAAACCCGATCTTTTCAGTCGCCTTTGCCACTTGGGCACCGTTTTGTGAACCAAATTTCTCCATGTAATCGGTATACAATTTTTCCAAATCCTTATAACAGGCACTGGTTGCGGCATCATATAGTTCTTCAAATTGCAGTTTCCCGTCACCATTAAAATCATGATCAGATAGCACGAAAACAAATGCATCTCCCATTTCTTTCTTAAACGAATCGTACTCCGTTTTGCCGACACAATTATCCGAGTCTTTATCAAAACTGAGTAAGTGATTCACAATACCTTCTGGGTTCTCACCCACCCGTTCAAGCAAACCTCCTTCATTAGCGGTAGAATCTGAGATTAATCCAATCTCTTGAGTGTTTTCTCGCACCTTGACATAACTCGAACGTGCATTCCGAATCTGTTTGATATTTGGCTGGGTATCCGGGCCCAACCCACTGGTGGCAAGGTCGCCCATGCTTAAGTAAACTTCAGCAACAAGTTTATCATCTGGGAAAAGTGTGACGAATTGCTGGAACAATCGAATTGCATTCTCATTATCCTGAGATCCTTGGAATGCTACTGCCAATCGAAACATTGCCTGCTTGGCATACTCTTCATCTGGAGAATAGCGTGCGTTTGCTCCGTTTGGCCAAGAACCCACCAAGGCTTCTCCGCCTGATGCGACCGTCCGCCCGGACCCGGGTTTAGTAGTAATTTTCCAAAGGGATCCGTTGGTCCACAAAAAATACCCCTCGCCATTGGTGTATACCGGTTGGTCATTCATTTTAACCATCTCCATTTTTCCACCGTTATCTTCATAGATTGGCAGAAATACACCATTGGGATCAGGAATCTCAACGGGTTCGGGATCTTCTTCGGTTTGCTCAAATGGTTCGGGAGCTGGTGCATCTTCGAGGTTCAAATTACTGACCTCTTTGGTGCTAGCTGTTTCCGCTGAACCTTGCTCGGCACCTTCCTCAACTGAAACAGTTTCATCTCCTCCACAGCTCCAAAGAAATAACGAACTGATTATAGATAAGAAAATTTTGCTTGGCATAAAAGAGGCGAAGTTAAGGCAGGAAAAAGTTGGCTTATTGGCGAGCGGTTTCATCATCAATCCTCCTCTACAGCTGCTTCGTCTAAGGGTAAACCATCGATACTTACCCCGACCACGGCACCAAGAAATGGTTTTGCTGCATCATAATTCCCACTGGCTAGAAAGGCCAGTCCACTCATATAATTAATCCGTCCCATTGCTTGGGTGCCTTGAAGTTCTGTTTTGTTGGCATAACCTATGGACGGGTCGAAAGTACCATTTTCAAATCCGGCAAATTTATTGAGTAATTTGTCGAATTCCTGCCGTTTAAAAAATTCCGCACCCATCATACCGATAAATTCCCGGGAATATTTATGCTCTGGCATGACTTCGAGAAAATCATCACATAGTTCAAAAAATCTGGCTTGATATTGATCGGCCTTGGCTTTCGCAGCTATTGCCCGCTCTTTATCAACGGTTGCTAGGGAAGACTGCAATTCCTCAACAATGCCCATCTGGGTGACCGCTTCTTTGCGGTAAGCATTTGCCATTATGAAGGTAACGTCTGGCCTAAATTTAACCAGTTCTTTATTGGCTAGGTATTCCTCTCCAAGCTCGATAGATTTTTCCCGATACTTTACAGTGTTTGCGGATGCGAAAGCGGCATAAATAAAATTTTCCAACATTTCATGATCGGGAAAATCTTTGTATAACCAATAAAACGCCCAGAAGGATTCCCACTCTCTTTTGCAAGCCTGAAAGTTGTCTGCTTTTCGCCAGCGTAATACGGTAGTAAAGGACGGTGTGTCTTTGGCCAGCTTGAGGTGACTCCTGGCACTGGTTGCCTTCATTGCCAAGTCATTGATTCTATTTTTAAGGGCAGAAACTCTTTTTGGAGGCAAACGTCTTCCCTGGGCATCAATAAAGTTTTGAATTTGATCCATTTCATAGGATAGTTGTTCTTCCCGGGCGGTATAGAAAGTTACAATCTCTTCGGTTGTCATCGTAAGGGCAAAGAGCAAAGATGCTTCCACCTGACGATCCTGTTCCTTGAGAATCTCCGCCCCCTGCATGAGGTTCACATTTAGGCGAAGGTCAAACCGGGCAGGAGTGTCACCGGATAATCGCGGTAATAATGGGAAGATTTCGTCCACTCTTTTTTCCTGAACAAACATTTCTACCATGCATGAAACGGCGTATGCGGCACGGTCTTCATCCTTAGCAAGATCGGAAAACTTAAGAAGCTCAGCAAAGGCATTTTCTCCCATCCTCCAATTTTGTTTAATATGGTAACATTGAGCCCGGCCATAATACAGGTTCATGAGCTCGCTCCTCTTAAGAATTTTTTTCTTAAAGGGTTTATCCTCGTCTAGTAATTCCTCGATCACCTCTGCGGCCTCGTCCCACTTCTGTAATGCTCGCAAACAGGTGGTTCTTTGTTGCATGGCCGATACTGCGTTTTCATTCTCTGGATATTTTTCTACAAACTTGGCAAATGCATCAGCTGCTTTTTGCATGTTTGCCATATCTCCGGTTTTACCAAAGTTTTGCAAGTATCCCACTCCGCGAACATAGCCAAATTGTTCTAATATTTTTTCCACCTCTGGGTTTCCTTCTCCAGCAAAGCGGATTTCGAGCTGATCTAAATAAGGGGCGGCGGTGGCATAATCGCCAGCTCCGATAAGCTGCTGTGCCTCGCTCATTACTTGCCGCATGGGCATATCAGCCGGGTTTTGAGCAAGGGCAGATACGCCTAATATATAAAGAAATGAAAGAAGATAGGCCAAGGGCTTTAACATGAAGAAAATCTGGGGGTTAAGGGTATATTAGTTGGATAAAAGACAGAGCGGGAAATTCCCGCAAGCCTTTTCTTATTCCTTAAAATTAAGGGATCTGGAATAAGATTCATCCAAATATTTTTTCCATCAAATACTGCATTACAAAATGAACAAATATGTATTATCTATTAATTCTTGATCCTTTTGCTTGCCATATCGAAATGCCTCTTTCGTATTTTGACTGAATCATTCATGCACACCACGGTTTATAAAAGTTTTTTTTTCCTAGGTACCTACTTCTTTTGCTTTGGCTTTATCCTTTCAATGCTATTGTGCTGTACTCAACAGTCCAATATGGAAACTGCCCTCGATGAACAAATCTTGCACTTTGGACTGGGATCTGAACCCCAATATCTCGATCCTCACTTGGCAACCAGTGTGGCTGCTCACAATATTCTTTCTGCTTTGCTTGAGGGGCTCGTAAGCGAAGATCCTAAACCCCTCAAGCCACTTCCTGGGGTAGCAAAATCATGGGAAGTCTTAGATGAAGGAAGAACATATATTTTTCATCTAAGAAAGAATGCCCACTGGAGCAATGGAGACAAAGTAACGGCTCATGACTTTGTTTATTCATTCCGTCGCATACTTAACCCCAACCTCGGTGCTCAATATGCCTCGATGCTTTACCCACTGAAAAATGCCAAGGAATTTCACCAAAGTCTTAAATCACTTGCGATTGAGGATATTGGTGCGAAAGCCTTGGATGCTGATACCTTGGTGCTGACCCTTGAAAATCCGGTCCCTTATTTTCTGGAGCTTCTCAACCATTATTCATGGTTTCCCGTTCACCAGCCAACAATTGAAAAGTTCGAGGCTTATGAAAAAATGGGGTCGGCATGGACCAAACCCAACAATTTCGTTGGAAATGGGCCATTCAAACTGAAAAAACATCACATCAACTCGGTCATCGAGGTAGCAAAGAATAAACATTATTGGGATGCAGAGAGAGTTCGTTTACGGGGTATCCGATTCTACCCTATTGAGGCAGTCTACACTGAAGAACGAGCATACAGATCAGGATTTCTTCATCTTACCCAGAGTGTATCTGCAGATCGCATTGATTTCCTTAAAGAAAAATATCCAGATGAATTACACTTTGAACCTTATCTCGGCACCTACTTTTACCGTTTTAATCTAGATAAGCCACCTTTTAACGATGCCCGAGTGCGGCGTGCTTTCTCTCTCTCAATCGACCGGAAAAGACTGGTGGAAAAAGTACTCAAGGGCGGACAGGCACCTGCCTCTACATTCACTCCACCTGGCACCGGTGGTTTTTATCCCGATCCTGGATTCGGGCACGATCCTGAGACCGCAAAATCTTTGCTCAATTCATATCTTCAAGAAAAAGGCCTGGAAAAACTCCCTCCTGTCGAATTGTCCTACAATACCTCCGAAGGGCATAAAAAAGTTGCGGAAGCCCTGCATGGAATGTGGAAAGATATACTTGGTGTGGAAATTCGACTTCTGAATATGGAGTGGAAAGTCTTCTTGTCCACCATCTCGAATGGAGATTTTACCCTAGCCAGGGCTGGATGGATCGGAGATTATGTGGATCCTCATACTTTTCTACAAATGTGGAGGTCTGGTGACGGATTGAACATGACTGGATGGGCAAACAAAAGCTATGATCAAGCCCTGCACCAGGCAGAGATTTCTATATCTAAGAAGGAAAGATGGAAAAGCTTTCAAACCTGCGAAGACCTACTCGCCGAAGAAACACCCATTCTCCCCCTTTATTTTTATGTTCACCTTACCTTGCGTCACCCAACAGTAAAAGGATGGTATCCTACCCTGCTTGATCACCATCCTTACAAATATGTCTACTTAGCAAAGGAGGATCATCCGTGAGCAAACTGATTGTTTCCCGCTTCCTGCAAGCTATTCCCACAATTTGGATCATTGCCACCCTGACCTTTTTTATGACCCGGTATGCCCCCGGTGGACCCTTTGATTCGGAAAGAGCAATTCCTGAAGAGATCAAAGTGAAATTGCAAAGTCATTTCGGGTTAGATCAACCATTATTCCATCAATACCTGCTTTATTTCAAAAATTTATTGCGTGGTGATTTAGGTCCGTCTTTTAAGTATCCAGACTGGGAAGTATCTGAACTCATTGCCACGGCATTTCCGGTATCATTGACCTTGGGTCTGTTCTCTTTATTAATCGCCCTACTTATCGGAATCCCCGCAGGTATGCTGGCTGCCCTGCGCCAAAACTCTTGGCTTGATTATTTACCGATGAGCCTGTCGATGGCAGGAATCTGCCTGCCCACCTTTGTACTTGGCCCATTGCTGATTTATACTCTTTCCACCCAGCTTGGCATTTTTCCGGCTCTTGGATGGTATGGTCCCTCTGACTGGGTACTTCCCAGCCTAACCCTTGGTTTGTTTTACGCATCTTACATTGCCCGTCTCACTAGGGCTGGCATGCTAGAAACCTTGCAACTCGACTATGTGAGGACCGCTCGGGCAAAGGGAGCCTCTTCCTTGCGGGTTTTAACGAAGCATGCTGCCAAAGGAGGACTTTTGCCAGTGGTGACTTTTTTGGGACCGGCATTTGCCGGTCTGATTAGTGGATCATTTGTGATCGAAAGTATTTTTTTTATTCCAGGACTAGGGAAATTTTTTGTGACTGCTGCATTCAACCGTGATTACACCATGGTTCTAGGAACCGTTCTCTTTTATGCCACCCTGATCATTCTCTTAAACCTATTAGTCGACCTTCTTCAAGCATGGCTCGATCCTAAATCCCGAGAAGTAAGATGACCCAGCAATCCTCATCATTAGGCCGTGATGCCTGGCTTAGATTGCGCGCAAACCGCATGGCCATGCTCAGCATTTATCTGTTGCTGGGTATTTTTCTAATATCTCTGGTAGGTCCATGGCTGTCTTCTTATTCTTACGAACAGCAAGACTTGGATCATATATTTCAATCACCTGGCAAAAATCATTTATTTGGCACTGATAATTTGGGCAGGGATGTCTTTGCCCGTACTACTTATGGAGGCAGGATTTCTCTGGCAGTTGGGCTTCTCGCCACCTTGGTTTCATTGGTAATTGGAGTAACCTATGGAATGCTTTCAGGATACCTAGGAGGCCGGATGGATGCATGGATGATGCGGGCAGTCGATGTACTTTACTCTCTTCCTTTCATTATTTTTGTCATTTTATTGATGGTGTTGTTTGGAAGAAATTTTCTCTTGCTCTTTCTGGCAATTGGGGCAGTCGAGTGGTTAACTATGGCTCGGATTACTCGGGCCCAGACCTTAAACCTTAAAAAGGCCGAGTTTGTGGAAGCAGCTAGGGCACTGGGATATTCACACTCCCGTATTCTTTTCCGACACTTACTGCCAAATCTGATCGGGCCCATAATCATCTATGCCACCCTGACGGTTCCTGCAGTGATGCTTTTAGAAGCCGTTCTGAGCTTTCTTGGTCTTGGGGTACAGGCACCCATGAGCTCGTGGGGAAGCTTAATCAAGGAAGGTGCTGAAAAAATGGACGCAGCCCCATGGCTCCTCTTTTTTCCCGGTTCTTTTTTTTGCCTCACCCTTTTTGCACTGAATTTTTTGGGGGATGGTTTACGGGATGCCCTCGACCCCAAATCCTCCAAGGATTGATCTAATGGGACACTTATCGATCAAAAACTTAGAAGTTTCTTTTCATACCCGCGAAGGAACAATCAGTGCAGTGGAAGGAATTGAGCTGGCCATTGAGCCCGGGGAAATTGTTGGCCTCGTGGGCGAGTCGGGATCCGGCAAGTCAGTCACTTGTAATTCCATCCTTCAACTACTGCCCACCCCACCCGCCCGAGTA
>MDTC01002516.1_pt1 | contig 16125 bp, 14 predicted proteins | sample 811181 | NCBI WGS metagenome assembly MDTC01 (sample SAMN05326644, study PRJNA326480) | marine metagenome | isolation source: seawater | place: Pacific Ocean: North | collected 2011
AAATATTTCATGAAATATGCACAAGAAAAATACTCAAACATTTATAAACTTAAAAATTAATAATAAAAATTGAAAATCAGTTTAGTGAATGCTGGAGTTGTGCTGATAAATAATTTTTTAAAAAAAAGACCCCAATTAAGGAGTCTTTTACTTTGTAGCGGGGGCAGGACTCGAACCTGCGACCTTTGGGTTATGAGCCCAACGAGCTACCAACTGCTCCACCCCGCGATATGTTTGCAAAGATAAGCCTAAAAATTATTTCTCCAATTTTTAAACATATTATTTCTAAAAATTAAAAATATTACTTTTGTTTTTATGGTTTCGGTAAATAATTTATCACTTTATTTTGGAGGTCAAGATATCTTTAAAAACATTTCTTTTATGATAAATAAAGGAGATAAAATAGGTCTTGTTGGTAAAAATGGAGCAGGAAAATCTACATTGTTGAAAGTACTTGCACAAGAACAATCATACAATGAAGGAAATTTATCAATTTCAAATGATTTAGTAGTTGGTTATTTAATGCAAGATTTAGATTTTGTTGATTCACAATCTGTAATCGAAGAGGCTCAAACAGCTTTTAAAAACTTAAATCAAATTGAATTAATGATGAATGAAGCTAATCAAAAGCTTATTGAACGTACTGATTATGAAAGTAAGGAGTATCTAGAAATTATTAGCGAATTTAATGAACATGAAGAAAGATTTAGAATGGCTGGAGGTCACGATAGTAAATCTTTAATCAGTCAAGTGCTTACTGGATTAGGCTTTAATAAAGATGATTTTGAAAGACACACCAACGAGTTTAGCGGTGGATGGAGAATGCGTATTGAATTGGCAAAAATTTTATTAAAAAAGCCAGATTTATTATTACTTGATGAGCCTACAAATCATCTTGACATAGAATCTATAGTATGGCTTGAGAAATGGTTAAGTAGTTATGATGGTGCGATTGTTTTAGTTTCTCATGATCGTTCTTTTTTGGATGTAGTAACTAATCGTACAGTAGAAGTTGCTTTTAGTAAAATTAATGATTATAAAGTACCTTACACAAAGTATTTAACACTAAGAGAGGATAGGATTCTAAAGCAAAAACAGGCTAAAAAAAATCAAGATAAATTTATTGAAGACACAAAGGTTTTGATAAATAAATTTCGTGCAAAAAAGAATAAAGCTGCCTTTGCTCAAACATTAATAAAAAAGCTAGAGAAGCTAGATATTATAGAAATTGAACAAGAAGATGTAGGACGCATTCAATTTAGTTTTCCCCCTGCACCTCATTCAGGAAAAGTTACTTTAAGAATTAAAGAAGCATCTAAGAAATATAATAGTTTGATAGTTTTAGAAAAAGTTGATTTAGAAATTGTTAGAGGAGATAAGATTGCATTTGTTGGTAAAAATGGTGAAGGAAAATCTACATTAGCTAAAATGATTGTAAATGAAATTGATTATAATGGTAAGATAGATGTAGGTCATCAGGTAAAGATTGGTTATTATGCTCAAAATCAAGCTGATTTTTTAGATGAAAATCTTACTGTATTAGAAACCATTGAGCAAGCTGCAAATGATATCTCCATAGGAAAAGCTCGTTCTATTTTAGGATCTTTTTTGTTTAGTAATGATGAGGTCTCTAAAAAAATTAAAGTACTTTCTGGAGGAGAAAGAGCAAGAGTTGCTTTATGTAAATTATTATTAGAGCCCTATAATTTACTTGTTATGGATGAGCCTACTAATCATTTAGATATAACTTCAAAAGAGTTGTTAAAAAAAGCACTTAACAATTATGATGGAAGTCTTGTCGTTGTCTCTCACGATAGAATATTTTTACAAGGGTTGACACATAAAGTATATGAGTTTAAAAATAAAAATCTTAAAGAATATATTGGAGATATTGATGTTTTTTTAAATGAAAAAGAGTTTAACAAATTATCTGAAGAACAATCAGTAGCACGTCAAAAAAATAAAATTCATCAAGCAACAAAAGCAGAAAAAGATTTACGTAAACAGATAAAAAAACTTCAAAACAAAATAAAAAATTTAGAAAAAAACATTGAAATAATTGATGCAAATCAAAAAAAAATTGATTCAGAGCTTTCTGATCCGGAAAGATTCAAAGAGTTGTCAAAGACTCCAGATTTTTTTAAGAAATATGAAGAGATTCAACAAAAAAAGCTAAGTTTGGAAAAAGAATGGGAAGAAAATATAAATCGTTTAGATGATTTACAAAAAAAAATATAACCTAGTAAATTATGACTTACTATGCTTGGCATAATATTTACCTTTTAAGAGTTTAGATTTGCCCCATAATAATTTTAAAAATAAAAAAAATGAAAAAATTTATTACTGTTCTATTGCTGATTTCTTGTATTGTTAGTGTTAATGCACAAGTTCAAAGGTTAGATGGCCCCAGATTTGGTCTTACCGTGTTAACTCCAGGTTTGTTAGCTGACATTGTAAATGATGATAGAGAGCTTGACTCGCAAGACCCTGTAAACTACACTCAAAAACAGGCTCTTATTACTCAGTTTGGTTGGCAATGGGAAACACGTTTAGTTGAGGGTGGTGACTATGTTGGATTAATTGAATGGGTTGCACTTGCCGGAGGACTTGAAAGGGGTACTTTTGTTCCAAGTATAAGTTCTATGATTGGTATGCGTAAAATGAGTGGTTTAGAGGTAGCAGTTGGGCCAACTTTTTCTTTTACGGGAATTGGTATGGTTTTTGCTGTTGGTCATACATACAAGTCCGGAGACTTAAACATACCAATTAATATAGCATGGGTGCCCTCTAGAACTAATCATTTATTGGGAGATCCAAGCGACGGAAACAAGGATTCTGGTCACGGAGTTTCAGTAATGGTAGGATTTAATTTTGGAAGAAAGAAATAAATAAACAATGATTAGTAAAAAGTATATCGTATTTTTATTTTGTTGGTTATTAGGAGGCATTTGTTATGCCTCCTTTCCTGTTGAATCGGAAACAATAATTAATAATATTGATAATGCTAATACTAAATTTGATTTGTTAGCATTTTTGATAGGAGTATTTTCTGCTTGGACATTACCATATTCACTTTTAGTTTTATTTCTAATAAAAAGAAAGCATATTAGAAAATCTCTGATTTATGGCTGGGTAGTTGGAATATTAATAATCGCAGCCTTATTACTTTTATTATTTATTGGTGCTTTTACAGGTGTTCCATGGACAATTTATTAAATCTTAATTTTATTTAATTATTATGAAAAAAAATATAGTTCTTATTTGTTTAACTTTTTTAATTGTGTTCACTACAAGTGCACAAATTCAGTATTTAGCTGGCCCAAGGCTTGGTCTCACTGCTGTAGAGCCTGGGCTTTTAGCAAATATTTTAAGAAAAGATGTTAAGTTTTTCTCAGATGAAAATAGAGAGTCATGGGATGGAACATCTTTAGGACAATATGGAGCGGTGATGTCACAGTATGGATGGCAATGGGAAAGTAGATTCGCAGATGGAGGAGATATAGTTGGTTTAGTAGAATGGATTGCATTGATTGGAGGTATGGAAAAAGGTCTCTTTTTGCCTTCTATTTCCTCAATGGTTGGGATACGTACATCAAGTGGTATTGAATTTGCAGCTGGTCCAAACTTATCGCTTGGAGGCATAGCTATGGTTATAGGTGCTGGATACAATTTTAGATTTGGTAATTTAAATTTACCTATAAATATTGCATATGTACCAAGTATGAATAAAACTTATGATGTTGATGCCGAATATTCTCAAGGAGAATGGATAGATCCTGATGGAGATCCATACAATGGAGATGAATATTGGTCGGATCCTATATTGGTAAATGATGCTTATACTGTAACTCATCCTACAGGAGCTAGAGTTACTATTACCGTTGGATTTAATCTCACGAAATAAATCTATTAGATAATTATACTCAAGGGCTAACTTTTAGTTAGCCCTTTTTTCTTTTCTTTGCAAAATGAATCATAAATCTGGTTTTGTGAATATTATTGGTAATCCTAATGTAGGTAAATCTACTTTAATAAATTCCTTTCTTGGTCAGAAGTTATCTATTATAACGCATAAAGCTCAGACTACAAGACACAGAATTTTAGGTGTTTTAAATGATGACAATTATCAAATTGTATTTTCTGACACCCCAGGAATAATCACACCAAAGTATGAACTTCAAGAAAGTATGATGAATTTCGTTTATTCTATTTTTGAAGATGCTGATATTTTGATTTATATGATAGATGCTTCATCAGAAAACTATTCAAATGATGATAAGATTATTGAGAAATTAAAAAGTAGTAAATTACCACTGCTTGTTTTATTAAATAAAATTGATTTGTCTAATCAGGATTTAGTTACTCAAAAAATGGCCGATATAAGTTTTTCTTTTCCAAATGCTAAATTATTTGCTATTTCTGCATTAAATAATTTTAATTTAGATATTTTAAAAGAAAAAATAATTGAGTTATTACCAGTTGCTCCAGCATATTTTTCTAAAGATACACTTACAGATAAATCAGAAAGATTTTTTGTAGAAGAAATTATAAGAGAAAAAATATTAACTCACTATAAAAATGAGATCCCTTATTCAGTTGAGATTGAGGTGGAAGAATTTATAGAAAAATCAGATTTTGTTAAAATTCGTGCAATTATATATGTGATGCGAAATAGTCAAAAAGGAATAATTATTGGATACAAAGGTTTAGGATTAAAGCGTATTGGAAGTGAATCCAGAAGAGATATAGAGAAGATGTTGGGAAAAAAGATTTTTTTAGAAACACCAGTCAAAGTCAAAAAAAACTGGCGTAATGACAAAAAACAATTAAAAAACTTTGGATATTAACAATGAGTAATATAGTTGCAATAGTAGGAAGGCCCAATGTTGGGAAATCTACCCTTTTTAATCGCCTTACAGAAACTAGGCAGGCTATTACTGATGAAATAAGTGGTGTAACAAGAGATAGGCATTATGGTAAGTCAGAATGGAATGGTCAAGAATTTTCAATTATAGATACTGGGGGATATGTACAAGGGAGTGAGGATATTTTTGAGGTTGAAATCAGAAAACAAGTTGAACTTGCTATCGATGAATCATCTGTTATATTATTTTTAGTAGATGCAACTACAGGCATAACTGATTTGGATTTATCTGTTGTAAAATTGTTAAGAAAGTCTGATAAAAAAATTGTTTTAGCCGTAAATAAAGTTGATAATGCGACATTATTATCTGAGGCTGTAGAGTTTTATAATCTAGGCTTGGGTTCGTATATAACTTTATCTTCCATAAGTGGTAGTGGAACTGGAGAGTTATTAGATGAAATTGTTAAGCATTTTAAGACAGAAACAGATGTCGTTAATGATAATAAACCAAAGTTTGCTGTTATTGGTAGGCCCAATGTAGGTAAATCATCAATAATAAATACTTTAATTGGAAAAGAACAAAACATTGTAACTGATATTGCTGGAACTACCAGAGACTCTTTGAATACTGAATATACACAATTTGGTTTTGATTTCACTTTAGTAGATACCGCTGGATTAAGAAAGAAAAAAAACGTTAATGAAAATTTGGAGTTTTATTCTGTAATGAGATCAGTTCGCGCAATTGAACATTCTGATGTGTGTATTCTTGTCGTTGATGCTGAAAGAGGTTTCGAATCACAGGATCAAAGAATTTTTCATATCGCAGATAGAAATCACAAGGGAATAGTAATTTTAGTAAATAAATGGGATTTAATTAAGAAATCTACTGAAACATCCAAAAAATTTATTGAAGATATAAAGGAAAAAATATCACCATTTACAGATGTTCCTATTCTATTTGTTTCTGCAATAGAAAAACAAAGACTATTGAAGGGTTTACAAGAGGCAATAAATGTTTTTAATAACAGGGTACAAAAAATTTCAACATCAAAGCTAAATAATTATATTTTACCTTTAATTGAAAAAAATCCACCTCCTGCAATAAAAGGAAAATATATCAAAATTAAATATTGTACTCAGTTGCCAGTACACACTCCTACATTTGCTTTCTTTGCAAATCTACCTCAATATATTAAGGAACCATATAAAAGATTTATTGAAAATAAACTTAGAGATCATTTTTCTTTCAGTGGTGTACCAATTAAAATATATTTTAGAAAAAAATAATAATTTTTTGGTTCTTTTTTTGTTTTGGTATTTTTAGATTCTGCAGATGTTTTTTTCTATTTTTGAAACAAATTAAATTTCACCTTTTATGAATGTTGTAAAAATGCCTATTGAAGGATTATTAATTATAACTCCAACTGTTTTTAATGATTCAAGAGGATATTTTTTTGAAAGTTGGAGTGAAAATCTTCTACAAAAAAATAATACAGAATTAAAATTTGTCCAGGATAATGAATCTTTATCTCATAAAGGTGTGTTAAGAGGATTACATTTTCAAAATCCTCCTTATGAACAAGGTAAATTAGTTCGTGTTATTAAGGGAGCAGTTTTAGACGTAGCGGTTGATATTAGAAAGTTGTCTCCAACATATGGTAAATATTGTTCTGTGAAGTTATCTAGTAAAAATAAAAAAATTTTCTGGATTCCTCCAGGATTTGCACATGGTTTTTTAACTCTGGAAAATGATACCATTTTTTCTTATAAATGTACTTCTTTATATAATAAATCTTCTGAGGAAGCGCTTCTATGGAATGATGCTGATTTAAACATAGATTGGGGTATTGATATTCCTATTGTTTCTGAAAAAGATAATTTGGCTGGAAATTTTAAAGATTTTAAAACTAAATTTTAAATATGAAAAGATCATTTTTATTTTTTTTACTTGCTAGTTTCATTTTTGTGATTTTTACTCAATTAAAGATTTCCTCAAGTGACATAAATAACGACAATAGCGAACTAGATAGCCCACAAAATTTAAATCAAAAAACTAAAGTTTTTTCTTTTGATAAACCCGAAGGCCTAAACTTTGCGGGAGAGAGTGTCCCACTTTATTCGTCGGAAATATGGGAAAGATTTGATAATGAGTTACTACGTAATGTTTATTTTCAATCTAACACATTATTATACTTTAAAAAAGCCAATAAATTTTTTCCTATTATAGAGCCAATTCTTAAAGAATACGGTATTCCAGATGATTTTAAATACTTAGCTATAATTGAAAGTGGATTAGAAAATGTTGTTTCACCATCAGGAGCAGCAGGCTTTTGGCAAATAATGAAAAAAACTGCAAAAGAATATGATTTGGAAGTAAATGATGAAGTTGATGAGCGTTATAATTTAGAAAAATCTACAGTAGCTGCATGTAATTATTTAAATGATGCTCACAAGCAGTTTGAAGAGTGGACAATTGCTGCTGCTTCTTACAATATGGGTAGAGCGGGTATAAGTAGAAGGCTGAAAGAACAAAGAGTTGAAAATTATTATGATTTGTATTTAAATACCGAAACTGCTAGATATATTTTTAGAATCTTAGCAATAAAAGAAATTTTACAAAATCCCCAAAAGTATGGTTTTGCTTTCAAGAAAAAGGATTTATATATGATGCCAAATTATTTAACAATTGAAATAGATTCTTCAATTACTAGTCTACATGATTTTGCTGATTCTCAAAATATCAATTATAAATTGTTAAAAAAAAGTAATCCCTGGCTAAGATCATCTTCACTTAAAAATACTTCTAACAAAACCTATTTTATAAAAATTCCAACAGATAGCAGTTTAATTTTTTTAGAAAAATAAAATATTGATTTTATTTAAGTATGTAAGCCATGAACAAAATAATAGATATACAAGGTGCTCGTGCACATAATCTGAAGAATCTAGATTTACAAATTCCTAGAGATAAACTAGTTGTTTTTACAGGCAAAAGTGGTAGTGGTAAATCCTCTCTTGCATTTAATACTATACATGCAGAGGGACAAAGACGATATTTAGAAACTTTTAACGCCTATGCTAGACAATTTTTAGGAAATATGGAGAGACCAGAAGTAGATAAAATAACTGGTCTGAGTCCTGTTGTAGCAATTGAACAAAAAACAACTTCTAAAAACCCAAGATCAACGGTAGGTACTATAACAGAAATATATGATTATTTGCGGTTACTTTATGCAAGAGTTGGTACAGCCTACTCATACAATACTGGAGAAAAAATGGTTTCTTTTAAAGATGAGCAAATTATTGATTTACTTTTAAATGAAATGGATAATCAATCTGTGTTAATCTTAGCCCCTCTAGTAAAATCTAGAAAAGGTCATTATTCTGAACTTTTTAATAAGTTAATTAAGCAAGGTTATCTAAAAGTACGCGTTGATAGTGAAATATTAAACCTCTCACCTGCACTAAAATTAGATAGATACAAGTATCATGATATTGAAATAGTTGTTGATAGGTTAACTGTAAATAAGATTAATCAAATAAGATTATTATCGTCAATAAAAACTGCTTTAGATATTGGTGATGGAGTTATGATGGTTATTCAAACTAATGATAACAAAATCAGATTTTTTAGTAGATTTTTAATGTGTTTAAAAACAGGGCTAGCATATAGTAATCCTGAACCAAACTCATTTTCATTTAATTCTCCTAAAGGGGCATGTCCTTCATGTAATGGCTTAGGAATTTATAAGGAAGTAGATATAAATAAAATTATTCCGAACAAAGATTTGAGTATTTATAAAGGTGCTATTGCTCCTTTAGTTAATAAAAAAGCGGATTGGATTATGTCACAACTTGAACTAATTGCTAAAAAATTTAAATTTTCATTAGAATCACCAATAAAGGAGATCCCCAATGAAGCTCTTGAGTCAATCCTGTATGGAATCAATGATAGCTTTAAAATTAAACTTAAAGACGCTAAAGTTTCTAAAGTATGTAAAATTGATTTTGATGGTATTATTCCATTCATTGAAGAACAATCTCAAAATAATCATGTAAAGTCAATAAAAAAATGGGCATCAAAATATATGCTTGAACAAAATTGTAAAACTTGCAATGGTAGCAGGTTGAACATTGAATCATCAAATTATAAAATTTCTGATTGTTCTATTCATGAAGTAGCACGGATGGATATGTACGGTTTAAGTAATTGGTTAGATACTATTAAAAAAAATTTAACAGCTAATAAATTAATAATAGCTAAACAAATCATAAAAGAAATAAAAAAAAGAGTTCAGTTGATTATTGATGTTGGATTAGTTTATCTAAACTTAAATCGAAGTGCAAGAACATTAAGCGGAGGGGAAGCGCAAAGAATAAGATTAGCTACACAAATAGGGACTCAGCTTACAAATGTTTTATATATTTTAGACGAGCCAAGTATTGGTTTACATCAAAGAGACAATCAAAAATTAATAGATTCATTAAAGAAATTAAGAGATATTGGTAATAGTGTAATTGTTGTTGAGCATGACAGAGATATGATTATGCAAGCAGATTTTATAGTTGATTTAGGACCTGGAGCTGGCATAAACGGAGGTGAAATTGTTTCAGAGGGTACATACAAAAAAATTATAAAAAACTCTAGTCTTACTTCACAATATTTAAAAAATGAAAAAAAGATAGAAATACCAAATAAAAGAAGAACTGGTAATGGAAATTTTATAAAAATAAAAGGAGCTAGAGGTAATAATTTAAAAAATATAGATGTTGAAATTCCACTTGGATTATTTTGTTGTGTTACAGGAGTATCAGGTAGTGGTAAATCTACCTTGATAAATGAAACGTTGTATCCAATTTTAAATAAATATTTTTACAGGTCAGAAAAAGAACCTTTAGAGTATTCAAGCATTTCAGGACTAGATTACATAGATAAAGTAATTGCAGTCGATCAATCTCCCATTGGAAGAACACCACGCTCAAATCCGGCTACATATACTGGAGTTTTTTCATTCATAAGAGAAATCTTTTCGAATCTTCCAGATTCAAAAGTAAGAGGTTTTACATCAGGAAGATTTTCTTTTAATGTTGAGGGAGGAAGATGTGAGCATTGTAAGGGAGCCGGTTTAAAAACTATCGAGATGAATTTTTTACCTGATATTGATGTTCATTGCGAAATGTGTAATGGAAAGCGCTATAACCAAGAAACTCTAGAAGTACTATATAAAGGGAAATCAATTTATGATGTTTTAAGTTTAACTGTTGATCAAGCTGTTTCATTTTTTAATAATATTCCTAAAATTTATCAAAAACTTAAAACACTCAAAGATGTTGGTTTAGGCTATATTTCTTTGGGACAATCAGCAAAAACCTTATCAGGTGGAGAGGCACAGAGAGTTAAGCTCGCAGCTGAATTATCTAAAAAAGGAACAGGTAAAACTCTGTATATTTTAGATGAACCAACTACTGGTCTGCATTTTGACGATGTAAAAGTTTTATTAAATGTTCTAGATTTAATTGTTGAAAGAGGTAATTCAGTGGTTGTTATTGAGCATAATCTTGATGTAATAAAGGTGGCTGACTATATTATTGATATTGGAAAAGAAGGGGGCGATAATGGCGGGACGATTATGTGTAACGGAACACCAGAAAAAATCGTAAAAAATAAAAATAGTTATACCGCTAATTTTTTAGTAAAAGAGTTATAACTTCTTTTGTTTAAATTAAATAAGCATAGTAATGCAAAAAAAAGATAATAGAATTGTATCAGTATTGAAAGCAAAAAGCTGGAACGAGATAAAAACCTCAGATTCATGGCAAATTTTTAAAATTATGTCAGAATTTGTTGATGGTTTTGATACAATGTCTAAAATTGGTCCGTGCGTTTCAATATTTGGATCTGCAAGAACTAAACCCAACCATATTTACTATACTCAAGCAGAGGAAATTGCCTATTTACTAACTCAAAAGGGCTATGGAGTTATTACAGGAGGAGGCCCAGGAATAATGGAAGCAGCCAACAAAGGTGCTAAAAGAGGTCAGGGAAAATCTGTTGGTTTAAATATAGAATTGCCTTTTGAGCAATCTCACAATCAATTTATAGACAATGATAAATTATTGAATTTTGACTATTTTTTTGTTAGAAAAGTGATGTTTGTCAAATATGCTCAAGGTTTTATTGTTTTACCAGGTGGAGTTGGTACACTTGACGAATTATTTGAAGCGATAACTTTAATTCAAACCGAAAAAATTGCACGATTTCCTATTGTGTTAGTTGGTAAAAGATATTGGAGCGGTATGTTAGACTGGATTAAAAATATTATGTTAGACTTAGAAAGGAATATTAGCTTAGAAGATCTAGATTTATTAAGCGTTGTAAATACTCCAATGCAAGCAGTAAATGTAATAGACAGCTTTTATAAAAAATATACACTCAAACCTAATTTTTGAGATAACTTATTTCATTCTTTTTTTTTTAGTACTTTTACCCAAATAAAAAAAAATAAATGTATAGATTTTTGGAAAGACTAATTTTATTAAGTTTATTGTTTAGCTCAATAAACATTTTTAGTCAGAATAATTTTTTTGGCGAGGAGGTGGATAAGCCATTTAAACCCAAATTTAGTATTGGATCAGGTCTTTATGTTTTAGATGGTGATATAAAAAGTGATAACTCAAGTGTTTTTAAAGGAACAGCTGGCTTTAATGCAGGTATGAAATTTGATTTTTCAAAAAATGTAGACTTATCATTTATGTTTTTAAAGACGTCATTTAGTGGAGATAATCAATTAGAGACTTTTTCTTCTGATGTTGATGGTGTAGGTGTTCAGTTAGATTATTCTTTAGATAATTTTATTGGTCAATCAATTTTTTCTCCTCTTTTATCATTAAGTGTTTATCGTTTAGGTGTATCAACAACCAATGAACAAAGATTAGAAAGAGTTTCGATTTTTTCTTTGCCTTTATCTCTTGGTCTTAGAGTTGATATAACAAAACGATTACAATTTGATTTAGCAATGTCTTACGCTTTTGGATTAGGTGATATTGATATGTCAACAAACAATCAAAATAGCTCTGATGCATATCAATCATTGAATTTTACAGTTCATTATGATCTTTTTACAAAATCAAAAAATAACAATTCAACAATTTCAGATGATTATTATTCAGAGGTAAATTTTAATGCATTGGAATCTAATGATGAGGACAATGATTTGGTTCCTGACTTTGAAGATTTTTGTCCAAATACACCAAAAGGTGTTAAAGTTGATAAGGACGGATGTCCCTTAGATGATGATGGAGATGGTATCCCTAATTATTTGGATCAACAAAAAAACACTCCTAAAGGATCTATTGTAAATAAAGATGGAGTAACCTTAACATTGGATGATTATAAAAACACATATTCAGATTTAGATATTGCTTCAAGAAAATATGCAGATTTTTACAACGAAAATGAAATAAAAAGAGAGGATTTTAAAACAATCGATGAGTATCTCATTGCTAAGGCCAATGCCTTTAATAAAATGTACATCGAGTCATTAAGTAACAATAAGGAGGTTAAAGAGTTGGTCTACAAGGTTAAAATCTGGCAAGGATTTGACTCAATAAATGCTTCTACACTCAACAGACTATTAAGTTTAGATGATTTAGAAAGTTTCAGAATTGACGATAATATTGTAATCTATGCGGTTGGAAACTATTCTAATTATGAGGATGCACTTATTAGAAAAATTGAAATAGAGGATGATTATAAGTTCCAAGAAACTGAAATAATAATAGATAATAATGGGTTATTAATTAATTATTCTGATTTTCTTGAAGAACAAAATCAGCAAAATCAAATAAACAAAATTGATGATAATGCTGTTGTAGTAGACACATCAGAAAAAACAGTTAATAATGAATCGATAGATAACAGTCCAAACTTTAGAGTACAGATTGGAGCCTTTAATGAAATTCTTCCTGATGAAGTATTTGATAATGTAAAAAATGTAATTCCTTTTGTAGGAAATGATGGTATGGTTAGATATATGGTGGGCTCTTTTTCAAACTATAATGATGCTATAGATTACCAGGCCCAAATGATTGCTCGTGGATTTCATGATGCATTTATTGTCACATATAAAGATGGTAAGAGAATCGGTTTAAATTATGTTATTGATAATAAAACCACTAAAAAATCAATTAATACTATTAATGAAGATGATGATTCTAATAACAAAATAATTGAGAAAAAAAATACAATAGAGGCTAATGATGATAACACCAGTTTATCTAATAATTGTTTGTTTACTGTTCAGGTATTAGTTTCTAATTTCCCTTTATCTAATGAGGATTTAGATAAAATAAATGAGTTAGAAAACATTGATAAAAAAACAAAAGGGTCAGAACTAACTGAATTTTATGCTGGCACATACAAAACAATGATGGAGGCTGAAATTCAACTAGAAAAAGCTAAGAATTTAGGTTTTGTTGATTCATTTATTTTTGTTACAGTTGAAGGCGAAAGAGTATCATTAGAATACTCTGATTGTAACTAGTGCAGAATTATTTGAGATTTTAATTTTTATTTAATTTTTTACTTCCTTTATATATCTTGAATTTTCGAAAACTACATTCAAGTTTTCCATTTATTAATTTAATTTTTTTATTGGGCTTGAGTCCTATAAATTTCATATCTGAAATATCTGAAGAAATCAACCAGACTTCACATTCTTCGTAGCTATGTTTTAGAGTACTTCCAATATTTTCATAAAAATTTAGTTGATTTAATTTCAAACGCTCCCCGTAAGGAGGATTAAATAAAACAAATGTATTTTCATTTACTTTTGTTGAAAAAAAATCAGCTTGAAATACCTCAATTTTATTATTCATAAGTGCATTATTTATATTTTTTTTGCAAATATCAATAGCTTTCTTAGATATATCACTTCCTGTTATTTTACCTTTGAAATCAATTTCTTTATCCAGTGATATTTCTTTGATTTTCTCCCACAAATTAGAGTCAAAGTCTTTCCATTTTTGAAAACTGAATTTTTTTCTAAAAATATTTGCAGGAATATTTTGAGCAATCATTGCCGCCTCGATTAATATTGTGCCGCTGCCACACATTGGGTCATGAAAATCTTTCTTTTTATCCCAATTACTAATTAATATAAGACCAGATGCAAGTACTTCATTAATTGGTGCTGTTAAAGATTTTATTTTATATCCTCTTTTGTGAAGTGATTTGCCAGAGCTATCAAGTGATAAGGTGCAAGTATTTTTAGAAATATGTAAATTTATATGTATGTCAGCTTCATCTGGATCAACATTTGGTCTTTTTTTGTATTTATCTCGAAAACTATCTGCAATTGCGTCTTTTAATAATAATGAGGTGAATTTACTGTGTTTGAACGTATCTGATTTTGTTGTTGCACTAGTAGAAAAAGTGTTATTCAGTTTGAAAATTTTTGACCATTCAACCTCATATAATTTCTTGTAAAGTTCTTTATTATTGTGGGCCTGAAAGTATTTAATAGGTTTTAGAATTCTAAGAGCTGTTCGTAAATTTAAGTTAGCTTTGTATAGGAATCCAACATCTCCTTTAAAACTGACTGCTCGATTCATTTTTTTAATATCTTGAGCTCCTAAATTTCTCAGTTCTTGTGCTAGAACTTCTTCTAAGCCAAACATAGTTTTGGCTATCATGTAGAAGTTTTTATTTTGTGTTTTATTCAGCAATATTGTATTTTTTTAAAAAATTACGCTTAACTTTTTCAATATCTTCAGATCCTTCTAGTTCTTTTAGATATAAGATTTCTTCAATTTTTTTGTATTCTTTGTTTAAAGATTTTGAAAATTCTAAATCATTTTCTTCCAACATTTCTAATTCTTGTTTGATATCTACAATTTGTATAATATACTTTAGTCCTTGTTTTTCATAAAATCTCATTTGGTTTAAGTATGTGTTTTTTAGTCCGTAATCATCCGTATTTAACTTTATGCTGTAATATGTGTTCAGACTTTGTATTATATTTTTTTTTAGAGTTGAAATCAAGTTTCTACAATTATCGCTTGTTTCTTCACTTTTGATTTTAAAAAACAATCTTTTTATATCATTATTGTTTTTCTCTAATATAGTATAGTATTTATGAGGATCATTGTATATATCTTTCGATTTATTTTCAACTGTCTTCTTACAAGAAGACATAGTTATTAGCAAAGAAAATATGAAAATACTACTTAAGAAAAAATTTGAATTTATCGTCATTATGTTTTTTGTAAAAAAAAACGGTTAGTGCACAATTTTATTATGCTGTTTTAAAGAATAATTGAATAATTAAAAAAAAGCTTAAAATATTATTGAACTCTGTAACTGAATTTGTGGCTTGATAGATCTTCGTTAGCTTTTACTATTTTTTTCTTTAAGTTCTTTTTATATTCATATATTTTGGCGTGAATATCTTCATTATCAGTAGCAAGTATTTGAGCAGCTAAAATACCAGCGTTTTGTGCAGCATCAAGTCCAACTGTAGCCACAGGAATTCCAGGTGGCATTTGCAATATAGATAATATTGAATCCCATCCGTCTATAGATATTGAAGATCTACATGGAACACCAATTACCGGTACAGTGCTAAATGCTGCTACAACTCCAGGAAGATGAGCTGCACCTCCCGCTCCTGCAATTATTACCTTGATACCATTTTTTCTTGCGTTTGATGCGAATTTCTCAACTAATTCAGGTACTCGGTGCGCTGATAAAGCGTTGATTTCAAAAGGTATTTCCATTTCATTTAAAAAGTCCGCTGCTTTTTTCATAACAGGCATATCAGATGTGCTTCCCATAATAATACTAACTACTGCTTTCATGTTTATTTATTTAGATTTAATTTTTTTATTGCAAATATATTATTTATCATCTTTTTTTTGATTATTTACAAGATTTAATTTTTATTCTATTTTTATTATAATATGAAAAGAAAACAGCATATATTTGCAGACGCTTTTTGAAATTAAAGTTATTAAAAACAGTCTCATCAAAATCTTTTTAAGATTATGTTGTGTTTATTAATTTTTTTTTTAATTTTGCGCCCGCTTTCGATCAAAAATCTTAAGCAAATCATAAATCAAAAATTATTTTTTTTTGATTAGTGATAACAGTTCATTGATATATTGAAGATAGAATTAAATACATCCAATTACAGTCAATTACAAATTTTTTATACAACGAAGAGCTTGATCCTGGCTCAGGATGAACGCTAGCGGCAGGC
>MDTC01138876.1_pt1 | contig 16125 bp, 10 predicted proteins | sample 811181 | NCBI WGS metagenome assembly MDTC01 (sample SAMN05326644, study PRJNA326480) | marine metagenome | isolation source: seawater | place: Pacific Ocean: North | collected 2011
AATGGTTGGCATATTTCAAATAACTACGATCTACTCGCTCAAAAAATTAAAGCCATTCAACCCTTAAGCTGGTCAGTGTTAGGTTTTTATCAGCTACTGAGCTATGGATTTGTTCTCGAATCGGACACCTTATTTAATCCCATCAAGCGATTACCCATTGGCTATACGGCCACCATTGCTAGCCGAACAAATGAACAAAAAATAGCACCTAGAGCAACCCTAGAGCTCCACAAATGCTATTCCTTACCCGCTATCAGTTCAACTCTCTCTCTGGATGATGCTGCTGCTCAGGTGGATCTATTGTTTCGGGCGGCCATAAAAAGAGCATTCGATCGTGACACCCACAAGGCAAAAACTTCCCTTGTTTCATTAAGCGGCGGGCTTGATTCACGAATGACAAGTTGGGTAGCTCATGAAATGGGTTATACAAACCAACTCAATCTCTGTTTTGCCCAACAAAATTCCTTAGATCATACCATTGCCCAAAAAATTGCTCATGACTTAGAACATACATGGCATTTCATGCCATTAGATGGAGGAGATATGCTTCGAGATTTAGATGTAGTCACTCAACACACAGGCGGAAATGTCATGTATTATGGTCAGGCTCATACTCGACGGATTTTGCATGAAATCATCACTAAAAATTTAAGTACTTCTCTGGGAATGCTCCATACTGGAATGCTAGGAGACGTGGTTATTGGGAGCTATCTACAGACCCCAAACAATCCAACTCATTTCTCTGCATTAAGCGGGGCAAACTCACTGCGTTTTTCTAACCAATTAGTGGATTCTGGATTTAAACCAAATTACGGAAACTTAGAGCACCATAAAATTATGCTGAGAGGACTTTATGGAATGAATATGGGCCTTATGTCTGTGTACGCCCTAACCGAAAGTTACTCTCCATTTTATGATTTTGATTTGTTCAATTTCTGTCTTCAACTCCCGGTCGAACTTCGTGCTCAGCACAAATTATACATCCATTGGATTACCCATTATTACCCAGAGGCATCGAATTATATCTGGGAACGAACCCGAACAAAAATAACCGCCAAATCTATTCGGATTGGCTCCAAATCACTCCCTCTGCGAACTTGGGTTTGGAAATTATCGGAAAGAATACAATTCGGTCAACCCACCCGAAACCCTCGCTTTATGACTCCACTGGATTATTGGTTTACCACTGAAGCTCAATTAAATTCTTTTTTGAACAGCTATTTCAATAGGTATCTAGACCTAATCGATGAAACAGAAATGAGAGAGCATATTCATGAGCTGTATACAAATGGTAATGGCAAAGAAAAAGTACAAGCCCTTTCCGTCATTGCGGCTGCGAAACGCTATTTAACGTAACATCCATCCTATATGAACATAGAAGTTTGCTGCAATAGTGTGTACTCGGTTCAAATTGCCGAAAAATTAGGCGCTTCACGTGTGGAGCTGTGTCAAAATCTATTACAAGATGGTTTAACCCCTAGTTTAGAACTACAACAAGAGGTTTGTGAATCACATGCAATCCCCATTCACGTTCTCATCCGGCCCAGAGTAGGAGATTTTTTTTATTCTACTTCTGATCTGAAACGAATTGATGAGGCGATACATCAAGCCCATAAGTTTCCTATAGCAGGAATTGTGGTAGGGCATATGAATAGGGAAAAAGGGGTTGACCCAGCGCTTCTAAACCATTGGCGAACCTTAACTCAGGGCTTAGAACTCACCTTTCATAGAGCATTTGATCAGGTAGCAAAGCCATTCAGCGTATTAGAATATTTGATAGAAGCGGGCTTTAACCGAATATTGAGCTCGGGGCAACAACCCACTGCTGCTTTAGGAATTGATCTGCTTCAAGATTTACAAAAAGTAGCAGGTACTTCACTAGAAATAATGCCCGGAGGTGGTATAAACGACAATAATGCGCCTCTTTTCTTAGACGCAGGCTTTAAAAGTATTCACTTATCAGCAAAATCTGCAAAATATTCTGCTCACTTAGAACCAATTATTGACCCACATATACTAAAAAATGTCATCACTCTAAGTTCAAAATGATAGCATCTTAGATATTGAAATTGGTAAAAATTTAGCCATATTACTGAATATCAAACTACACTAGCTTATATGAAAAAAGTAGATTTCCTTTTTAACCTTTTTTTTAATGACCAACTCAAACTTCGCCTCGAATCCTGGGTCATTATTATCGCTTCGGCTGGTTTTGTTATTCATCTGAGTCTCATTTTATTAGTAAATACTCTAGGCATAGTAGAACTTGTAGGCTTTGAAGATTATTTAGCAAACCCCATTTCGGCGGTTTATACACCATTTTCATTCATCCTAATCTACGAGGTATATCTACTTATCTATTATTTACCTCGGTCTTTTGCCATTTCAATCGGGAAACAATTTGAAATTATTTCTTTAATACTTATACGTCGAGTTTTTAAAGATATTTCAAAAATTAATGTGCAGAGTGAAATACTATTTCAAGCTGAAAACCTGCCCCTTTTGTATGATATTCTTGGTTTTTTAGTATTGTTTACCCTCATATTTTTCTATCGATATTTCCTCATTAAACGAAAGGTTCATCAGGCTTCAGAATCTCTTAGCCAGTTTAAAAGCTATAAAAAGTTACTCTGTTTATTGTTGGTACCTGTATTCATTGGCTTAGCTAGTGTTAGCTTTTTTAAATGGTCTTTAGATATCTACCATATACTTATTGACGGGCAGCAAAAATTAATGGACTTTAACACGGTATTTTATCACGATTTCTTCGATATATTAATCATTGTCGATGTGCTCATTTTAGTAGCATCACTTAAATTCACCGATCGTTATAGTCTCATTATCCGAAATACTGGATTTGTCATTACCACTGTACTACTGCGTGTATCATTTAACTATGTAGGGCTTGAAAATGTAATATTAATGGTCGGGGCTGTACTTTTTGGGGTTACCATACTGGGCGTACAATTGCTCTACGATAAAATTGATATAGGCGATAGCACCAAAGAAAGTTATGGGTATATGTAAAATGAAAAAAATTTAATAATCTGCTTTTCTAGGAGGCTTTTTTTCCACTTGCAGTTCTGATTCTAAGCCAAAATCACCTTGTTGTTCCATCCATGATTGGAGTTCTGATTTTAGTTCAACTACAATATCACTCACTCCTTTTTTGTTAATAATATTATTAAGTTCATATGGATCTTTATCTAGATCATATAATTCTTCAGGTGGTCTTTTTTGCAAATGTATAACTCTTTTTGCTGCAAAATCATCCGTTAGTGCTTTCTTCTTCCAAGACTTGAAAACTTCACTAGCATTTTCTTCATTATAATCCCAACCATTAGTAGGTATACAGGTAAACTTACCTTCAGAATATAAATTTTGAATGTATTTATATCGTTTATTCCTGATTGAACGAATTGGATAAGTCTCTCCAGACCAAATACCTCTATTTGTATGTGTACCATATATGTACTTATGATGAGTCAACTTTTCATTTAATAGTACACTTTTGAAACTCTTCCCATCTAAATAGCGAGGGACTTGACCTCCAACAATATCAAAAAGAGTAGGTACAAAATCAGCAAAACTAATCATTGCATTAGTTTTGGTACCTGGCTTAATTTTATTCGGCCAACGAACCAAAAAAGGAACATTTAAGCCCGCTTCGTAGCATGTCCATTTAGCAAATAATTCATTTCCATTATCACTTGCAAAGAATACAATTGTATTAGATGTTAGATTATGTTTGTCAAGTAAATCAAGAATTACCCCGACTTCCTTATCGTGAATATCAATATCAGCATAATAGTTTGCTAATTGTTCCCTAGTCTCTTGAGTGTCTATTTGATAAGGTGGAACAGAAACATCTTTGGGACTATAATTTCCTTTTTTATGAGGTCCATGAGGCTCATTTGACGCAAAAATCAAACAAAATGGAGTATCATTTTTTCCAATAAAGTCATCAATAGAATCTTTATCATCACTCATATACTCAAAAGGATACACATCTAACGGATAGATATGTTTTTTTCCTGATAAACCCACTCTATAGCCTAGTTCATTTAAATAAATGGGTAAAGACAAGACAGACGATTTTGTACTACCATGATTCATATGGACCCCATTTCTGTGAGGATATAAACCAGTATATAATGATGCTCTAGCTGGCGCGCACATGGCTGTTGGAGTGTATGCCCTATGAAATTTTAAACCCTCTTTTGCAATTCTGTCAATATTTGGGGTTTTAATTGCTGAATTACCATAACAACTAACATCATATTTTGAAAGGTCATCGGACAGTATAAATACTATGTTTGTATCACGTATTTTATTTATGCAATTACTTAAAAATATAGAGGCTAAAGCTGCTTTACCAAATTTACTAACAAATTTCTTCCTACTGTAATACTCAGTCATAACTGTAATTGTTTTGGCTTGATTCTCTTACTACTAATTGAACAGGAACTAAACTAACAATTCCTTGATGTGCTTTATTTTTATTAACGCGAGATAATAAGTTGTCAATTGTATTCTCAGCTAATAGCTCATAGTTAGTATCTACAGAAGATATTTTTGGGAAGTGATTGTCACAAGCAGGTAGATTATCATACCCGCAAATTGCAACATTTTCTGGTATACTAACTCCTTCTCTTCTTGCAGCTTCCATAAAACCAATAGCCATAGCGTCATTAGTCACAAAAATAGCGTCTGGTTTGTTTTTACTATTTAATTTATTGTAAGCATAGAATGCGTCTGAGCCCGATTCAATAGAATAATCTCCTTGAAAATTCCAAAGTATTTTTTTTTGTGCTACATGTTTAATGAAATCATTAAAACCATTTGTTCTAAATCTTGATTCAGGCATAATTTTTGGACCTTCAATAATACCAAACTTTTCGAATCCACTTTCATGAAAATGCTTTGCTACTAATGTTGCACCTTGATATGCATCAAATGTTACAGTATCAATGACAGAATTATCGATATTGGAACAAGAAATAATTGGAAAATCTGTTGGAGTAGAAATTAGCAGATGTTCATATTGTTCCTGTTTTAATTTTGGAACGAATATGATTGCTCCGGCAAAGCCTAGAGACTGTAGATCATTAATTAGTTCAAATAAAGCATTCGAATTTGGCTTAATACTAAAAAGACTGATTGAGACATTTTTTTTTCTTGCAGCATTCACAAATCCAATACAAAATGAAGAATAAAACTCGCCTGTCTTATAGTCTGTAATGAGTGCAAAATAAGGTAGCCGATTTTTACGATTTTTAATTCTACTTACTGGTAGTTGATATCCAAGTCTATGTGCACTTGCAAGTATTTTTTTTCTATTTACTTCCGATATTCTACCCTCAGCTCTTAGTGCTCGTGAAATAGTAGAAACAGAGAATCCGGTTTCTTTTGAAATAGTTTCTAATGTGACTTTCATAAAAAAATGAATTTTATGGCAAGATGTAAGATCATTTGATTAGAAAAAACAAATATAGATTGATTTGTATAACTAGAATACCTGACCGGTACCGGGATAATTTTCAGCTGGATATATTGCTTTCGGTAAATTTAAATCTCTAAGTACTGGCTTATTTTTTTGTGAAGTATCAACAAATTTTCGCCATGCATTACGTTTTCCTATAGCGCCATTACCAAGTAGTTCACTTAAAGAGTTCACTAGTTCAGGATTAATATCTGCTATATTATAATTTTCATGAGGGTCTTTAACATGGTCAAATAACATAATACTTAGCACACTATCACTTTGATTAACAAATTCTGAATAAGTATATCGGTCTGTACGTATAGTATCACCATAATGATATCTACTAAATACCGCTTTCTTCCATTCTTGATCGGGGGTTTGCATTAATGGTACTAAACTTGTCCCATGCAGATTGAATTCAGATCCATCATTATCAATAGTAGGTTTTGGCCTTTCTAAACCAGCTAAATCACTGAATGTTGGATATAAATCTACAAACTCTACTAGAGAATTAGCTTTTTTTCCACCCTTAATATCAGGATCACGAATAATTAAAGGTGATTGAATAGAAGTGTTATAGTTTGAGTGTTTAGCCCATAAATTATGTTCAGCCAAATTCCAACCGTGATCACCAATTAATGCAATTGTAGTTTGATCATAAAGTGATTCCCCTTTATTGTTGTACGTTGTTTTTAACTTATCCATTAATCTTCCGATCTGAGCATCAACGTAACTTGTGCAAGCATAATATCCACGAATTAATTGTTTGGCATATTGATCAGTAACATAATTCTGAGATTCATCACTGAATTCTACCCCAGTGTAATTTCGTAATTCCCCAAAATTATGGATAGATTCATCAGGTGCATTTACTGGATTCGTAAAATTTGGTGGTAATTCAATTTCTTCTTCAGGATACATATCCCAATATTTTTTTGGACAATTGAACGGTAGATGAGGTCTAGCATAACCAACAGCATAGAAGAAATTATCTTCTTTTAAATCCACTATCTTATCCATAACATATTTTGTAGTTCTACCATCTACATAATAGTCATCATTTTTCTCCTCTTTTCCTATCTCAAATGCTGGTATATCACGCCAATTCTCACCTGGCAATTTCACTAAATCATCCCAAGCCTCTTTATCATCATCAACATTATGATATACTTTCCCAATTGATAATGTTTTATAACCATTATTTTTAAAATGCTGTGGCATAGTCACATTATTTCCAGGATTATTAAGTCCGGCAGGTTCAGTAAAATCATAGTGTGATGCGGTAGCTTCAAGATTTAGTCTTGAGTAATAAGCCCAATGTCGTCCATATGGTTGGTTTGGTAATTTATAAGGTCTTGAACCTGTCAACAAACTGAGCCTAGATGCTCCGCAAACTGGTACTGAACAATATGCTCTTTCAAATACAGTACCATCCTTAGCTAATAGATCAATATTTGGGGTTTGAATTAAGTTATTCCCATGTAATTGTAATGACTCTCTATAAGCCCCAAGTTGGGGTCGCATATCATCGACTATAATAAATATTATATTCTTTTTTTTATCATTATTACCCAAATAGAATAAAGCTGGTATCGCGCTTGCTGTCAAACCTAAGGCGCCGCACCGCATTAAAAAATTTCGACGATCTAAACCCATAGTAAAAAATTAAATTTTGATTTGTTTTATAGTAATAAATGTTAATCATAAAACAAATAATATGAGCAAAATAATAGCTGATCAGATGGAAATTTTGCTCAGCTATTATTTTTTGTCAACCTATTTACCTACATTAGAGTTAAATTGGTTTTCTATATTTTAAGGATCAAATTAACAAACAAGTCTAGGTATGAAACGGCTTAAATTAAACAAAAATAGATGTTTTTAGGAATTGATCTTGGTAGCTCTTCTATTAAATTATCATTGTATGATCCAATTAAAGGACAGATAGTAGGGTCTATATCTCATCCTAAAATTGAGATGAGAATCACATCTCCAAAGTCAGGATGGGCTGAACAAAATCCTGAAGATTGGTGGGAAAAATTTTTGGAAGCTTATGAAATTTTAATCAAGCAAAAAACTATTGACACCAAACTTATCTTGGGCATTGGCATATCATATCAGATGCATGGATTGGTTGTTGTAGATAAAATGAAAAAATTATTAAGGCCTTCCATAATATGGTGTGATAGTCGAGCTGTTGACTTAGGTGAAAAAGCTTTTAGATCAATAGGGCAAGATTATTGCTTAACTCACCTTTTGAATTCACCAGGTAATTTTACCGCCTCAAAATTAGCTTGGGTAAAAACTAACGAACCTGAAATTTTTGATCAGATATATAAAATAATGTTGCCTGGCGATTATTTTGTTATGAAACTAACTGGTGAAATCACTACAACAAAATCAGGACTCTCGGAAGGTATTTTCTGGGATTATGAAAATGAATGTATTAGTGAAGAAGTATTAAACGTATACGATATCTCTAAGGAGCTAATTCCTGAAATAGTACCTTCAATAGGTAGCGCTTTAAAAGTTCAAAAGGTACTTGCAACAAAACTTGGATTGAATGAAGATGTTAAAATTACCTACAGAGCAGGTGACCAGCCTAACAATGCATTCTCACTTAATGTACTCAATGAAGGTGAGATAGCAGCAACAGCTGGTACTTCAGGAGTAATCTATGCTGTCTCAAATAAAAAAACATATGATATTAAATCTCGCATAAATACTTTTGTACATGTAAATGACGCTCAAAATAAACCCTCAAACGGTGTTTTAATCTGTGTGAATGGAACTGGTATATTGTATAGTTGGCTCAAAAAATTACTTAATACTAAGAATCTAAATATTGATTATGCTGAAATGAATGAGATGGTAAAGTCTGTACCCGTTGGTGCTGAAGGCTTGTTATGCCTCCCATTCGGAAATGGGTCGGAAAGAATTTTTGAAAACAAATTAATCGGGTCCCACCTTTTAAATTTAGATTTTAACAAACATGAAACTGGGCATATGCTAAGAGCAGCTGTAGAAGGAATTATATATGCTCTTAATCTAGGATTTGAAATGCTATCAGATTTAAACATAAATAGAAATACAATTAGAGCAGGCAACGCAAACTTATTTCTAAGTGATATTTTCAAAACTATATTTGCAAATGTCACAGACACCCCGTTAGAAATATTCAATACAGATGGAGCTAATGGTGCAGCACGAGGTGCAGCATTAGGCTTTGGGATTTTTGAAACGATGGAAGAGGCTTTTGATGACTTACAATTACTAGAAGTAATAGAACCTAACTCTGAGCTTTCCATTATGTATAAAGAATCATTTGAAGGATGGAAAGAAACCATTTCAAAACATTCATTTATTGATAATTAACCATAACAAACACAATATTATATTATGAGGCCAATAATAGGAGATCGCGAATATTTTGAGGGTATTTCCAAAATTAAATATGAAGGTAAAGACACAGATAATCCATTAGCATATAGGTTTTATGATAAAAATCGGGTGGTAGCTGGTAAAACAATGCAAGAACATTTCAAATTTGCTATTGCATATTGGCATACACTTACCGGTATCGGTAGTGATCCATTTGGTATTGGTACCAAAACATTTCCATGGCTAAAGGAAGAAGACCCTTATAAAAGAGCTACAGATAAGATGGATGCTGCATTTGAATTTATCACAAAATTAGACTTGTCTTATTATTGCTTTCATGATGTGGATTTAATTGATGAAGGTGGAAGCTTAGAAGAATTTAGTAAACGACTAGATTTTATAACTGACTACGCAAAAAAGAAACAAAACATTACAGGTGTTAAGTTACTATGGGGAACAGCAAATCTTTTTTCACATCCCAGATATATGAATGGCGCATCTACAAATCCTGACTTTGATGTAGTTGCTTTTGCTGGTGCACAAGTAAAAAATGCACTAGATGCAACAATTAAGTTAGGTGGTGAAAATTATGTCTTTTGGGGTGGCAGAGAAGGCTACATGTCACTGCTTAATACAAATATGAAACGTGAGCTAGAGCATTTAGCAACTTTTTTACATATGTGTAAAGATTATGCTAGAAACAATGGCTTTGAGGGTACATTTTTTATTGAACCTAAACCTATGGAGCCAACAAAACACCAGTACGATTTCGACGCTTCAACAGTTATAGGGTTTCTTCAAAAATATGATTTAATCGATGATTTTAAGCTAAATATAGAAGTTAATCATGCAACTCTTGCCTTACATACCTTTGAGCATGAATTACAAGTTGCGGCAAATCATGGATTACTAGGTAGTATTGATGCTAACCGCGGCGACTATCAGAATGGTTGGGATACAGATCAATTTCCTGTTGACTTATTTGAGATAACTCAAGCTATGCTCGTCTTGTTACAATCTGGAGGACTTAAAGGTGGTGGAATTAATTTTGATGCAAAACTACGTCGAAATTCAACTGACCTTGAAGACTTATTCTATGCGCATATTGGCGGTATAGATGTTTTCGCAAGATCTTTACTTGTTGCTAATGATATACTTGAAAATTCTGAGTTTGTGAACCTTAGAAAAATGCGGTATCACTCTTTCGACACTGGTAGTGGAAAAGAATTTGAGGAAGGTAAGTTCAAACTCGAAGACCTTTTCCAACATGCCTTACAAAATCAAAACATACAACCCATAAGTGGTAAACAAGAGTTGTTAGAAAATCTTATCAATAAATTCATTTAATTTTCTAAATGGAAAAAGCTAGGTATTTATATCCAAATGACTACATGGCAGATCCTTCTGCGCATGTTTTTAATGAAAAATTATATATATATCCTTCTCATGATTGGGATAGTAATGTGGTAGAAAATGATAACGGTGATCATTTCAATATGAAAGATTATCATGCGTTTTCAATGGATGACATTAATGGACCTATTAAAAATCACGGCAAAATTCTAGATTTAAAGGATATCCCATGGGCTTCAAAACAACTTTGGGATTCAGATGTTGCTTTTAAAAACAATATCTATTACCTGTATTTTAGTGCAAAAGATAGAGATGGGATTTTTCGAATTGGGATCGCAACATCTAAAGATCCTGTTGGGCCATTCATTCCATCACCCGATCCTGTACCAGGAAGTTTTAGTATTGATCCATGTTTATTTGAGGATGACAATAATTTTTACATGTATTTTGGCGGTTTGTGGGGTGGCCAACTAGAAAAGTATCGAAATAATATTTATGATAATAACAATGAACTTCCTGGAAATAGTTCTCCTGCTTTAGGCCCTAAAATCGCAAAAATGCGCGATGATATGTCAGGTTATGCAGAATCACCAAAAGATATTCTAATCATTGATCAAAATGGTGAATCAATTACTCAAGGAGATACAGATAGAAGGTTTTTTGAAGCATCATGGATGCATAAGTATAAGAATCAATATTATTTCTCATACTCAACAGGGGATACTCATAAAATCTGCTATGCAACTGGAGATAATCCCTATGGTCCTTTTGTATTCCAAGGTACAATATTGACACCTGTTATTGGTTGGACTACTCACCACAGTATCATTGAGTTTAAAAACAAATGGTATTTATTCCATCATGACTGCTTACCCTCTAACGGTATAACTTGGTTAAGAAGCATGAAAGTAATTGAATTAGAGTATAACTATGATGGTAATATTAAAACAATTCAAGGGTCCCATTAATTTGAAAAAGAATAAAAAGAGTCAATCAGTAAAAACTATAAAGAACAAGTTATATGTTGTATTTACAGTATTTATTGTAACACTAGCCTGTGGAGCGAACACAGAAACCAAAAAAACACTTAAAACTTCATTTGATGGTAAATTCCTTTATGGGGCTGCCCTAAATAGTGATCAATTTACTGATAATGACAAGCGTGCTATTCCGATTTTAAAAAATCATTTCAATTCAATTACACCAGAAAATGAAATGAAATGGATGTATTTACAACCGTCTCCCGATAGTTTCTATTTCGATCTTTCTGATAAATTTGTTGAATTCGGGATGTCAAATGAAATGCACATGGTTGGTCACACTTTAATCTGGCATAATCAAATCCCAGATTGGGTGTTTTTTCACAAAGATGGCACTAAACTTTCTCGTGAAGAATTACTGATTAGAATGAAAAACCATATATATAAGGTAGTTGGAAGGTATAAAGGAAAAATTAATGCTTGGGATGTTGTTAATGAAGCTTTGAACGATGATGGTTCTATGCGAAACTCGTTGTGGTATCAAATAATTGGTGACGACTATGTAGCCCAAGCATTTAAATTTGCCCATGAAGCAGACCCAAATGCTGAACTGTATTATAATGATTATAACCTACATAAATCATCAAAAGCAGATGGTGCTATTCAACTTATAAAAGATATTCAAAATCAAGGTATACGAGTAACTGGAATAGGGATGCAAGGACACTGGGGCCTTGACTACCCAACTAAAGAAGAACTTGAAGAGAGTATTAAAAAATTTAAAGAATTAGGTTATATAGCAATCACTGAATTAGATATTGATGTATTACCAAATCTGTCAGGATATCAAGGTGCGGATCTCAATATGAATGAGTCATCAAATAGTGAATTAAACCCATATAAAAGTTTTTTACCTGATACAATTCAGAATAAACAAATTGTTCAATTTCAGATGCTTCATGAAGTATTTTTAGAACATTCAAATAAGATAAATAGGGTTACTACTTGGGGTGTGTCTGACGGGGACTCGTGGAAAAATGAATGGCCAATACCTAATCGAACAAACTATCCTCTTTTATTTGATAGAAACGGTAAAGCTAAACCGATTGTAGATTCAATCATTGAGCTTGTTGAAAGTAACTAAATTTAAAATGAATTAAATTATGGCTGAATTGAAGCAATATCTAAGTAAAAAAGAAAAAATCGGATATGGTCTGGGTGACATGGCTTCTAATCTTTATTTCCAGACATTTGTTGTCTTCATGCCTATTTTTTACACAGATGTATTTGGATTAGCACCTGCAGCAATGGGTACTATGATGCTTTTCTCAAGATTCTGGGATGCTGCAAATGATCCCTTTATGGGGATGATTGCAGACCGTACAGAAACAAAATGGGGTAAATTTCGCCCGTATATTGCTGGTTTCGCTATACCTATAGGTTTAGCAGGATTCCTTGCATTTAATACCCCAAATTTTAGTGCATCTGGAAATTTAATCTATGCCTACATTACCTATATACTACTTATGATGATGTATACAGGTGTGAATGTACCATATGCTGCTTTAATGGGTGTAATAACACCAAATTCTGCTGAAAGGACTTCCGTTTCTCAGTATAGATTCGCATTTGCTTTCATTGGGCAATTTGTAGCAGGCGCTGTAACCTTAGGCTTGGTGCAATACTTTGGTTCTGGTAATGAAGCTATCGGTTGGAAGATGGTGATGGTTCTGTATGGCATAGTCGCAGCAGCATTATTATTTGGAACTTTTTCCTTAACTAAAGAACGTGTTTTACCTAAAGTTAGTAAACAAAATAGAATTAAGGATGATCTAAAGGACCTCATGAAAAATAAACCATGGATTCTAATGGGTCTAGCAACCTTCTTTCAGCTAACTTTTATAGTTATGAGAGGTTCATCTACCACTTATTATTTTAGATATTTTGTAGGTAATCAAGAACTTAATTTACTAGGTATAAATATCGATTTAGGTTATGCCCTTTTCACCTCCTCGTTTATTGGAGTGGGTACTTTAGCAACTTTTATTGGGGCTTTATTGACTAGTCAATTCAATAAATACTTTTCAAAAAAAACAATCTATTCACGATTTTTAATAATAAGTGCTATTTGCTCTCTATTATTTTATTTCCTTTCTCCTGAAAATGTAATATTAATGTATTTATTGAATGCTCTCGTATCCTTTTTCTTTGGTTCTGTATCTGTAACTCAATGGGCTATGTATACTGATACAGCTGATTATGGTGAATGGAAATTTGGGCGTAGATCTACTGCTTTAATTATGGCTGCATCATTATTTGCATTAAAGATGGGACTGACCGCTGGTGGGGCAATTGTTGGGTGGGTTTTAGAGGGTTATGGATTTATTGCCAATGATATTCAGACAGAAACGACATTATATGGAATTAGAATGTTGATGAGCTTATTCCCTGCAATATTTGGAATAATAGGTGGGGTATTAATCTTATTCTATCCAATTTCAGATAAAAAAATGATTGAAATTGAATCAGATCTTAAGAGCAGAAGTTAAATAGTGCCTATAAAGATGTGTTTCACGTTTTAAATCTCAGTAAATGAACTCCAAAATTAAACTTGATCCTAATGTTTAACAATAAATCAATTTTTCTTAAAAATATTATTTGGCTCTTAGTTCTTTCAACAGCCATGTTAACTAAGAATGCATATACTCAAAGTATTATTTTAAGTGATAATGGGGGTTTTGAAAATTCAAATGTTGGTGACTCAACAGATATAGATAATTGGAGCTTAATTATCAACGAAGACTCTAAAGCTAATTTTAAGATAACAGACAAAAATATTCATTCAGGTGAAAAAGCCTTACAAGTTGTTGTTGGTAGTATTGGGGCTAATGAATGGAATATACAAGCCGTTAATGAACCAGTAAAATTAGTACCTGGTTTAACCCACACTTATAAAATCTGGCTAAAAGCATCATCTAATGGTTCGTTAGCAAATATAACAGTAGGGAGACCGGACTATTCTGGTGAATTAGGTAGAGTTGGCAAAGTCAATATCGGCACTACTTGGGCTGAATATAGCTTTGAGTTTGAAGTCGATGATAGTGACACAGTAGCAAGAGCCCCTATACACTTTAATTTCAGTGAAAATATAGGTGACACAATTTGGATTGATGATTTTAGTATATCATATCCTAAAATCGTTGGAGAGCCCATTGTACTTGAAGCTGAAAGTGGAACTAATGGTAGTGAGTGGATTACTGAAACTGATAATAATGATGGGAATACATACATAACTATCTCAACCGACTATAATGAAAGTACCGGAAATGACTCCATTCCTGGAAATAATCGCACTGCTAGCTATGAATTGAATTTTCCTGATACAGGTGCTTATGATATATTTGCTAGAATTTGGGTAGGTGCTGATTCAACTGAAAATGATAGCTGGTTTTTACCAAAAAACTTTGGCCAGTTTAGTTCAAACACAGCTGCATATTGGACAATAGTAGACGATCTTGCTAATGCAGGATTTGATATTCCAGGTTCGATCGTCAGAAGTAAAGGTTATGTAGGACCCCAAACATGGAAATGGGTGATTCTAAATAGAAATACATCCGAGTTTTATCAACCAATAATATTAGATAACCCCGATAGCTTAAACAAAATATTTCAGATTGGTGCGCGTGAAATTGGATTAAAAATAGATAAAATAGCTTTTGGCCTATCTTCTTATTACTACACCGTTGATAACTTAAACAAGTCTGAAGCTGGCTCATTGGAACCACCCGTCGAACCTAAGGAGCCGATAGCCAAAAATAAAACTAAATGGTTAGGTAATAACTTTAGATCAGTTGCTGACTGGGATAAATACTTTACCTATTACTGGAATCAGATTGTGCCTGGAAATGCAGGAAAATGGGGAAGTATCGAAAGGGTTCGAGATGTCATGAATTGGACATATTTAGACCAAGGGTACAACTTTGCTAAGGAAAATGGTTATCCTTTCAGATTTCATGTACTTATTTGGGGAAATCAACAACCTAACTGGATCAATAATCTAAGCTCAGAAGAACAGTTAGTGGAGATTGAAGAATGGATGGAGGCAGTTGCTGAAAGATATCCAGATATCGATTATCTTGAAGTAGTAAATGAGTCTTTGGCTGGTCATAATCGTCCTAATGGTACAGAAGGTCCTGCAAATTATATCGATGCCTTAGGCGGTACTGGCGAAACTGGATATGACTGGATAATTACCGCATTTGAGATGGCCAGAAAACACTTTCCAACTACTCCACTTATGATAAATGATTTTGGGATCATGGGTAATCCTACAGTGGCTGATAGCTATATTAAAATAATAAAATTACTTCAAGATAGAGGTCTAATAGATGCCATAGGGGTTCAAGCTCACGCTTTTAGTACCCGAGGCTCAGCCACAAGCATGAAAAATATTTTAAATAAGTTAGCTGACACTGGTCTGCCTATACAAGCAACTGAAATGGATATAGATGGTCTTCCGGGAAGTTCAAATAGTGCTTCTGATGAAAAACAATTAGAAGATATTCAGCGTATTTTTCCAGTATTCTGGGAACACCCATCTGTAATGGGAGTAACATTTTGGGGGTGGCAGAGAGGAATGTGGAGAGATGAATTTGATGCTTATTTAATGAGGAGTAATGGAGAAGAAAGGCCTGCTTTGCAGTGGTTACGTGCTTACGTAGATACTGCAAATGTTACGTATAATGTTAGCAATGAAATTATTGAACAAATTCCTGTTGGGTATAGTCTGTCACAAAATTATCCAAATCCATTTAATCCCTCAACGTATATCAATTTTACCATACCTAATAATACTCATGTACGTATAACTGTATATGATATTACAGGAAGAGTCGTACAACGACTATTAAATGAAACAAAGGTAGC
>MDTC01045698.1_pt1 | contig 16122 bp, 13 predicted proteins | sample 811181 | NCBI WGS metagenome assembly MDTC01 (sample SAMN05326644, study PRJNA326480) | marine metagenome | isolation source: seawater | place: Pacific Ocean: North | collected 2011
AATTTAATCTCAATGTTGTACTTTAAAGATATCTCATTAATTCCAACAAACCCTAAATATGTCCAAGGACTTGAACAATCGAAGTAGAATTCGATATAGTTACTATTCATCTTTGTAAGTTTATTCCAAATGATAATTTTTAGAAATTTAAATTTATTTTTATGCCTGATTTACGCAAGTTTTATTCTTGCAGCAGATGATAATTTAGATATAAAACCAACATTAAAAAATCAAAAAATACAAAAAGAAATTATAAAAAAAGTAAAAGAAGAGCACTTTTTTAAAGTGAATAACATTGTTGACATAAATAACATTTTTCAGCAAAAGCTAATTGAAAATCTTGATCCATCAAAAGTTTATTTTACTAAATTGGAAGTTGAGCAGTATGGAAACAATTTTAACAATGAGATTTTTGATCTGAATAATAGCTTTGAGATATTGAATAAATATTTTAATCGGCTAATTGAAGCAACTTTATTTCAAGTTGAAATCTTAAAAGATTTTAGTTTTGATTTTTCTAAATCTGAATATATTGATATCCATCCTGATGATAACCAATGGAAATCCTCCTTTGCAGAGCTTCGAAAAGAATGGTTTCTTCTGACAAAAAATGATTTATTAAATGAACTCCTTGATGTAGATGAAGCTGAAAAAACTGAAATCAAGCAAATACTCATTGATAGATATGAGCGAAGAATAAGAAGAATTACTCAACGCAATAATGAAGATTATTTTTCTATCATTATGAATAATTTCACTGATCAATTTGATCCTCACTCAGCTTATCTCTCACCAAAATCTGCTGAGGACTTTGATATGCAAATGAGCTTAAGTCTTGAGGGAATTGGTGCCTTATTAGGAATTGAGGATGATTATGCAAAAGTTGTTAGCTTAGTTCCTGGCGGGCCTGCCGCTAAATCAAATCAATTATCGCCAGATGATAGGATAGTTTCTATTAGACAAGCATATGAAGAAAAAAGTACAGACGTAGTTGGGTGGAGAATTGATGAAATTGTAAAATTGATACGCGGAGATGCAGGTACCAAAGTTGAGTTAGAAATTATGCCATCAAAATCTCTTGAGTCCTCTGAAAGAAAGTTTGTGACTCTTACTAGAGAAGAAGTTCAACTAGAAGAACAAGCAGCAAAAAGTAAAATAATTGTTGTCGATTCAGAAATAAGAAACTATAAAGTTGGAATTATCGAGTTGCCAGCATTTTACGTAGACTTCAATGCATGGAGAGATAGGGATCCTAATTTTAGAAGTAGTTCAAAGGATGTTGAAGATATTCTCAAGTTATTTAATCAAGAAAATGTTGATGCTGTGTTAGTTGACCTAAGAGGAAATTCTGGTGGGTCTTTATATGAAGCTAATAAATTAACCGGTTTGTTTGTTGCGTCTGGAGCAACTGTTCAGGTAAAGGAAAGTTCTGGAAATATTAGACCTTGGGGTGATGGAAGAGCTAAACAAATCTGGAAAAAACCTGTTGGAGTTCTTGTGGATAGGTACTCAGCCTCTGCTTCAGAAATTTTTGCGGGGGCAATCCAAGACTACAAAAGAGGAATTGTAATTGGGCATAGAACATTTGGAAAAGGAACTGTCCAGCGTCTTGATGACCTAAGTGATGGTCAAATTAAAATTACTGAATCAAAATTTTATAGAGTTAGTGGCTCAAGTACACAAGCAAAAGGAATTGAACCAGATATTGTACTGCCTTCTACATGGGATATTGAGGAAACTGGTGAAAGCTCGCTAGATGAATCGCTCCCTTGGGATACAATTCGGCCAATTAGACATCGAAAATATAATCTTAATAATTTTGCAATTCAGAAAGCGTCAGAGAATCACCTTGATAGATTATCTAATGACCCTAATATGCTATATATTCAAAAAGTTCGGAAAAAATATGACCAACGTAAAAATAGAAAGAAGCTTTCTTTAAATATTGTAGAAAGGGAAAAAGATAAATTAGATAGACGATCTTGGATCTTAGATGCTGAAAATTCCAGAAGAAGTCTCTTAAACATGGATGTATTTAATTCCTATGATGATTTAGAGGCTTTCAGAGAAGATATTGATTCAGATGAAATCTCTTTAGAGAATGATTTTCTTCTCAATGAGTCGAAGAACATAATCATCGATTACTTAAAATTTAGTTCTCCACTAATTGCAGCTAATCAGAACTGATGAAAATTATATCTTTTAACATAAATAGTGTTAGGGCTAGGCCTCATCAACTTGAATTTATCCGTGACAATCTTAAGCCTGACATTATTGGACTGCAAGAAACCAAGGTACATGATGATGAGTTTCCCATAGAATTAATCAATGATATTGGCTATCACTGCGAGTTTTGGGGTCAAAAAGGACATTATGGGGTTGCTTTACTAAGCAAAAAAAAGCCCTTGGAAATTGTAAAAGGATTTACAAAAGATACAGATGAAGATCAAAAAAGGTTTATTCAGGGAAAATACAAATTTAATAATGATGAAATCTACATATTGAATGGCTACTTTCCTCAAGGTGAAAATAGAAATCATGAGTCAAAGTTTCCAAAAAAGATCAAATACTATAAAGATTTAAAAAATCATATTAAAAAATTAAAGCAATCCTCATCGAATATTATTGTTATGGGTGATTTTAATGTCGCTCCTGAGGTGAATGATATTGGAATTGGTGAAGCAAATGCAAAGAGGTGGCTTCGAGATGGTAAATGTGCATTTTTACCTGAGGAAATTAAGATGTGGAATTCAATAAAAAATCTTGGATTCATCGATAGCTGGAGGGAACAAAATCCAGATGAAAATTCAATATATTCTTGGTTTGATTATAGATCAAGAATGTTCAACGATAATCCAAAAAGAGGTCTGAGAATTGATCACATATTAGTAGCTAAAGAATTATCTAAATCAATTAAATTTACTGGGATTGATTATGAAGCTAGAGCAATGGAGAAACCATCAGATCACTGTCCTGTTTGGGTTGAAATCAGTTAATTATTCTTACCTTTTGTTACGAAAGAAATCTTGCAGTAGCTCAATTGACTCTTTTTCTAAATATCCCCCTTCGGAAATGACTTTATGATTATGAAATGATTTATCATAAAAATTATCTACTGATTTAATTGATCCAGTCTTTGGCTCTCTTGCTCCATAATAAAGATTTGAAATTCTTGCATGAATTATTGCTGATGCACACATGTGACATGGCTCCAATGTACAGTAAATTGATGCATTTATTAGCCTATAATTTGAAATTTTATGACATGCATTCTCAATAGCATTTATTTCAGCATGTTGTGTTGGTGAATTTTTCTCAATGCACCTATTCCTTCCTAAAGCAATAACCTCATTATTAATTTCAATGACGCAACCAACCGGAACCTCTCCACTAGCAAATGAAATTTTTGCTTGCTCTAAAGCTAATCTCATGAATTTTTCTTTATACGCCAAAAAACTAATTTAATCTTTTGAATCCACCATGCGAAAGTGGGAAGTCTATTAATTGATCAATTGAACCAGATTTATTGTATTGATTTGATATCTTAGAAATTGTATCTTCAAAGGCATCGAGATAGCTTGAAAGGATTTGATCTGAATGCTCAGTGCAAAGGTAAATAGCATTCGATGCAAGGAACCCTTTTTGAAGCATATCATGAGTAATGAATGACTTTATCTTGAGGAAATCGTCTTGTTGTGAGGAAAAGGATGGTAAAGGATCGAGACCAGAGATCTCAAAATTTAAATCATGATCACTAAATATCTTTTTCCAAGATTTTTTTATTTCTTTACCTTTTTTGCAAACTACTTCCCAAGATTTGACTTGATTCATTTCTTTTAAACTAGCTATTGCAGCAGTTGGGCCGATTCTTTCAGTCCAAAATGTACTGCTTATAAATGAACTTTGAGCATGATCCATCACTTCTTTTTTGCCTACAATAGAGGTTATCGCATAACCATTGCCTAATGTTTTGCCATAAATTGCAATATCAGGTTGAACGTTAAATTTTTGATGCAAACCTGAATTTGTTTCCCTAAAACCTGATGTGCATTCGTCAAAAATCAGAACTATATTATTTTTATTGGCTAATAGACGCACCTCCTCAAGAAAATTATTTTTAGGAGGATGATTGCGCATAACTTCCATTTTAATAATACCTATTTCATTATTCTCAATTAAAGTTTTTAAACCCTCAAGATCATTGTATTGAAACGAAAAAGAAGTACCCTCTAAATTTCTTGGTACACCATTAGGCTCTAGTCCAGGTAATAGGTGACCATCAAGATCCTTTGATTTTCCAAGATTTGCTGAGAGGTACCAATCGTGCCAACCGTGATATCCACAAATTGCAACATTATCTTTCCCAGTTGCCGCTCTTGCAATCCTGATAGCAATAGAATTCGCTTCACCTCCCGTTCTTGCATACTTAACCATATCGGCCCAAGGGTTGAGTTCAATTAATTGTTCGGCCAAATAAACTTCTTCGGGACAATTTAGGGTTGATAGATTGCCTGATTCTACGGTTTTCAAAACTGCGCTATCTACTGCTGAGTTAGCATAACCAAGTAGATTGGTACCAACTCCCATTAAACAAACATCAAAATATTTTTTCTTATCCAGATCCCAAACTGTACACCCCTTCGATTTACTAAAATATGAAGGCCATTTATCTGGCAAGAACATCTCTGGTCTCTTCGAAAGAAGCATATTTCCTCCAGGGATTATTTCTTTAGCTTTTTTATAAAGTTTTTGACCAGAGCTCACAGATGATCCCTCATTCCTTTTAAGATGTTGATTAGCAGAAAATAGTTCTTCATTATGTTTATATAAGTTAATTATCTCATCATATGAGAAAAAAATATCTTTAAAATTATCAAAAACATTTTCTATTACCAATAAGTCAGATTTGTCATCTAATGTTAGTCGTAATTCAGAATAGTCTATTTGTGATTTTATATTTATTTTTTTAAAACTTTTTTCTTTTTTAGCAAATGTAGTCACATGCTCTCTATCAAATGATTTAGAGGCATTTTGATGAGAGGTTTGAATAAGTTCTTTTGTAAAAACCTCTATATCGAGTCCATCAGGGTAAGTTGGTGGATTAGTATTACTCAAGTAATCGGCATCTGAGTTATTGAATTTTTCTAAAAAAGTATCAACTAACATCGGATCTACAAAGGGACAATCCCCTGTAATTCTTACGATAGTTGTTAGGTTATATTGAATGGCACAATTATGTAGCCTTTCAAGAACATCATTTTCTGAACCGACAAAAAATTTAATGTCCTTAGCCTCGAGAAGCTTTTTTAAGTCATCGTTTTCTTTGTTATTGGGGATTGCAACAATAATTTCATCAAGCTTCTTTGATTTTTTTAATCTCTCTACAATTATCTCAATTACTGATAATCCCTTGAATTCTTTTAAAACTTTTCTTGGAAGCCTCGTAGAAGTTAGTCTGGCTTGAATAATTGCTGCGATCAATTTAGTTGCATCCATTTAGATGGATTGAGAAGCTGCTCATCATCACAGGAAATATCAGGAAAAATAAATGGTCTGTTTGATTGATCAAAGGATTGAGTTAAATCATTGAGGTGCTCGATATTGTCTAGACCAACAATTACCTTATCAATCTGAGGAATAGATAATGGATAATGAAGGCATGCCGCTAATGGAGAAACCTCATTATTATCTAGCCAATTATGCCAATCATTCCAAAGGTTTTTCCATTTACTAAATCTAGGTGGGATGCTTTCTCTTGTCAGTAGTAAGAGCCCTTGAAGAAATATAGATCTTGCATGAATTTCTACTCCGGCATCATGAAGCCTATTCAACCAACCAGTTTCTAATAATCTTCTGTCTATGATATTAAAAGGTACTTGAACAATGTCTAAATCAATCAATGTGGAGGCTTTCGCTATCTCTTCCGGTGTGTATGCAGATAAACCTATTTTTTCTACAAGCCCTTCGGATTTAAGATCCATAAAGGTCTTGTTAAAAATTTTACCAAGCTCTTCTATCTGTGATGAATCATGCAAAAGTAATCCATATGCTTTATTAACATTCAATCTTTCAAGCGAAGATTTAACTTGACTGACAATCCAATCTGGAATGTCAGTAATGCCTCCTGGTATTTGTGGAAGTTTAGTGATGACATACTTATTTTTCATACCAATTTTACCCAAACATTCCTCGCTATCACCATATGAAATAGAAGTATCATAAGTATCTATACCATGATCTTCAGCAATTCTTACAATCTTTGATGCTGTATTAAAATCAACCTGTCCATCATTGTTTGCAACTCCATACGGCATGCCAAATTGCACAGTTCCAATCGCAATCCTATTCATCTTCTCCTTTGAAAGTTTTATCTGAAAAAGCTGTTCAGCAAACTCAAAGTCATCTGGGGTATCAATATCCACTGCCCTATGCTTTGGAATAATAAGCATCGAGGAGTTGTTATGGAATTCATCCTCTCCAGAAAGTACTTGTTCCACCTTTGAGAGATATAGTTGTGCTGCATCATGATAGGCTGCCTCACAATCTTGAGTTCTAGTGAGAATATAATCGGGTTGAAACATTTCAATTTTATCTTGCTCATTAACAAAAACTGCCCTTTGGATTGGATAGTTATACTCTTTGCAAGCAACTATGCTTGTAGAATCGGTCTTTCTCATAAGATTAATCGCTTTTTCTATATCTGTTTCTGTTATAAAAACTGCTGTTGGATAAATAGTAAGAATCAAATCTGGCTTACCTACATTTTTTACATACCACTCTGTAGCATGCTTAATCACCTCTTTTGTACCAGTTTGATCATCTGCAAGCTCAGACGGCCTAAGGAATGGTGCCGTTGCACCATATTGCTCGGCTATTACTTTAATTTTTTTACTTTCTGTTGAGACAATAATGTCATTTACGTAGTTAGAAGCCTTAAGAACAGAAATAGGCCAGCTAATCATTGGCTGATTACAAAACTCTTTAATATTTTTTAAAGGTATCCTTTTACTTCCACCTCTAGCCGGCAAAATTGCAAGAATATTCAAATTATCTTTCATTACTTATCTGAATATAATTCATTATGAAAACAACTTCACAAAATTATTAAATAATTCAATGTTTTCATTTCTATGAACTTGTTTTGAAGAATTATTTTTTCTTGAGCTCATAACGTCGTTTAGCATTGAAATTAACCTATTTTCTACAAAAAAATATTGTTTTCCAAGATTTAGATCCTGAGTTATTGGCTTAAGTCTCCCTGACGCCAAACCACATAATGAGTCTAATGCTATTATTGGCAAAAATGCAGAAATCTCATTTCTAAGCTCATCAATACATTCATAATCATCAGGATTAAAGCTCATTAATTGAACTAATGGCCCCTCATCAAGACCTTTGATCATCAGATGAGTGTTCAATGCAATAGCATCTAGACGCCCATCAAGTAATGGTGACTCAACAACATCCATCCCTTTATAGTAAGGGAGTAATCCCATGTGGGTGTTAATTACCTTATTATTTAAGTTTTCAAGAGTAATTTGATTAATAAGGCCGCCCCCAGTAAATACTGTAAAAATATTGTCGGTGGCTGAAAGTTTTTCAATTTCTGAAAAATCTCTTATCTTGAAATAATTTATCTTATTATCTCTAGAGAATTTCTTTAGATCTTTGTAATTAGAGATTGATTTATAGAGTTTTTTTAAACTAATCTTAGAAACATAATTATTTTCATCCCCTCTGATTACTAGTTTGCGCCAAATGCGTTTTGTAAAAAGTTTAATGCCATCTCTTTTAAGTTCGTAAAAAAATCTCTTAGCTGTAAACTTGAGGGTATATATTGCAATTATTTCAATACCAAGTTTTTTGCATAATTCAGCTACTGTAAGAGAAAATAAACTAAATGGTGTGGGACATAATATAACCACACCCTTAACATTTGAGTTTTCAGCAAATAGGTGATCAAAATTATTAATCAGTTTGGGTGATGGTTTTGAAAGCTCGGATTTTAAGTTATTGTCTATTAAAACTTGTTTTATATCAGAAATAACACCGCTAGCATATTTTTTAGTTTCTTCTGGGCTTGATAGTGCATTATCAATTAGCACAAATGCATTTAAGTAACTATTATCAAAGGGTGGAGCATTTCGATTCTTCTCAATCTCTAGTTTAAATATTTTTGAATACCAGGTTAATTCGTCTACATAAGCAAATCCAAATCTAGATTTAGCCTCTGTGCAAAGATTATGATTATAGAAAGAAACAAACCTTCTTAATTTTTCAAGCCATGTTTTTCCCAAAAGAGTATTTGATTGAATCTCAGATTCAATAATTAGTTTTTCTTCCTTACTTAAGACCCTCAAAAGTTTGGGAACTTGCATTTGCTAACTTTCCTTTATTGAACAATTCCATGAACTTCCATCAAGCCCAAAAAGAGCTTCACCAGAAATTGTGAAGTCATCTTTGGTTTGATGTCCTTCAGAAAAGAAAACTACACCGAACTTGAATAAAATCTTTGGTAGTAAATCTTTCTTAAAGCTTGCAATTTGGTGCCAGTTTATTAAGTCAGTAGAATAAAAAATTTTTGAATACTTTGATTTGACTGCATTTCCAGGCTCAATCGAAGTTTGAGCTAAGTAAGAGTTATCACTTAACCTTTTCGTGTACCAGACTGGTGCGTCGAATGATTGTCCTTCAGAAATATTCTTTTCTTCTCTATCAAAAACTTGCAGTTTGGCGATTTCATTTGGTGAATCCATTATCCAGCAAATCTTATCCTCCTTAAACATCAACGAAACTGTTCTCCATTTTTGTGAACCATCCCCATAAGTTTTTATAGCTGAAAAATCTACTTTAGGTACCTCCATTAAGAAACACTCTCCGTTATTATCTCCTGTTGTAATCCACAATGAACTTGAATATGGGTCTTCGTATATCCCGTGAATGTGCTTAATTCCCCCTAATTCATGTACTATTTTAAAGCTATTTCCGTCATCTTCTGAAATCCATATTGGTACATTGCTTCTTTTGGAATTCCGACCATATTCACCAAAAATAATAAAATCTTTAGAAATTGCAATTGAGTTATGCAGAACACACCTACATTGCTTAAGTTTAGCAATAATATTTAAATCCTGATTTTGAAGTGTAAATTTATAAATTTTCCCTCTAAAAATAATTATTACAGCATCTTTTTTATGATTAAAAAATGCATTTGATTTATCCAAACGTAAAAATCTTCGAGTAAGCCTGAAAAAGATAAAGGGGTTATAGTTAGGCAATTTACAAACATAGCTCACTCCGCCTACAAGTATGCTAAAAACATTTCCATTGCTGGATATTTGATTTTTATTTAAAGAATCATAGAAATGAATTATTTCATGTTTGATTTTTTCTTTTGTAATCAATTTCATACATTAAGTGAACAATAATTATCTTGACCAAATTTGATTGTAGACAGAGGAAGCTAAATTATTTTTACCATCAATAGTGTTATCTGGTTCAAATTCGGAGATCTTTTCATTATCTAATTTAAATCCATTATTACTTAAAATTCTTTCTATAGTTTTGTACTGATCTGCAAAAGATGCATTTACCTCAATAAGAATACTTTCAACATATTCAAGGGTATTTTGCCCGCCTTCTAATATTAGATGCTCTAATCCATCAACATCAATTTTCAAATAATTCGGTGGGGTTAATTTCATGGAATAAACCATATCATCGAGGCTTGACCCAAACATATTTAAGGAAAACTTCGGATCAAAAGGTTTGCCATCCCACCCAAAATCCTCTTTAAAGGTAGATAAGGCTCCGCCCCAAGTTTCAGTAGAAAAATTAAGAGAGCTTATTTCTGATTGATTGCTAAGTGGTATCGGTACAACTGAAATAAGATCCTGCAAGTTATTAATATTAATATTTCTTGCCAAAAGCTCTAAGTTAAAAATTGAGGGTTCAAAAGCTAATACTTTTGTTGATCGAGCTTTTGCAGCATAAAGTGAAAAAACACCCACATTTGCTCCTATATCCCAAAAAACTTTTTCACTATCAAAATTGTTTATCCAATCAATAGTATCAGGCTCTTTGAATGAGGATGTTTGTGCACGCCAATCTGAAATATAATTTGGAACCGTGAACAAGATCTCTTGATCAATAACTTTGATTTTTCTCACTCTTCCAAATAATGATTCAATAATCCTATCAAGAAAATATAATCTCATTCGGTAATAATGATTATTCATATCTTCCTTGAACCCAAAAGATGAAATTTTTTTTGCAAGAAATGAAATAATTTTTTTAATGAATAATTTCATTTAATAATCTAGGATTTTATGAAACTTCGTAGGTATCTGATCCAATTAACTTATCAATGACAGATGTTATCCATATCATGTGTATACACTCAACTATGTTATAAGCATGACTATCAACCCAAAAACTTATATCTCCAAGCTTGCTTAGTGAATTATTCTTACTCCTTCCAGTAAAAGTAATTGTAGTTAATCCAATTTCTTTTGAAAGTTCAGCTGCTTTAATTAAGTTCTCTGACTCGCCACTCACACTTATTAGCACAATTAAATCACCAGTATTTGCATATAGCTTAATAGCCTCAGATACCCAGTTTTCGTATCCATAATCATTAGACAAACAAGTTATAAGATTAGCTTCATTGAAGGTAATGGCCCTTATTTTACCTTGCTTAGAAAAATCAACTGCTCCATGTGAAGAAATTGAAGCGCTTGCTCCATTGCCAGCGAAAATTATTTTAGAGTCATTCTCTTTTGTCTTTAGTGCTAATTCTTCAAATGAAAGTAAGTTTTTTTCTAAGGATTCATTAATAATTAACGTATTGTACTTTTCGTAATACTCTTTAAAAAAATTATCCTTGATCATATTTATATTTTATATTATCTGACTTCTTTCCAAAAAAAGTCACTGTTCATAATCCTGTATTGAAAATTTAGCTTTCCACAATGGATCATTATTATAAATTTTATTAACTAAAAGCATTGTTCTTAATGCGCTATCAGGACTTCCTTTTATAATCTTTGAATCTTTTCTGATGCAATCTAAAAAATAACTTACTTCTGAATCCCATGAAGGGTCGTGATTGTATCTAATTATTTGTTCCTTTGGATCCCCTCTATCATTGTCAGGATCCGCTTCTATTATTGTAAGTGTTTCTGCTCCATAACTCTTCGTACCTGACAGAATTCCCCCCAATATTAGTGAGCCCCTTTCTAAATTTATTTCAAGATTAAACCGATGTCTCCATTGAGTTGCTGAGGAATGAATAAATCCTACTACACCTTTTTTTGTTTGCATTAATGCATACGCATTATCTTCTACATCATGATTCCAAAATTTGTTCGAAACAAAGCTGTGTACGATCTCAAACTCGCCAGCAAATAATCGCATCAAATCCAACATATGGATTCCCTGATCAAGCAAAACACCGCCACCCGCAATACGTCTTTTTGTACGCCAATCTGGTTGATTAAATGTTATTAATTTTGATTTTCCATATGTTCCCTTAAGATTAATTACCTTTCCAAATTTTTTTGACTTTATTATTTTATGCGCCTCTAATACAGATTCGTGATATCTGTGATTAAAGCCATACATCAGTTTATTTTTTGATCTCAGTTTGTGTTCATCGATAACATTTAAAATATCCTCCACTGATCTACCTGGAGGTTTTTCACAAAAAACATTTAATCCTCTTGATATAGCTTCAATAGTAACCCTAGGAGCTATATCGTTAGGCATGCAAACGAAAACAGCATCTAATTTTTCTTTTAATAAGTTTTTATAGCTCTTAAAAAATTTTATATTTTTATCAAGACTTTTACCTAAATGTTTATTCCTGTCACATATAGCAACAATATCTGTATCTTTATGTTTAAGTATACAAGCAAGCCTTTTTGCGCCAACTATTCCATAGCCTGCAATGCCAATCCTAATCTTTTTCATTTCTATTCAAATTCCCTTAAGAAAATCCACCCAAGACTTGCTAGGGTTTTCGGAGATTGTATTACAGAACTCCTCAAAAAGCTTACGAGATTGAACTACCTCCCTAGAATTCCACCACTCAATCAAATCATCGTGTACATCAATAAGGTGATTAGTAGCTGATTGAGGTGACGTATGAATTATTTTACTCTTTTTCAAATTCGAAATAAGTTCACTATATATTGGATCTATTTCCCATAAATTCTCTTTAAACAAAAGCATTGACGGTACTCCTGAAAACATAGCCTCAGAAAATGTAGTTTGTGGATAAGAGGATATGATTAACTTAGAATTATTAATTATAGATTTTATATTTGTATCTTTAGAGATAATCTCATTTCCAAATAATCTTTTGTAGGACTCCTCAGGAAACCAGCTGCCTAGATTCTTTGGCTTAATCTTTATTTCAGAGAGAATTTTTTTTGGAAGAAGCTCCAAAAATTGCTTTTTTTGAATATGCTCGTTAACGACTAATGGGCCAGTAGGAGAGCCTACAACTCTGTATGAAAATCTAACACTTTCGTAATCAAATAGTGTAATGATATCCGAATTTCTAATTACAGACTTTCTTTTAAAATTTATCTTATTTGGAGGTAGTCTAGTATGTTTTTTATCAAGCTCAACTCCCCAGCAAACTGTTTTATCTGAGATATTTTCTATGTGTTTCATCATATTCATAGAAAGTTGTAGACTTCCACCGTGCTCTAAAATTATTAGTTCAGCGTTATTTTCGACCTCTTTAGCTGCCCATATTTTAAAAAATTCGTTATACCAATGTGCGTAAGCAGTAATAATTTTTTTTGTTGAAAATTCCTTTTCAGCGAATGCAAATATATGACTAAATCCCTCAAGGTAAGCTATAGGCATTTCTTTAATTATGATAGTACTTAAAAATTCTTCAAATCTATTTTGTGATTTAAAAGTTAATTCATACCTTGAATGTCTTCTTTGGATTTTTAGTTGTGGAATTTCTTTTCTGAAAGCAAAGTAAAAAAAAGGTAAAGTTTTTAATTTCCAATATATTTCAAATGCAAGATTTTTATAAAATCCTGATTCATAAAAAATAAATCTTTTTTTAACTCCAAACAGACCTGTAAAAATCTTTAAACCACGTTCAACGAAATTTATGAGATGTGAAATTACGCTCCTAATGTTTTTAAGTTTAGATCTGTCATTTCCTACAAAAGTATTTTTTTTAAATTCCTTATTAGCATGGATTATTTTAAAATCTCTATTAGGTAATACATATTTAAGAATTTCAGAAAATAGCAAATGATTCCAATAATCATTATCAAGAAGTCCTCTAAATTCAAAGAAATCTTTTGGCGGATTTCTCTCAGCTATTAAAATTGAAGTCCTAAAATTTTCGTCCTTTTCTAAAATTAAATTTCTAATTACTTCCCATCTATCAAAAATTACCGAAATATAATTTAATAGCCACGGACCTATTAAAATTCTCCAAAACCGTGTTGAATAATTCCGATTATGATAAGAATTTAAAAAATCACTAAGAGAGTTGATTAGTCGCTCGTTTAATTCTGATAAATATCTGTAATCGTTTCTTAGTTTTTCTCTGTTACTCCAATGATAATTAAAAGTCCTGTGTCTTAGTTGTTCCCAATTAGGATCCCTAAAATCATAGCACCAGTCGCCAAGTAGAATAGAATCTTTAGAAGTTAAGCCTTCAATGTCAATTTTTGAAATAACAATGTGTTTATGATTTAGATTTTCAAAATTTTCCACTTTTAAGTGTTATATCTTCATTCAAAAATTTTCATTTAGATAAATTACATCCACCCAGTCTGTTCGCCCATTCATAGGGTTTTTTGCAATATGATTTATGTCATATAGCTTAAAACCAAAAGGAGATATAATTTTTTCAAATTCATAGAATGATATAGATTTATCATAAAAATCATAGAGCATTAATTCTGAAATAATTACACGAACACTCTTCAGACTGTCTCCAAATCCATTAAGAATCTCTAATTCATATCCCTGTGTATCTAACTTTAATAAATCAATTTTTTTAATTCCAGCTTCTTTTATATATACATCTGATCTATTAATTAAAACTTTTCTTGGATGATTAATTGTTTTTTCGTGACTAGCTATTTTTGCAGAATCACTACTAATGTTTGAAATATCAATTGAATCTTTGCTATTAATATTGATCTTGTTAAATCCTGATATTCCTGTATTAAGATCATGAGTATAAAAAGTTTCATTTCTTCCGTCTTCACTTCCTAGTGCAAATTTGTTGATGAAAACTTTGTTATTACTGTTAGCAACTCCCTCAAGCTCTGGCCAACACTCTTCCTGAGGCTCAAAACAATGAACTTCTGAATCTGGCCACCAAGCCATAAACTCAATGAGAGAGCTTCCATTGTTTGCACCAACATCAAAAATTACTGGAGAGTTTTTATTAACCAGAAGTTTAAGAACTTTTTCACGATTAAATTTTTCAAGATACTCTAGTGTTCTTTCTTCATTTTTACCGAAATTTTTTGGCATGGCGTAACTATATACTAAAAAAGTTTAAGAAATTTTGTCTCTCGTACTTGAATTTATCTTTTTTTGGTCTTCTTGTTTCAAACTGCGAACCAAGATCAACGTTATTCCAATGATAAAAACCACTTAATAAACCAAATAGTAATCTGTAATCTATTCTAATTCTTATAATATCTTTTTTGGGGACCTGATCTTGATTTATAACTTTAATAAATTCCTGCCTATGAACTTTAACTAAAAAATTTTCAATTTCATTATCATTCGCCAACGTAGTGATCATAATAAAAAAATTACCAATTACTTCGGACTTTCTTAGTGCATTATTTAAACTTTTTCTAATCATTAGATCAAAGTTAATTTCTTCATATGGCATTTTAAAATGTTTCTCGTAATCAAGCTTTTTTAATGAGATATCTTTTAATCTCTTCGTAAGCATTTTTTTTGAATAGGGTTTTTTTCTTTCAGAAAGTATCTTCCCGGTAATCAAATCAATACTTCCACCGTGATTTAATACTATCGTATTTTTATCAATTGCTTTTGTCTCAATTGCATCTGGAATACCCCTATAATCATTATATTTATGTAATTTACCCCCTAAAAGATATTCTCCAGCGAATGGAAGATTGATTGATGCCTTGAATGTATTTACATATTTTTTATATCTATCGAGTGTAATTTTAGATTTCATGTGAGCTTCATTTAAGAGGATATTTTTTTCAGAATTTATATCAAAATACCTTTGAGGATAGGAGCTTGCACCAGAATATCCGGCTGCCATAAAATCAATTCTTGAACTGTAATTAGCTGATATTGTTTTTATTTTTTTGACATGCGTATTGTTAAATATACAGTCATTTAAATTTAAAAAAGCTATATCTGTGTTTTCGTCATAAATATATAGTGCTGAATCAATATCTGAAATGCTTCCAGTATCATTTTCAATTATGTGTATGTGTAAACCATCTATTTCTTTATAAGAAATAGGATCTACAAGAATTCCATCTCTGTATGCTTTTCGTTCTAAGTAATTATTCTTTGAATTTGGTATCAGGGTAATAAATTCTGAATATCTTCTTTTAAGAGATCTTAAAAACTTCGGATCATAGTGATCGGGATGAATGTGGGAGATATAAACTATATCGGGGTCTTTTACATAAGCAAAAGGATCAATGTCTTTGATTTTATGCCAAGACCCATTAAATGCTCCATCTGTAAACCATGGATCTGTAAGAATAACTTTACCGCTTGTTTCTATCTGCAAACATGCAGAATTAATATACGAAATCTTCATGATTTTTTATTGGCTATAAAACTTATTTGCTCTTTGAAAAAACTTAACCAATTATCCAATTTTTTAGATTGAAAAGTAATACACATCTCATTAAATTTTTCACGAACTTTAATAATTTCATCAGAGTGCCACCAAAGAATAATATTTTCATTTAAATTTATAACATGCTCTGCAGCTGCTAATGGATCTGAGAAAATCATTTTATTTTTAGTCATTTCAACAATTAAATCATTGTAAATACTTTGAGTACTCCATATCTCTTGATCATATACTAATAAAGTTGGAACGCCTGAATACATAGCTTCTGCATA
>MDTC01208104.1_pt1 | contig 16122 bp, 12 predicted proteins | sample 811181 | NCBI WGS metagenome assembly MDTC01 (sample SAMN05326644, study PRJNA326480) | marine metagenome | isolation source: seawater | place: Pacific Ocean: North | collected 2011
GAGCGCGTTCCAAACCAAATCCTTCTTCTCGGGAGAAACGACTCAGTGAAAGGGCATGAATTTGCATTTGAAATCATGAGAAAATTCCAAGAAAATGGTTCTGATATCATTCTCCATTGTACTGGAGTTGAAGAAAGCCCAGAGGATTTGCAAAATGTAGTTGCCCATGGATGGCTCGATCAGGAAAAGAAAGTTGAACTCCTTCAACAATCATCATTGTTGATTCTACCATCAAAATGGGAAGGTCAGCCCATGGTGGCGTTAGAAGCACTCGCCTGCGGGACACCCGTTCTTGCTTCGGATTCTATCCATTCACTTCCAGATGTTGTTGAAAAATGTTCAATGGATGATATACCACAGTGGGTTGAAAAGATTTCTTCACGACTCAAAACCAAGGAAGGAATAGCCCCGTTTGAGAGTGTAGTATATCATTCAGTAATATCAGTACAAACAAATTTAATGGCTATTTATGATCAATTGTAGGCGAGCAGAGCCTCAATCTGTGAAAGAAAGATATCTCTTTCAACATCTTCTCCTTTGCACTCAGGAATCTCCATTTCATACGCTTTGTTTAAGCCTTCTATGACGGATTGAACATTCCCAAATTGAGCCGCAACTCCCATTTCTTCCTCAAGACAAAAGTCTCCCATAGGGATGTCAGCAGTAGTGATTGTAGGTCTGCCAAATGCTGCAGCGTCAAACATCTTCACCGGCAATGCTCCTCTGCGAATATTTTCTTTTTCAGGATTATACATTGCATACATGACATCAATTTCAGCCATGAGCGAGATGAGTTGTTCTTCATCAAATGGTCCCCGATAATCAACTGAAGGGTAGAGTTTCAAGACATCATCTGTACACGCTCCATCACCTGCTAAAAGAACATTGAAACCACCTTGTTCTGCAGAGTTCATCAACAATTTCATTGAAACTAGATCTCTTATTCTGCCGAAATAGCCAATCGTTCTGGCCTTCGGGCGAGGGAGCCTATGTGAATTTCTTCTATTGAGAATTACAGTACTTTTCATTCCAAATTCTTCAGCAAAATATTCCTTCAAACCAGGTGAAGAAGTGAAACTGCAATGAAAACGCTGTTTATTGTTCTTCAATTGTTTCTTCATTCGGGAACTTAGAATTCTCCGAGGCAATGAATTCTTTTGCATTAAAGGCCATACATGTGCTAAATCATGTAAATCAAGAACTTCAAATCTACTTTGTAATCCATTCTTAGATAATGTGTCAGAATCATTGTATACTACAATATCAAATTCACCTTCGAGTGAAGAAAGAAATTTTTTCTTTGCCTTGATTATTTGTAGTGGAGATTTGGCTGCACCTTTCCCGACTCTTTTGCGATGTATGAGATAATGCTCATACTGACTTTTTTCATCCTTTGAATGGGATCGGTCCCAAGCAAAAATAGTTACTTCATGTCCAACTTCTCCAAGCCAACGAGCATGGCGTTCTACTCGGGGATCGGGTGAACACTCATTGGTCACGACCATGGCTATGCTAGACATTCATATCACCCCGGAGTTGAGAAACCAAGGTTTGTACAGACACATCCCATGAAAGGTGCTCGATTGCATAATTCTGGGCTCCAATACTCATGATATCAAACTCTTCTGCACTCATATCGTTAAAGAGATTATAGATAGAAGAAGTAAGTGCTGGCTTAGGATTCAAATGGAACCATCTTTCATCCACTCCCTGCAAACGATGACCATCATGATCGAGCCCTACGACCATCAACCCGCTTGCAAGGTATTCCCCGCGCTTTAGTGGACTCGCTAATGTCCAAACCTTCTTTTCAGGCATTGGTAAGACTCCTATGTGGTGCTTTCCAAGTTCCTCGTAAATTTCATCATGATTGATAGATGGTTTGTAGACGAATAAATCTGGAGATGAATCACAATGCCGTTTGATATCTTCAACAGCAGTACCATCTCCTATGAGTGTAAAGATGCACTGTAATCCTATATCATTCAATTCTGTAATAGAATTCATGAAGTCTAAGATACCTCGATGGCGGTCTAATCTTCCATGATAGACAAATCTCCAAGGTTCGTTTTTTTGTTTCTGTGGCCTTGTCTTGATCTCTGTTGTAGAAATACCAGCAGGAAGAATACCGATATGTTTTGATTGAATTTGGAGATGCTGTGAAACAAATTCAGCATGTTTAGGTGACACAACAAATCCGTGTTCAACATGAGCTGTATTCACCAATCTCCATGAGTTCCTCCAACCCTTCCATTGCAAACGAGCTAAGATACCTTCATCAGCAGGAGGAGATCTATCGATGAGATGCACTCGTAAGCCAGCCTTCGATAGAGCCTTGATTACTGTTGATCCGACTTGCCAATCGACTAATACACCCTCATAATCAGACGTAATCGAGGGTAATAGTTTCTTTATTCTTCTCGAAAAACTTGAACCATGAAAGCCTTTAATCGAAGATTGTAGTACCGAAATATGCGTCCATGGGAACTCATCATGACTGCCATTGGCATCAGGATTGATAATGGTCAAATCGAAACCACACTGAACTAGCCCCGTTGACAGTGCAACAGGGGTCGTAGCACAGAAGTCATCGAATTTCCGATGAGTTATCCATAACAAACGCATCTGAACCCCGTTAACGCTTAGAACAATTGATGTTGAATATATCTACTCAAATCAAAGATTCCAATTGATTTTTTATGTATATCTCCGTAACCAATTCCCGTATTCCATCACTGAATTTGATTGTTGGTTTCCAATTTGCAGCATTCTTCAGGCGCGTTATATCAGCCATCGAATGACGAATATCTCCTGCTCTAGCTGAACCAAAGATGGGCTTGAGTGGCACATGTGAATCATCAAGTTCTCCTAGAGAGGAGTTGATTTCATCAATTAGATCAATGAGCGATTTTCTCGTTTGCGTTGCAACATTAAACACATGTTCCGCCTCGCCATACCAAACAGGATTTAAGAATCTTAGAATAGCACTACATACATCGTTAACATGGACAAAGTCCCTGGTTTGTAACCCATCTCCATGAACTTGAGGTGCTTTCCCTTGCGCCATCATCTCGACAAATTTTGGAATAACTGCAGCATATGCTGAATCAGGTCTCTGTCCAATCCCGTACACGTTGAAAAATCGAAGTGCTACCGCCTCAAGACCGTCGTCTCGTGCTTTTGAGATTTGATGTTCATTTTCCCATTTTGATTCAGCATAAGGGGACAAAAGATCTCCTCCATCTTTTTCACTTAATGGAAAGTTTTCATTTTCACCGTATACTGCAGCGCTGGAGGCAACAATAACTCTCTTTACTCCGAATTTAGAGCAATTTGAAAGAATCGATTCAGTTCCTCCAATGTTAATGCTTGCAGTCTCATCTGGGTTTTGAACTGAGATTGGTACCGAAACTTGTGCTGCAAGATGAATAACGGCATCTATCCCATTCATTACGCTCTCAAGTAACTCAGAATCTCTCACGTCACCTATGAATACATCAACACCCATCTCACGCAGTTCAGAAGCAACTTCAGAGGTGCCTGTTGAAAGGTTATCGATAACACGGATTCTGTAACCTGCATCAAGGGCCTTTTTGACAAAAGAGCTGCCAATAAATCCCGCTCCTCCAGTCACCAACAGAGTTTCCATCGGCTCATTGAAAAGACGGAAGATTACATATGCTTCGGCGAATGAGGGTGGAAACCAACTAAATTCAAGCACATTGATATTACATCGGGGTATCCATAGTCATGCTTAGGCGGACATTGATGCGTCGAGCGTATAATTCTGGTCGATGGGAAACAGCGAGAAAATTAGCTCGTCAGATTATGCACAAGCCAAAAGAAGCCAAACTTGCCCGTAGTGTCATCATTCGCTCGTATTGGAATGAAGGTGATTATCAGAAGGTCTTGGAATTGAATGAAAGATGGGATGGAGAATTCAACCATCTGTTGGAAAAGCATAGTTCAAAGGAACAAATATTTGGGCCAGACGGTCAACAATTATTCCCTCCTAAGGTTCTTCGATGGCATGAACTTCAACCCCATCCAAAAGGAATTGATTTTGAGTTTGACGAATTAGAAATGTGCAATAATTTCCATCAAGAGGATGAAAGAGTTTGGATGCGCCATCCTAATGGATGGACGTATTGGGATATGCCAATTGGCTTTTCTCTAAAAGATACTCATGGGGATCTGCTGAGATTAACAGCAGAGATTTTGTTGTACCCATGGCACCCCAATTCGCGTCAAGATATGGAAGAAACAAGGGCTAAAGGCCTCATTCCTGCGCTTGCATATTCTGCAGGTACTGATTCAACAGCGGCAGCTATAGTTATGCCAAAAAATACAATTTTAGGGTATCACCGTCGCTCAGTCGATTCCATACTAGATCATAGAAATGCGGACCGATTGCTGAAACATCTGAGAGAAAAGGACCGGACTATAATCGATGTTGTTTCGAATCACGAATTGATTCGAACGTATTACTTCAACCAAATTGGCTTCTCTTCTGACTTTGCTTGTGCAACACACCTAATTCTGCTCTCTGATATGTACGATATCGGAGCCATCGCATTCGGTATGCCATTAGATAACACATATCTTTGGAAAGGTCGAAAGTTCAGAGAATTTGGGGAGATTGATTACTTTCAACATTGGCATAAACGTTTCCAATCAGCAGGGTTAGATCTTCTTCTCCCTATTGCAGGCGTTTCAGAGGCAGGCGCTTTGAGGATATGTTCAAATTCCGATATTATTGAATTTATGAATTCATGTCTCAGAGGGGATGGGAGCAACGGTTGCGGTTCATGTTGGAAATGTTTTCACAAAAATGGGCCGCTCGGCCGACCGTTTGATATTAAATCAAGAGAAATTCAAACCTTTCTCAACCGTAGGCCGCTTCCCACAGCCACCCATGCAATATGGGCATTGAAAGAACTAGGCCTGTCTTCTGAGGTTCCTGATTTAGCCCACCTTATGAAGAAAGATTACTCATGGTGGACAATGATATATCCTCCGTCCAAAGATCTTCTTCCCGTTCAGTGGAAAGAAGAAATATGGAACAATTTATGTTTGCATCTGGAACTTATGCATAAACCATTTGAACTTGAAGATATCAATCATTTTGACGAATAATTTTCGAAATCCTATAATTGCATCAACTTAACCAACATGACAATAATATGAAGTCGTTGACATAAGGACATACAGGAGGTGCGGCTAATGGAGGATACAACTCGCGTATTACAACTTCGAAGAGAAATCCATCGCCTCAGAAACTCTCCATCATTAAGGCTCGGAGCCCATCTTACATCGGCAATTAGGCGGCCATGGAGGGCTCCGTTCCTGATTGTCACACTTCCACTGATGATGCTCAAGATTGGTTTTGAACTTCTTGGTTGGGTTCCCCAACCAAGTTCGTTACAAACAAATGCTAACGGGCGACCGATTGTCAAGGGAAATTGCGTTGTAATGTTTCCAACAAACGGTGTCGGGTTTGGGCATTTTACTCGGATGCTTGCCCTCGCTAAACGAATGAAGAAACAAGATACGAACCTTGAGATAATCTTCTTTACAACAATGCCAACACTCCATTTACTCAAGCCATATGGAATACCAGCTCACCATATATCAGGGCCGAAGTACTTCAAAGGAATAGACTCCGAAGAGTGGAACATGCTGCTTGAGGAAGAATTGAACCTATGTTTTGAAATTCATAAACCTTCGATGTTCATTTTTGATGGAGCATTTCCATACAGAGGGATGTTACGTTCTATTGAGGGGAGATCATCTCTCAAGAAGTTATGGATGAGGAGAGGCACTTTCAAAAAAGGTTCATCAGTGCCTGTAGATAGTATCCGGCACTTTGACACAATTATCCGACCAGGCGATATCGAAGAGCCCGACTATATTGTAGAAGAATCCGTAGAAAACACCATGACGTCACAACCGATTGTTATGCTTGAAGACAAGGACCTTCTCTCTAAAAAAATGGCAAGAAGTCGGCTGGGGATTCCACAAAACTCTGTTGTAGTTTATGTTCAGCTTGGTGCGGGACAAATTAACGATATTTCGAGTGAAATTCGGATGACACTTGACGAACTTCTCAAGTATGAAAATCTCCACGTCGTGCTAGGTGAATCCATGATTGGATCAAGGATTGATGTCGAATTACCCAACGTCCACATCATCCGAGATTATCCTAATTCTCAATACTTCAATGGATTTGATGCAGTCATTCAAGCGGGCGGTTACAATTCATTCCACGAAACGAGAGTATTCGGTCTTCCTGCACTGTTCTATCCTAACATGGAGACCGGAATGGATGATCAACTTACTCGCTGCAACACTGCTGTAACCGAAGGCTGGGGGTTAGTCCTAAGGACAAGGAAAAAGGAATCAATCAGAAAAGCAATCAATGAACTTTTAACAAGAAATTGGAAATTTGAGCATGCACTTCCAGAGAACGGTGCAGATATGTTATCTGCTCAGTTGCTGCAAATATTAGGTGCAGGGAAATGAAATCTGGGTGGGAACTTCCTCAAGAAGTTCTGATTTGGGTAGATGAAAATCTTCCGGAAGGATCACTAATTTTAGAATTTGGAAGCGGACATGGTAGTGTCGAATTATCTAAGAATTACGAATTAATTTCTGTTGAGCATGATGAAAAGTGGTTGGGTCTTTCTCAAGGACAATACATTCATGCTGAAATAGTTAGCAATCAAACTTCATCAAAATATTCCGAGAAGGGGTGGTATAATCAAGAGAAACTGCATGAATTACCTGCTGAGGTTGATGCAATAATCATAGACGGCCCCCCTGGTCAGATTGGAAGAATCGGTATTCTTGAATTTTTACCAATGCTTCCTAAAACGCAATTTATCATTGTTGATGACACAGATCGGATTGCAGAAAAAAAACTCCTCAATGAATTAGCAAAAAAGTTGGCTCCACTAGACCAAGTAGAAATAACAAGTCGTACTCAAAGAAGCAACGGTGAACCAAGAAAGGCGACAGTTTTGATTTTGAGGTGAAAAAATGAATGATGAAGTTCGAAACCACATTCCCCCAATTACTGGAATGGGAAATGACTGGACAGTATTCCAATATTTCATGGAACAGCGTTTTGAATCATCTATTGCTGAAGAGTATGTCTTGCCGGTGTCTATTGTTATACCTGTATATAATCGGAAAGAAAAGCTTGCAAAAACCATTGCTGCATTAACACACCAAACATATCCGAATGAATTAATGGAAATTATCATCGCTGACGATGGTAGCTCAGACAATCCCCAAGAGTTGTGTGAAACATTCAAATCTTTTTTCAAAATGTCTTACATTTATCAAGAGGATAGAGGGTATAGGCTATCGGAGATTAGAAACAAAGGAGTGGATGCGGCGATCCATGAACAAATAATAATCCTTGACTGCGATATGTTACCACTACCCAATCTTGTGGAATCATATATGAAATATGCACATATTAGCAACAAAGCAGTCCTTATTGGCGGAAGGCGATATGTTAACACAGATAATGTAAGTTGGGAAGAAATAATTGATGATATCACGAGTGTGTCAACATTACCAAGTCTTGATTCAGGAACCGGTAAAATACCTGAAAAAGGGAAGCCACCTTCGGAAGATTGGAGATACAAGATATATCGTTCTACAAATCAATTAAAAAATTCGAAATATCCCTTTCGAGCCTTCTGTGGAGGAAATGTTTGTTTCCATAAATCTCTCATCCAGGATGTTGGAGGATTCGATGAGGATTTTACAGCGTGGGGTGCGGAAGACACTGAATTTGGATTCAGAGTTTACAATCAAGGCTATTGGTTTATTCCAGTCGATGGTGCTGAAGCACTTCATCAAGAACCACCAGAAGGATCTAACGAAACAGATAGGGATGCTGGTAAGGCAATCACTCAACCTCTGTTGATTGAAAAATGTCCCGCATTCTACAGAAGAATGGAAAAGGACAGAATTTATGAAGTCCCGAAGGTATCAATCTACATTCCTGCTTATAATGCTGAAAAATTTATTGTTGAGGCGATAAATAGTGCATTAAATCAAACATATACAGATATAGAAATTGTAGTGGTGAATGATGGTTCGATAGATTCGACGGGTGAATTACTAGATTCCATCTACTCAAGTAATCGTAGGGTAAGAATAATCCATCAGAAAAATGGAGGAATATCATCTGCTACGAATACTGCAATCAATGCGTGTAGAGGAGAATACATATTGCAACTTGACTCGGATGATGCGATTCTACCTGAAACGGTTGAGCTTCTAGTAGCAGTCCTTGACAGAAACGATATTGGTTTTGTGTACGGAGATTCTTATTTGATTGACTCCGAAGGGAATAACATAGGAAGAGCTTACTCTTGGAGCATGTATGACCGGTACAAATTACTCGATGGTATGATGATACATCACCCGCGAATGTTTAGGAAAAGGGATTTTAACAGAACAAGGCAATTCAATAATGATTTATCGAATGCAGTAGACTATGACTTTTTTCTGAAAATGAGTGAAATTACAGATGGATTTCACCTACAAACTCCTCTCTATCTATACAGGCAACATAATACTAACACCTCTATTGTGAATACGGACACACAAGACAACAATAATCATACGTGTATCAGAAATGCTTTTTCGAGACTCGGTCTCAGTGATATGGTTTCGCTAATCCCCGATCCTAATCACAAAAGGAAAATGATTGCCTCAATCAAACCCCATCCGTCAAAATATACTCTAGATCTTACATATAATTTAACTCAAAAAGGAATAATTACTTCCAAAGGATATTACTTGTGGGAGATTAACAACATGGTTTCAACTGAAAGCATGGAACGTCAAGAAAGAAGAGCGATAAGTCCTCTTCGAATCGTACGAGTGGGGTCATATGGTTCGATAAAGGTTGCAAATGCGGTTCTTATAAAAATCGAGAAAGAGTACGGTGTCGAAGGAATTATATTTTCTGTCCCGGTCAAATCCGGGAGGTCTTATTTTATCGATTTAGCCGCTCCAAATAACGACCAAAAGTCGTTAGAATTGATGAGGGTTTTATCTAGGAAACATAACTGGAAGACTGAAGTAATATGTAGGCAAGGAGAAAGAGATGTTATCGTAGTCAATAGGGATACTTCAGAATCGCTTGAATTGTACAAAAAAGAAATGCTTGAGAGCAATATTGCTGTTGAGAAAGGACAGCATTCGGCCAAATATCATATTCCTAATTTTTGGAGCCTTCAAGGTTCAAAACTTATTTTTCATTGGAGGGAGCACAAAATATTCTTTCAAATGCCAAAGGATTGGTCGTTAAAAAATACGCATGAGGATTTACTACGCCTAGCACATTATGTGATGGTCTCTCCTTGGGATACATCAGTCCTCGATGGGTGGAAACCTTCACGAAAGCCTGGATGGAGGCCGGGTTTAGCCTTCTCTGGAGGAGTTGACTCTGCTGCAGCGCTTGCTCTAATGCCGAGTTCTACTGTTTTGGTTTACAATGAAAGGTCAGGGATTAAAGGAATTTTAGATCATACCAACGCTTTTCGATTTTTTGAGCATTTAAAAACCTCGCACAATCGAGAGGTAATACGAATCAAATCGAATCACGAATCAATCAGAACTCAGGACGGCAAGATGGCGGGTTTTAGTACAGATTATGCCTGTGCAGTCCAGGTCATATTACTGGCAGATTATTACGGGTTTGATAGTATTGGAACAGGAATGCCTTTAGAAAATAGTTACCTTTGGCATGGATACAAGTTCCGTGACTTTTCAGATACATGGTTTTGGAAGCATTACAGTAAACTATTTTCCGACGTCGGCCTTGATCTGTATCAACCCGTTGCTGGGTGTTCTGAAATAATAAATATGGAAATAGTGAAACAAATACAGTGGGATGGATGGGCTCAGTCTTGCCTCCGCTCAAAAGTTGAAGGCGATGTATGTGGGAAATGTTGGAAGTGTTTCAGAAAAAATGCTCTTCTAGGGGTGCCTTTTGAATACGCCGGGGAAATAAAAAACTTCTTACAAAAAAGACCATTGAAACAAGCCGCTAGCACAATCTATTCAATACAGAAAGGCGGTGTGTCAAAGGAAGGAGTAGTAATCAAGGATGAGATCGAAGATATCAAGCACCTCTTAAACGATAATTATCAATGGATGGATAACCACTACCCTCCGGCATTAAACCTCCTCCCCCCGAGGTATTTGAATTACACAAAATCGAAATTAGAAAAATATGCTCGGCCGATGAGTGCAGAGGACATAAGTAACTTGGAAGGTGTAAACATGTTCCCTGAAAAAAAGGAGATGATGAGCAATGAGATTTGAATTCTGGACGACACCTGGGCATAGCCACCTAAAAGCCTGTTTTGAGGAATCAGATTCAAGAGTCGGGAAAAGAGAAGAAGGCGCTGGAACCGAAATAACTCTCCAACAAGATACTGTAACCTTTGATTATGAAGTCAAAGAAATTCATCCCGACATACTTGGATTATTGTGTCTAATGACATTCTTTCCCTTTATTGGGGATGAGGCTGAATTCCCAAAACCTGTTTCAAATCGATTGCAGGAAGCCTTTCAAAATAAATGTTTTACAGATAAAAAACAAATTAAATTTAGAAATATTGATGTTGAACTCAAGCCATTTAGTGGAACTAAAATGGCGCTTTCATTCGGTGGAGGGATAGATTCATCTGCGGTTAGAGAAATGTTCCCAGAAGCCTTCGTTGTCCATGAAGCGCATATCAGAGATGGCACCTTGGTACCGAGTTATAGTCATGAGTTGGTCACAAATCTTGGAGACGGAGGTAGATTGGTGAAGTCCAACATTCGTTATCTCAGTCATCCTGGGGGTTGGCATTCATGGCCTTGTTCAACAAGTACAAGTTTGTTAATGGCTACAGATATGGATTTTGGGATAATTCTCACAGGATCAATTTTAGGCTCATGCTTTTTGTCTAATGGTGTTAAATTCTGGGACAGGATAAACGCAAGAGCATGGCATGGGCCAACTGGGAATTATTGGCAGTCAGCCTTTGATGCGATTGGCCTGCCTATGTTCTCTCCTGTAACAGGAGTCTCTGAATTCCAAACAATGTTTCAGTCTAGGCGTCTACTAAATGAAGGACAAGTCGTATATTGTATGGAATCTGATGGTTCTCCTTGCAGGAAGTGTACGAAATGCTTCCGGCGAGACGTAATCAGGGTATATTTAGATGAAAAATATGTGCCAAATTGGGAAACCTATGAGAATGAAAAAATTAAAGTTTTTTTACAAAAACGACCGTTATATTTCGGTCATATATTTGCGACTGCGTTTTATTTGAGACCAGACTCGTATCCATCATGGATTTTAGATGAAGTCAAGTCACTACGTAAAATCAATCTGGATTGGTTGATGAAGGTATACGCTCCGTCCTTCGAACTGTGTTCTCCAAGGTGGAGAGATTATATTTCATCACGGGTTTTAGAGTTCATTCAACCGATGAATGAAGCTGAGATTCTAGAATTTAAATCCTGGAATCAAGTTTGATTAAGTGACCAATAATTTTTCTAAGAAATTACTTGTTTCAGGAGTTCCGTTTTGGGTGATTGCAAGATTCCAATCTCTATTGACGAGTGCATCTATGAACAATTCAATTTCATCAGAATCCTTCCAAGTGGTTACAAATAACCCTCCCGATAATGCAAGTTCTTGGATTTCTTGTCTGATTTTGGGATTAGTTTTTTCATGTAATATGCACAAAGTAGGAACCATTTCTGAATGTAAAGTAGTAATTAATTCAATGTTATCAGAAACGATAGCGCCCTGAAGACCTTTCAGGGTTCTAGAGTCGTGAATATCTGGCAGCAACTCATCAAAATATTCCTCATCCTCATTATTGGAGATATTATTTAGATGGCCGACAAATTTCAAATTCTTGTAATTAGACATCGAACGTCTGATCTGTGGAGGGATTTTTTGTTCATTGTCATGAAATCCGTAACTCGTAGCAATCAGAAATTTTCTGCTAAGAGAAGAGTGGTTCCGGGATCGATTTTGTCTCGGAATAATTTCTCCCCCAGAGTATTTTTTTTCCACGGTTTTACTAAAGTATTCTTCATATCTCTCGATAATATGTTGCCCCGTCCGTTCAGATGTAAGCCAAATTGAGTTCATTCCAGATGCATATTTGATAGCATTCAAGACTCCACGATATGGATATGGACCATCAAAAATAAACGATGACGGTGCATGAGTTTGAATAGCTCTATACAATACGTTTTCACAACTTATATTCCACTGTGTTTTTGAAACGACTTTATTTGATTTCGGATCAGGAATCATGTATAGGCTTAGATTTGGCTCATTGAACCCAACTAATCCGGTATTACTGCTAATTATGATCATCTGATTGCCTTGTTTATCTAACCAATCCTTCGCCAAAGATTTTGCTCTATCACAGGCAGATTTCCCTCCCTCGCTTGCCACAAATAGCATGAGGGATTGTTCATCCCGTTCGAACACTTCGGAATCTTGGGTGCTAGAGTTTTTTGTTCTAAAGAAAAAATCAAGATTTAATTTAATGAATCTGAAGGGGAAAATTGGAATTAGCCATGGTTTACGAAAGAAGGATTCAGTTAACAAAAAACCAAGACGAAAAGAATAGGTACTTCGCAGTCTGTTTATCTCATTCCTTAATATCGCCTCATTTATTGAGGCAGAATAGTCTTCTTCTTGCATTTCACCGCCCCGTCAAATCATAGTAAGCCTTTATCGCCTCAGTTGGTTCTCCAACCATTTGCAATTTGCCATCATGAACAACGCCAATTCGGTCACAAATATCAGTCATTAATGCAAACGAATGAGAGACGATTACGACTGTTGCCGTGTCTTTAACAAGGTTAAGTATCCGCTGTTTACTTTTTTCTTTAAACTGGGGGTCGCCAACACCTAAGACTTCATCAATCAAAAGTATATCAGGGCATATCGCGCTTGCAACAGCTAAACCAAGTCTAGCCTTCATTCCTGCAGAGTATGTACGAATTGGCTCGTTGATGAAATCCCCTAATTCGCTGAATTCTATTATTTCAGGTAGTAAACGGCGCATTTCAACCTCATCGTGACCTAATATACTGCCGTATAGCAATGCATTTTCAACGCCAGTCTGGTGTTGTGAAAAACCTGTGCCAAGACTAGCCAATAATGATGTGGAGCCAAGAATTTTACATGTCCCATTATCAGGAGGATAAATACCAGCAATTATTCTTAGGATGGTCGATTTACCAGAACCATTTTTCCCAATTAAGCCAAATACTTCTCCGGATTGTATTTCCAAATTGACATCCTTAAGTGCTTGATATCCCGTTTCTTTTTTACCAACTAAACCCCTTAGTGAAGAAATTAGACCTTTGGCCTTTGGAAATTCAAGGTCAACATTCTCGAGACAAATCACCTTTGATTTCATAGATATTTCACCGCCCCTCGTTCATACCGTTCAAAGATAATACATCCAATTACCCAGCAGAAGAGTGTTATTGCCGTTGTTAAGAGTATTATCTCTGCAGGGAGAGTAGTTGCCTTTCCTTCTAGACCATGTCGTGCTAATGTGATTGGAGTTAACATGGGGTTGTATAATGCGGCTTCGCCATAAGTGCCGCGCTCTAAAGCCATCTCATAGGTCCACATCACCGGAGATACGAAGAATCCAGCCCGAACGATGAATCTCGTAAGGTGTTCAATATCCCTGTATATACAATTGAGAGGGGCTAACATCATTCCAAGCCCCAATGCAAGAAATCCAGCCATTAGAACCGCTAGAGGAATCAAAAGCAAATGGATCGTAATTGGCATATCGAATGCATAAATGATTGGAAATATTACAAAACAACTCATCAGGGTAATCGTGATGTTTGAGAGAACAGAGGTTATTGGAAAAATCAGCCTCGGGAAATAAACAATATGTATGGTGCTCTTGTTCCTTGATAATGAGGACACTGAGCCCTGTAAAGATTTTCCGAAACACCCCCAGATTACAATCCCGATTAATACCCACACAGCATATAATTTGTCAGGGTTTCCAACTAGCATGTAAAATAGGAAGAAATAAACTACAGTAAGTAAGGCTGGTTCGATAACAGTCCAACTATACCCAAGCAATGCATTCCTGTATTTTCCCCGAACCTCTCTTGTAACCAAATTACGGATTAAAAATCTACTTTTCACGATTTCACTGATAGCATAAAATGGGGCTAATAATAGTGGAGGTTTCCATCCCACGAGACGATGTTCTAGGCCCCCTCCATCGCCTTCCATGCAATCCCTATGTAACCACCGTTAAAGAAGTCGCTACTATTTTTCATAATAACAAATCAAACCTCTTCTTTCATGAACCCCCTCGCCATCGGAAGAATATGTATAGGGTAAGGAGATGTCTAGTTTGAAATCAATTCAAGATTACACTGTATGCGTAGTGGGTCTTGGATACGTAGGCTTGCCTACTGCCATAGGTTTTTTTGATGCTGGATTTAGAGTGTGGGGCGTTGATATATCTCAACGCACAATTGATAAAATTCGTTGTGGGGAAAATCCAACAGGAGATTCAGGAGTTGACGGTATTATTCCAGACTCGGATTCGGAGGGGTGGAATATTACAACATCAATAGAAGAAGCAGTACCAAATTGTGATGTAATTATCATAACAGTCCCGACTCCTATCACGAATGACTTGAAACCAGATTTATCCTTTGTTGAAGAGGCTGGGAGAGATGTATTTTCCAATCTCAATGGCGCAAAAAAGATAGTCGTATTAGAATCCACAGTTTACCCAGGAGTAACTTCACAAACATGGAATCCAATTTTAGATGAATTTGGCCTCAAGAATGGTATTGATGTAGAAATAGCATACTGTCCCGAGCGTTTTAATCCAGGAGATTTGCAACACGGCGTGCGACAAGTGGCTCGAGTGATTGGGTGTTCGAATCCACACATCGGCGAGATTCTTGTCTCTCTATACTCCGAGCTTACCACTGGCGATGTTCGTTATGTAGGCAAGATTGAGATTGCAGAAGCAGCCAAAGTAATTGAAAACGTGCAGCGTGACATTAACATTGCATTGGTTAATGAACTGGCAAGGATTCTACCAGCACTCGATGTTGATGTTGAAGATGTGCTATCTGCTGCTTCGACAAAATGGAATTTTCATCGATATACCCCAGGGGTTGGAGTTGGTGGCCACTGCATTCCTGTCGATCCATATTACATGATTCAACGAGCGGCAGATGTGGGTGTTCCAGCGGGTCTTATAACTGCTGCAAGAGCTGTCAACCGATCTATGCCTGGCCATGTAGCTGGTGTTGTAACCGATTTGATGTGGAATGCCAATGTCCCGGCAGGAGAGGCTAGGGTTCTCCTCCTCGGCTGGTCTTACAAAGCAGAAGTAGGGGATCCTAGAGAAACTCCGGCAGAACCTTTGGCTTCTGCATTGTTCGGGAAAAATATTAGTGTTGGTGCATGGGATCCATACATCGAATCTTCACTCTACCCAGAAGGAGTTGTTGCTATCGAGGATATTGCTGACGCAGAAGGTTATGATTTGGTCATCCTTGTAACTGCTCATAAAGCATGTTTGGAAATAGACTGGAAAGATTTGCTTACAAGAATGAGAACTCCACTCCTTTATGATGGCCGCCGAGTCCTTGACTTAGAAGCGCTTGAGGCCATTGGCTGGAAAAGTCATGCAGTTGGAAAACCAGTGTGATTCCCTCGTTCTATCATGATGTAGCGAACCAGAATAACTTGGAGATGGCATCCAATGTTCTCAATCAGCAGCTGCCGCAGCATCCGCCATCATCTTTGGATTTTCCAGCGTCATACATCTCTTTGAGTGAACCATCGTTCATCATTTCAAGAGCGATATCGGATCCGCCAATTAACTCACCATGAACAAAGATTTGTGGCATAGTTGGGAAGTCAGACCAAGTACAAATACTCGGGATTGCTCTTGGATCGGTTAAGATGTTCACAGCTGCAAATGGTTCTCCCAGTGACTGCATAACTTGTGCAGCACGGTTTGAGAATCCACATTGTGGGTCATCAGGTGTTCCTTTCATGAACAA
>MDTC01258250.1_pt1 | contig 16121 bp, 19 predicted proteins | sample 811181 | NCBI WGS metagenome assembly MDTC01 (sample SAMN05326644, study PRJNA326480) | marine metagenome | isolation source: seawater | place: Pacific Ocean: North | collected 2011
ATCGTCAATTCTCCTATTGTAGTCATCTCTTCTATCTTGTCTAATATTTTTATTACGTCTTTCATATTTACCACACCTGCCATGCTGGGCTTTTTGTTCCACTGTAAGTATAGATCCCACTTCTACTTCTGTGAATGCACGTTAAACTACTGTCTCTAGAAAACTCTTTTAGAACGCCTTCAATGATTCCCATGCTAGGAATGTCTGACCATGTCTTCTTCAACTCTGTATAAATATCTTCAAATGTTCTACTGTCTATCATAAAGTCTTTTTCAACCAGATTGGCGAAACTCTCTGCTAGTGTCTTTCTTACTTCTCTATCTCCTTTCATAAGCCCACCTTCAATTGCGGCAGGGTCTTGTTCTTGTAGTGTAGTTGCCATCAGTGCTTCTGCGTACTTTACGTGTTGAAGTGTGGCGGTTTTTACACCATCAAACTTTGCTGCGGCAATCGCAAACCTAGATAGTGATGCAACCTGTCTATGTGAACGAAGTGACTCATCATCTGATGCTTCACTTCTTTTCTTTGCGTGTTCTTTGACGATATATTCAGTTGCCTTTTTGGATAACTTTGCTTCTCTAGACTTAGCAACTTCCAATAACTTGTGTATGAAAGAAAGTCCTAGTGTTGAATCCGCAGATGCAGTCGACGACCCTGTATCTTCTGTAAGACCCTTTAACATCGCAAAACCAATCTTTTCATCTTTGTCACCGTCTGCTACGTCCAATATTACGAATATCATATCAAATCTTTGTAAAAGAGTGTGGTCTAACTCAATTTGTTCTGCCAATGGTATCATCTTGTTGAATTTTTTCCTCTTAGATTGTTTACCATCTGGGTTGGCACCAGCAATAATCGAACACTTAACTGGTAATCTTGCTTTGACAACTTTAGCAATAATGACTTCTCCAGACTCCATTGCTAGGTTTACATCACCGTAATCACCCTTGTAAAGATTGAATTCGTCAATAGCACAGACTGCACCTTCTGGGGTCAATGGTATTTCTCCTGGCAGTACAGCCCATCTCTTTTGATTGGTGTACAAGTCTTGTTGTTGGACACAAGCACCTGTCAAACCTGCTGCCGATGCAGAACTAGCGTCACTCTTACGACTGCCTGGTGCCAAATCACAAGCCAAATCCAGTAACTTACTTTTAGCAGTACCAGGGTCGCCGATAATCAATATGTGCATATTTGGTCTTAATCCGAATTTCTTATTTTCAACCGCACCGACTACTGAAAGTACCATTGCTTTCTTTATTTCGTCATTACCATGTATGTGACCAGCCCATGAGTCTACAACCAAATCCATCTTTTCTTCTAAATCCATGGTCGCTTCAAAAGCCTTTACTTCTTCTAAATCATTCTTTGACAAAGTGATACTGCCTTTGGTTTGACTCTTTTCTTCTGCGCTTGATGCTAAAATATAGTGAGAGCAAATCAATCCATTCTTGGTCATTGGCTCTAGTCGCATCATCCCAACTACGGAGACAGAAGTACCTGCTTCTATTGTGTTACACAAATCTCCACGCAATTCAACCATGATAGACCTAGTATCAGAAGAAACTTGTTCTTCTTGAACAGATAGTCTTTGTATTGGTTCACTTCTTGATTCTTGGCTCTCTAATCTAATATATTTCTTACCACTACAAATGTGACACTCAGCAGGCTTTAACATATCACCTCTTTCAACATCTTGTTCTACAAGGTTGATTGTTCCACACTCGATATCAAAGTCATTTTTGTTTATACAACGATAAGCAATGTGGGTCAGAACAGTCTTGACCTCTCCTTTTTCCACAACTTGTCCTTCTATCTTGACCAATCTACCGACATCTCCGGCCTTAGATAGTGCCTCGAAATCCCTGTGTGTATGTGTTGGTGGATTGATGAATCTCCATTCTGGCTTGATTTTGTGGAACTTGGAACGCTGCTCTATTCTTGGGTCTGCTATGTTTAGAAACTGTTTTTCAAACCTTTGTAACCAGAACAGGACGCTCTTTGGAGCGGCGACAATATGACCAGCCAATTTGTTATATGCGTCTCTAAAATCATCATAACTATCGAATACAATACCTGCTTCCCTAACTTCTTGTGGTGTAACAATGGTTGTATCACTTGGTTGTCTGGTTGGTAAGAGCAATTGTGTACCAATTGCTTCCACATCGATAAAACAAATTGGTATGTCAATTCTGTCGGATAAATCAACTTGTTTCCTAATAGAACCAAGTGCATCGATTCTTGCTGGTGTGATTGGTATATCCATTTCCTCCATTCTTTTGACACCACTCATAGCCATGTCGTCAATAATCTTGGCTCGCATCTTAGAGTCAGTTGTATTATCTGCGGTGTAGATGTAACCAGAATGCCACATTAGGTAGGCCAATGCAGAACGGCGTTTCTTTCGCTCTTCTTCATCAATAGCATGAATAATCTGCGCAGACATTGGCATTACTTCTTCTATTTCGTCTTCTACTATCATTACCATCTTACGCACCTCTCACAAATCTCAACTCATTACCAATTACTTCGTATCCATTCTCTGACATTACCCTAATCAATAATGGTCTGAGCAATCTTAGATTCGCCTTGTCTTGAAGGATACGATATTTGTTCTTATCGAGAAGCGGCATTAAATCATTGTGCTTCTTTGATAGGTCCACTTGGGAAACAATTGCTTTGGCCAGTCTCAAGTCAACTCTATTATATTCAGCCGGTTCTCCGTATCGAGTATCATAGAATGCAATCCTACCACCAGAACCACTACCACTCATCCTTTTCTTCTTTACATCTATAGTTAATTTAGATATAATACACCTATAGAATGTAGTAGTATCTAGTAGTTTAGAAGTATAGCCTAAATCATATGCTTCCTTTGTCGTAATATAACCATTTTTTTCAATGTGTTCCTGTACGATATCGGCAACTTCACTATATGTTTTCGTATATTCTCTTTTACCACCTAGATACCTCATCAATCTTTCTTTATCAGAATCGGACAATGTGTCTACCAATTCCTTCGCTTTTTCTAATCCTTCATTCATAGTCTTCACCCTTTGGGAAACAACCCCGTGACTAGACGGCATATAATAGTTGTTGGAAAGATGCGACTTTCCATTCCTTTGTAAAGTCTTATATATCTAATATCGGAGTCAGTCACCCAATGGACATTGACACTAGTCTAGTCAAGTGTATAGAGTGTGGGTCCAGAAATCTTTACTATGACGAGAAGAGAGGTGAACGATTATGTTCAGACTGTGGTCTTTTAGTGGAAGAAAATATTGTAGACCATAATGCCGAATGGAGAAACTTTGGGTTAGACTCTAGTACAGATAGGTCTAGGGTGGGTGCACCAAAAAGTGTTCTATCACATGATGGTGGTTTACAGACTACAATAGACTGGCAAAATAGAGATTATTCTGGTGCACCGTTGAAATCAAGAACTAGAAGCCAAATGTATAGAATGAGAAAATGGCAGCAGAGGTCTAAAACACAGAATGCTAGAGAGCGAAACTTACAGGTAGCATTGGGTAGAATGGAAATGATTTGTTCTAAACTCGGTCTACCCCTAACTGTTAATGAAAGGGCCGCAAGTATCTATCGTAAAGCACTGGTAGAGAACTTGGTTAGAGGAAGAAGTATAGAAGCAATAGTCGCAGCGTGTGTCTATATTGCTAATCAACAACTGGAAACTGCTAGAACAGTTGATGATATATCCCAGGCAAGTAATTTAGGAGCAAAGGAGATTGGTAGGACATACAGAGATATTAAGCGCCGCTTGATGATTAAAACCCCAGTTCCCAATCCTAAAATATACATCGATAGATTCTGTAGCGAGTTAGGAATGAATAGTGTTGCTAAAACAAAGGCCATTGAATTAGTCAATGAGGCTGATAGATTAGAATTGACACACGGTAAATCACCATCGGGTATAGCAGCCGCAGCAATATATATTGCAGGACAATTGACGGAACAAGTGAGAACACAGAGGGAAATTGCTGATATTACCAATGTCACAGAAGTGACTATTCGCAACAGATACAAACAACTTACAAATGCACTAGGAATAGACCTAATTGTCTGATCTTCTGGAAAGTTTGCATTTTATGGTTGCTAAATTGAACACAAAAACGTTGTACTGCGTCACATTACGATATGGAAAGTGGAACTTTCCAGATAAACTTTCCATCAAAATAAGAAATGGAAAGGTATAACTTTCCAGAATAAATGCTTAGCAGTAAAGCGTTTTGTCCTTTATTTTACTCTATTTCATAAGAAAATCTTCAGAAAACTTTCCATTGTGGAAAGTTGCTATTTTCCATATAGTATTATATACAATAACATAACATAACCAAAAGAGTTAATATGAATAAAGAGAGAAAGAATAAACTTTCCATCAAAATAAAAAATTAAGTAAATATTTCGTCATAGAGTTCTTGGGGATTCTCTACACCGTTGAAATGATACATACCACGCATCTTGTCTAACTTATACAACTGGACTTCCGAGTCATCTAAGTTGACAGCAGTTTTCAGGAGTTTCTTGACACTTGCAGGCATTTCGTATTCGTCGGGTATGATACCTTTCTTTCTGAGACTGTAATTCATTACCGCAGTATGTTCACTCAAGTATGTTTTCAAGTCATCGAGGATTTTGACGACAATGTCTTCATCAGTCATTCCCTCATAAGACTCCTTGTTCTCATTCCGCTCAGGAACTGGTGCAGTGAATCCCTCGTTAACGATAATCATTTCCTCTGCAATTACTATTGAGTCATCCTCGTCAAGTGAATCTTCAACGGGTCTACTGGGTGCTTCTATATTCAAATCGTCTAAGGATAGGAAGGACGTGACAGACTTATCATCGTAGTTACCGGAACCCATTCTTCTATAATCTGTTAGGAAATTACTATTCATAACATTCACTTCACTTCTTAGTTCACCAATTACTTTGTGAATATCAATAATTGCATTTAGAATATCTGTTTGTTGACTAGAGAGAAATTGTATTCGTTCGCTTATTTTCACCAGGTGAGAACTACCGCCACCGAGGTTTGACCATGAGAAAGTATCGTCTGCCATATTACATCGTGACATTACAATACACATAAAAGTTAATGCTGTAACCCACCTCGCACAAGCGTGTTACCGCTACTAGTAGGTGTGGAAGATTCAGTATCTACTGCCAAAGCAATACAGTTGTTAGCAGACGCTGGTGTCAGGTATCGGTATCAAGATATGTTGGATACAGATTCTATCCATGCTGATATGTTACTAGCAATATCTGGTTCAGTAGAAGTTCCACAATTGTTTGTTGGGGGTGATGTTTATATCGGCAACGACAAGATTTCCAGATATATTAGGAACTGATTGGCAGTGTAAAGCGGAACCACCTTTGGATATCAAAGAGTGTCCAAATTATGACTACCCTGGTCCAGAGTTGGACAATACAACAGGTGAATGGGTTTGTAGAAAGTGTTTTAGAGTAATTGGTAATCAAAACTCCACTGATGATGAAATACATAATGATGATGCGATAGATGATGAGAATACCGAAGAAGTTGAAATAGCGTATGTGGCTGAGGGTGAAAGAAACATCGATCAAACACCTAGGCAAAAACAAGAAATAAGAATTAGGCAAGTAATTGAAAAGGCAACAGTAGAAATAGATTCAGTAGATCAGGAGTTCGCGGTGTCTTTGAGTAAGAACCAATATGAGATAATGAATATGGTTCTTAGTTTGGAAGATGATGACATACCTCTTTTCAAAGGTGGGGGTAATTACAAACCAAGAGTGGTTGCAGTAAATTCTCACTTCATCAAAAGATTACCGAATACAAAGGCAATGGTTGCCATGAAGGTAAGACCAAAAGAAGTAAATTCTAGAAAAACTATACTAGATAATATGTATAGAACAGATATAGACAACCCTATACATAGAAGTATAGATGATATAGGTAAACAATTAGGTATTCCCAATCCAATAATTGCACTTGCCATAGAAGAACATGGTAGACTAAAACCTACTAACAAAGAACCTAAACCATTGGCACAAGCAGCCGCTTGGCTTTTCATACAATGTAAAAAGAGTAAATATAAGATAACTAAGAAAGAATTCAATAAAATACCGAATCTTTCCAGAGATGCTATGAATAGGGCAATTGAATCTTACAGAAATCTTCCGCAATCTTAAAGACTCTTAGAAAGTACCGTAGTGCTGAGGAAGTCAATATGGTAGACAAAGTCGCTTGGGCAGAATTTAGAAAAATACACAGTGGAATTAGTAGAGAGATTAAGTCAATGGCTTGGAATGCTTACAAAACAGATGATTTCAAAGAGTACCTGAGGCTTTGTGAAGAAGCAGACTTTATTACACCACTAGATGTAGGTGTCGTCGATAGTACAGAAGAAACACCTGATGCGGTTCCAGAAGATAACGTATTTACGGAATATGCTAAATTAGGTAGGAGACTAAACCGATTCGGTATCAGTATGACAGTCGATGAAAAAAGAGCAATAGAACAAAGACTGGCAGAAATAGCAAGAGAAACTATACCAGACAATTACAAGTGTACACCAACTGACGGTTGGCAGATTTGGTTTGGACCAACTCAACAGTGTTTGTTAATCAACACAACTAGAAAACTAGCATTCACTTGCTCTCGTTCTTGGTGGCAAAAGAGATACCTAAACGCAATGTATGTACAGCGTGAGTTAGTTAATGACGAAAAACAAATAGCAAGAATGCGTTCTAGTTACGAAATGAGAAAGAAATTAGTCAAGAGAGCACCATTACCAGACATAGAAATCATGCTACCAACATCCGCAGCAGAATACCGAATGCGAGGTTGATACCATCTCCGATGACAATTTGGTTTCCGAACTAGCCGCGCTCAAAGCACAAATGGCTATGTTAATGAGTAGCAATACGGAATTGGCACCAAGTGTTTCTTCAATATGGGTAGTCTATGATGCATCTAAGATATCAGTATGGTGTAGCAAAACAGATTGCCCACTATTAGGAAGAGAAGTAACATACGATGTGGTCAAAGAAGAAGAAGGAGATGACGGTGAATTAGAATCAATAATCAAAACAGGATTATCAGAAGAAGAATCAAACAGTGGTGACTATGATGCTAGAGTAATGCGATTAAGTTCTCCGAAGATAAAACACCACGATTTAGGTGTAATAGCATCTTTCACCACCAAAAAGAAAGCAACCACATTCATAGAGGACTACTTTCGGATGAATAGAGCAACTCTCAGTGGTAAAGACGCACCAGAGATTGGGCTATCAGAAATAGTCATCACTGCATAAGTTTTGGAAAGTTAATTCTTTCCACAGTATACTTTAAGGACCTAACCTACGTCGTCAAACTTACCCACTAAATGTTTAGTTACATTTGTGGCAGGAATGATATAGATGACACCCGATAGAAGCATACTTAGCGACATAACAGTACACATGAAATACGCCAGATTTTTACCCGAAAAACAACGCAGGGAAACGTGGTCAGAAATAGTTGAAAGGAATAAAGCGATGCATGTTTCTAAATTCAATCTACTCTATAATAATAATACAGAATTCAGAAGTATGTTAGATAATACTTACAAACTAATCGAACAGAAAAAAGTTTTACCGTCGATGAGGTCAATGCAGTTTGGTGGCAAAGCAATAGAAGTATCCAACAACAGAGTTTACAATTGTGCATTTATGCCAGTAGAATCAATAAACTCTTTTTCAGAAGCAATGTTCTTGTTATTAGGTGGAACGGGTGTTGGATATTCAGTACAATATGATAACGTTAACAAATTACCATCAAAACAAGCAATGCAAGATATGATACCGATAAAGTACGAAATTGCTGACAGTATTGAGGGCTGGGCAGATTCGGTAAAGATGGTGGTCCTAAGTCAACTTTATGGATTCCCAATAGAATTCGATTACGGTCAAATACGCCCAAAGGGGGCTATTTTAAAGACGTCTGGAGGTAGAGCACCAGGGCACGAACCACTAAAACTATGTCTAGAAGAAATAGAAAGCGTTTTACAAAGTGTCGAAGTAGGAGAAAAAATGTCATCACTAAATGCACACGATATCATGTGTTACCTAGCAGATGCTGTTTTGTCAGGTGGTATTAGGAGAGCAGCAATGATTAGTTTGTTCGACAAAGATGACGAAGAAATGTTACTGTCAAAGTGGTCTGATGGTAAAGACGGATTTTGGACAGAAAACCCACAGCGCATGAGAGCGAATAATTCAGTAGTCCTAGACAGAGCAACAGTAACCAAAGAAGATTTCGAAAATGTTTGGGCTGTTGCACGCGATAATAATTCTGGTGAGCCAGGATTTTATTTCACTAATGACACAACATGGGGTACTAATCCTTGTGTGGAGATCGGATTGAAAAAATATCAATTCTGCAACTTATCAGAAATCAATGTTAGTGACGTAAAAGATAAAATAGATTTAGCAGAAAGAGTAACTGCTGCAACTTTCTTAGGTACACTACAAGCATCTTATACAGACTTCCACTATCTTAGAGGAATATGGAAAACAACTACAGAAGAAGATGCACTCATTGGAGTCAGTATGACTGGTATTGCCTCTGGTAAAATACTCAATCACGACTTAGAAGAAATGTCAGAACTAGTAAAAGAAGTAAATAAGAAATGTGCAGATATGATAGGAATTAATGCAGCAGCAAGAACAACTTGCGTCAAACCAGCAGGAACAACAAGTCTGACACTAGGTACTTCTTCGGGTATCCATGCATGGCATAATGATTATTATATTAGAAGAATGAGAGTCAAAAAGAACGAACCCATCTACAATCATCTTTACATAAATCATCCTGAGTTGATAGAAGATGATTTGTATGACACTAGTGGTGCTGTGATATCTGTCCCACAGCGAGCACCTTCTGGTTCTATCTTAAGAACAGAATCATCTTTGGATTTACTAAATAGAGTAAAGAAGTTTAGTTCCGAATGGATTAAACCTGGTCATGTCGGTGGAATTAATTCACATAATGTTTCTGCTACTGTATCGGTAAGACCCGAAGAATGGGATGAAGTAAGCGAATGGATGTGGGAGAACAGAGATGTTTACAACGGTATTGCTGTCTTACCGTATGACGGTGGTGGTTACGAACAAGCACCATTTGAAGATTGTGATGAAGATAAATATCATGAGATGTATAAGACACTTAGCACAATAGACCTTACTCAAATATGGGAAGCAGAAGACCAAACATCTTTGCAAGGAGAAATCGCTTGTGCAGGTGGGGTATGTGAGATAGATATGGTTTACGAAGAAGATACTAAAATTCAAGATCTTCATCCATTAGACCACTGAAATCGAATTCCGAATCATCTTCGTAATCGTAGGCTTTGTCAAACTCTGCTGCACGTTGTACAGAGTTAGTCATTCTTTTCATACCTATCTTATGTAGGTCAACGGAAAGATAAGAACGCATAGCCCTACTCATGTATGGGTCCAAACCCATTAGGTAAAGACGCATTACCTCTAAGGACATTCTTACCAAAGCAGTTGTAGTCCAGGGTCTTGCTTTAGGGTCGTTGCTAAATGCAGCATCTTTATCAAATGGTAAATTATACATGCCTGTTCGTAAGAATACTTCGCGTACCGACAAAGGCAAGTATCTGAAAGCACCGAGTTTATACATTGCTTGCATATCTGCTACTGTGTCTAACATAGTCTGGTCTAACTGTACACCTACTTTGTTGCCTTCAAGATGTGCGGTGCGCTCCCGTATCCATAACTTCTTTGGAGAATTGACAACTTTACTTCCCATCAACACATCTTTTATTTGCATTTCACGTTCCAATCTTCTTTTGTCATTCGCAGGCCATGTGTCGGGGTCAAAAGGGTCTATCTTATTCTTATCCCCAATCGGCCTACCACTGCCCTTTCCACCCATGTTTGACACTTGACTACTCCTTAACCAAATACCTTACGCAAAATCACTCGTACTCAGTAAGAGGTTTTAGTTTAAATCTCCGCATCACTTAATACTAATTGCAAATCATCTGGTCTTATGCAACAGAAGGCTAACGAGATACACTTACTATTGAATAACGAAGTTTTGTTACTCAAAGACGTAAAGATAATTGAGACCGAAGACGGTCTTTACGTTGAAGACTCTTTCAAACTAGGAACTGACGATGATGGTAAAGACATCATTCAAAGACGATTGACATACTACAGAAGAGAGTCAATCCTAAAGATAATCTGGACAGAAAATTCTTTAGTCGATTCGATTAAAGAAAATGTTTTGGCAGAGATAATCCAAGATAAGTTTGAACATCTTATGGACACTTACGAAGATTACGAAGAAGAAGTGGTTGGCACACCTAAAGCAGATAGGAGAGACGACCCAGAATTCAACCCATACGGTAAGAAGGATGAGTGATTAGATGTCAGACCCAGTAGAAGATGCATACAAAAAGTCTCAAGCAGAGCGAGTAGAATATGTCGAAGTAGAGTCAGAAGGAATTGTGGATAGACAACTAATATCTGACCTAAAAGAAATCAAAGGTGAGATTAACTTAGTTTATTCAAAGTTAATAGCAAATCCTTACATGGCACCAGACCTTGTAGACGATGCAAGAAGTTCCCTAGTCAGAACTGTTGGTTTACTGATGGAATACAATATCCCACTACAACACGAAGGCAAGAAGAGGACAGCAGATGATATCATCAGAGAGTCTTTGGCTGAATTAGGTGGTTTACTTGGTGCGAAGGGTGCAATAGCGGCACTTAGAGCAAAAAGAAGTTTCCAACAGACTTGGGAAGATTACCGCAACAGCGATGACTTCGAAGTCTATCATGATCCAGAAACAGACGATTATTACTTTATCGACCCCGATACAGGTGATGAAATAGATTGCGATGTTAATGGAAACCCATTGGAGTGATTTGAATGGAAGAATACGATGAATACGATAATTTTGACGATGAACAAAAAGAAGATAAGACCAATCCACAGTGGAGAACGCTTTCACCAAAAGAAAGAAAACTATTGATGAAAAATGTTTTTGGAAACCCAGACTGGTATGACGAGTCACATGGTTCACCAGTCTTTGAGGGCGGCCAAGCAAACCCGATGTTTGAAGAAATTTCTGAAAAAGCAGGTGCACCTGTTAGAGAAGTAAAAAGATATTATGCAGCATGGTTGAAGAGTCAAGGTTTCAGTCCAGCAGAGGCATTAAAGTCAAATGACAATGCTCAACAAAGTCACACACCAGCGTCTTACTCAACAGCGACTTCACCACCACCTATTGGTACTGTACCTCAAGCACAACCTGCTGTTTTACCTACATTACAACCACCACCATCAGATGGTGGAAACGAAATGTGGGCAATGATGCAGTTCCTTACACAACAACAAAGTATGCAAATGCAACAACAACAGTTTCAGATGCAAATGATGATGGAACAACGCAGACTTGACCAACAGAAAGAAGGAGACACACGTAGAGAAGCAATGGCTCGTGACCAACAATTCATGAACCAACAAATGGCTTTTATGCGTGACATTACGAAGAGAGCAGGAGATGGAGACGGATTCTTTGATTCTGAATTCAAAGGCATTTTCAAAGAAAAAGTATTAGATAGTTTCATGGGCGAAAAAGATGATTCTTGGAAAGACTCAATCAAAGACGTGCTTGGTAGTGATACAATGAAAGCAGCAGTTGGTGGTCTCGGCACAGCATTAGCGACAAGAGGTGGGCCTCAGATACCCGCAGGATACGATAATCCCGACTACAACCCATATGCACAAACTGCAATGATTCAACAACCTATTGCCGAAGCACAACCTGTTCCACAAGCAATACCACAACCTGTTCCACAAGCAATACCACAACCTGTTCCACAATCGGAAACACAGTTAGACGGTGTCTTCTTCGGTGACGAAGCACCCGTAGCAGACCAACTACAAGCAACTCCAGAACCAGTCGTCCAACCACCACCACAGTTCAATGATGACGAATATAGAAAAATTCTATTCTCAGCATTTGTAGAAGCAATGGGTCCGGTAGCACAAGACCAACAAGTTTTGGTTGCATTACAGCAACAAGTAGACGTAGCAGTTGATACTACTTTAAGAGAAATGCCACAAGCATTACCACAAATTAAATTACAAGCAATGAATGAAAAACTATTGTTAATCAGAAATCTAAGAGATATTGGAATGGGGATGATGGATCTTAGAGAAAGGACTCCTGCAGGACAACCACCATCTGCTCTCGTGACCGCAGCAGTAATCGGCGAGTTAAGAAAGAATCCTGAATTCTACAAGATATTCGCAGAAAACACATACGATGAGTTGATGGCAAAGATTGAACCATTCAAGCATACCGGTGCAGTAGAACAAGACTACAGTTATCTGTTACAACCACAAGTACAAGAGGTTTGCAGACCTCTATTGGTTACAGTAACGAACGATGCAAAAATAAATGGTATGCCTAGCGTACCTACTTTAGCGTAGGTGAGTTAGATGATGCTAGAAGATAATTATGTAGAAGATAAGTATAGTAATGATAGATATAGTGTAGATAGGTTAGTAATACCTACATGGGGATTTATATTATTATTTTTAGGACCATCTATACTTACTCTAGGTTATCTATACACTAGTACTGAATTAGAAATAACTGCTACGGCTATAATAGCATTAGCAGTAATGAATGGTTCAATTAACTCAGTTATTGCTTGGATGACAATTAGACTGGATGGGCACTCTAATGATGCTATTGAACACATGGATGAAATAATGTTGGGCATGGAAAATCTAGATGATACAATGGAAGCAGCGAGTGAAATGGTCACTAATTTTAACACAGACTTAGAAGATGCAAAAGCAGTTTTCGCAAAAGTAGGTGTTGATTTAACAGAATTAGATTTGGAACCTTTGGCTGATGTAGTAGAGAAACTAAAGGAAAACAAAGATGGTTTCACAGAAATATTAGACAATCTAAAGGAAGTAGATGTCACACATTACATCAACCAAGCAAAGAGAATTGATTGGCAAGCAATGTTGGACTCAGCAGAAGAAATCATGGGTTTCATTCAAGCAAGAAATGATGGCTCACTGAACGTACCAAAACCAGCAGTCTCTTCCATAAACTTACCAAATATCGGTATAGAATTTGAAGCAGAAGATGATGACGATGGTTTCTTTAGTAGCGGTTACGAGACTCCATCATTAACATTAACACCGCCAACTACTAGGTCGTTAAACCTAACACCACCTAGAAGAAGAAACTAATTTATTTCTTCTAACTCAAAGAACCTAACTTTAGTAAATGGTGCTTCACCTTGAGCACATTGTATTTTCTCTGCCGATAACTTGACAATTTGATTATCATCTAAGAATACAATACCCGAACAAGCATCCTTTACCAGTTTAATCATATTGTCCAAGTCTGGCTTTTTGATTCGCCATTTTCTAGGAACAGGTGTTCTCTTACGTTCTTGGCTTTTTGGTAATTTAATTCCGAATTGTATTTGCATCCCTATTGGCCCAACCAACACTCCTATGCCAGCATCTAACATTGCTGCATCTGCAAAATACTTTACAGATTGTTTACCTTCTCTACTTTTCTTAGGATCGTACGCTCTAGCGAAACCACCGTGCGTACTAAAACGAGGTCTACCTTGAGACACCGGCTCACCCGGAATCACTATCGTGAGTTCTCTCTTCATGTCACCAACTACAACTACTTAGTATTCAAGGTTGTGAAAGGCGTTAAAGTATTGTACCCTCTCCGAGCACTATGGATGAGGGTCAGGTGTATCACATCAAGTATGGGGCAAATGTCCCTATACAGAAGAGATTTGAGAGCATCGTTAGAATCATAGTCGATATGATAGAAGATGGTATGCGTGACCAAGCAGTAAGACAAAAAGCAATACAGATTGTACAAGCAGCAAATGTTAGAGGACACGATGAAGTCGGAGAAATAAGAGCAATTGTAAAATGGGTACAAACACACATGGTGTATCGCAAAGAACCAATTGGCGTGGAGTACTTTCACACGGCAAGAAGGCTACTACGTGACATAGACAATGGAATGTCTGCCGGTGATTGTGATGATTTCGTTATATTAGGTGGTTCGTTATTAGGTTCACTAGGTTATCCAGTTGGTGCATTAATTGTTGATTCATCTGGCGACGGTGTTTTCAATCATGTAATGTTAGTTACAAAGACATTCTCACCAAACAGAGAGTTTGGAGACAATTGGATTCCTTGTGAGTTAATTTATCCAGAATTCAAGTTAGGACAAAGTGTACCCATATCAAAAGTGTACCCATTGATGGCAGATGCAAAAACAATACGGTCACCAATTACACGTAATACAATTAGTGGACTCGGCAGTGCTAGTGTTGTTAGAACACTAAAGCCACAAGGAAATAAATTTGGAGATATACTTGCAAAGCACCCACTAGCAAGACTATTTAACAGGAAGTAATTATATGCCAATACCCAAAGACGACTCTGCTTACAGAATACTACAAGCACCTCGTTACAATAGAATAAGCGGTTATTCTAACGTCGGTGACATAAGTTGGTCAAGCAACGAATTTTGGGGAACCCTATTAAGCGGTGCCATAGTGGGAGTAATGGCAGTGACCCTGTTTAACCGATACTACAAATGAGATGATTAAGAATGCCAGCAATGAATATATCCCTACAAAGAAGAATAGGAAAACTACCTAAAAGCCCAGACTATTTAGATAATATCAAACCTACGATATTTGAAAACAGTCACGCGGGTTATGGTTCGAGAGTACCAACACCTACACAAAAAGGGTTCTTTGGAATAGGCAAAGCACATAAGACACAGCATTTAGGTAACGAACACGGTGACGGTAAGATGACTGCTATATATGGTAATGATGGAACAAGGTCTTTACCAGCACCAGGAATATATGGAATTGGTTCAGCACCAGGTGAAGAAACAATAATGCCTTCACCTATGGACTACAAACCTGCACACTGGAATACACCAGGATTATTCGGTACTGTTTCCCAGCACTCGAACATTCTGATTCCAATAGCACTACTTGGTGTTGTACTTTACAAGTTAAAGTGATATGGAATGTTAAACAATAAAAATAGTTGGTTCTTGGTTGGCCTCATTGGGTCGATCTTTGCGCTATCTATAATTGGGAGAGTGGAATAATGGCTAAAAAAAACTTCGGGCCTTACATGGCAGGTGGATTATTACTTGGTGGCCTGTACCTTTTAACAAAAAATAATAACTCACTTGGACCAACTAATGCAGCAAGACAGTCTGTAGCACAAGACCCATCTTACGCAGGGGTTACACCAGGTTTGTTCCATTACATTTCAGAATCAACAGAATGGAATGATTACCAAATTATCCAAACAGCACTATCTCCAGATGTGCCAACAATAATAATTCCCTACACATACAATTCAACAGTTACACACTTGATGGCTCGCGGTATGCCACAGAACGTATCAGAAAGCGAAGCAACCAAAATAAGAAACCAAGGATACCCTAGTGTAGTAAATAGATTAGAGAACCTATATAATAGTAGGAATATGACTGTAGGAGATAGAAGAGAGATATATGCTCATCTATTACCTATCTATAATGTAATGCAAATACCTAACGAACAACGTGTGCCACTACCAGGAGCAACTGTTTCGACAACCACACCAACAGCAGAGTCAGTGCAAGGCATGGCAATACGCCAAAACATTGCAGGTCATTACGACCCAGGAGTTGGAATAAATGGTAGACAATCGACTAACCTTGCAGGTAACAGAAGAACTCGTACAATAAGTGGCATGAAAGCGTGGAGTAAAAATGCAGCAAAACAAATTTACGACCAACGACAACTATCTGCAACAAGGGAAATGACATTAAGAAATATGAAAAGTGGTATGGACATCAACCTCTACGAACCAGTAGACACTTTAGATATCATGTCAGAAGCACCTAAACCAACCATGAATCAGGTAGAAAACGTAGGAAGCGCATTCGTTAAAACGAGAGGCGCTATGCGAAGGCTACTGTGATTCAATGACAATGCGACAGCGTCACCAAAGAACTCGCGATGTA
>MDTC01098681.1_pt1 | contig 16115 bp, 12 predicted proteins | sample 811181 | NCBI WGS metagenome assembly MDTC01 (sample SAMN05326644, study PRJNA326480) | marine metagenome | isolation source: seawater | place: Pacific Ocean: North | collected 2011
CAACGCAATGACCAAGTAGTCCTAGGAATAATTCCGTTCCTGGCTAACGATCAGCTGTTTAGCAAGGTCAACACGCGTCACCTCATCCATCAGCACGGTCACGTTTTCCTGATCCGCAAGAATTTCACGAATCGGTTTGGCAATGTCTGGAGCAGTAAGGCTAGCAGTTGCTACTTGGTACAGCAAAGGCTGGAACAAATGGTGATTCTGCCGGTCAATCAGCGTGACTTCAAACTGCTGATCCGTCAGGGTCTTGCAACATTCAAGACCAGCGAAGCCCGCTCCAAGAACAATTACTCGTGTTTTAGGTGCCATAGCTGGAGGAACAACACTCATCAGAATCTTCCTCCATAAGTGAGGATTTCCCTAGGATATTACTAACGTCGCATTCGGTCGCTCGCAATCGACTTTGTGAAAAAAATCACAAGCTCAATAACCAATTAATCCTTAGTTATTTAAGACAATTTGTTTCTAACTAAATTTGAGTAAGAGATGCTTTTAAATTCTCCAGCACTTCATCCTCGATTCCCACCAGGTGACTTCGTTCAGGGAAATGACCTTCATTCACATCCGCAATGTATTCAGAGAATGCTGCGACGCGTTCCTGCTGCAATCGGCAATTCTCTTCAAAGAAGTTCCGGTAGGCTTTGGCATGCCTGGGCAAACGTTCATTATAGTCACCTAGGATGTCATCGGAGAAGAGGAATTGGGTGTCGCAGCCGCCCCCAGATCCTAAGGACATCAGCAACATCGTAGTTCTGGAGGCAAGGAAACTTGCCAGTTTATACGGAACGACCTCCAATTCAGCAGCATAAGCACCTGCACTTTCAAGGCTCTTCATCTGCTCATGCAAGGCCTTGGCCTCATCTAAAGTCTTACCGATTGCACGGTAGCCTGTCCAGGTAGCATGACGGGGGACCAATCCCAAATGGCCAACCACAGGAATGCCTTCCGAGGCCATCGCTTCAATGATTCGTGGACTGGAAGAACAATAGACCGAGCTAGCACCCATTTCCAAGGCTCGGAAACCAACACGGATCGCTTCGTCTGGCGATGCTAAGCCATGTGGCATCGCTCCGGAGAGGAAACTGTCGGGCGCCGCTGCAACCAACAAGGGCAGCCGTGATTGGGATTCAGGACTATCAAAACTACAACTCATCAAGTCAATACCCGCCTGGTCAGCGGCTGATGCCTCTTCAGGAGATTTAACATGAATATGCGTCAGGCAGCGTTTTCCCTTCAGCTGTTGAAGGTCGTAAACTGTGTATTTCTTCCGTGGTCGAATCATGACCGCATTATTACTAACTTAGGAAGGGAACAACAAGGCCCGTTGCCAAGGCAGGAACAGCTGATTGCGCAACTCATCGGTACGGTCTTTAGGCTCCGCAAAGGCGAACGTTTCCATTGAAGCTTTGGAGGAGATGATAGCTGCTTCCAAATCAAGTTCAGCCGCTGCCTTTTCACGATTGGCTTTCAAGGAACCAAATATTGGCTCCCAGTCTTCAGCCTTTGCTAGCCGCTTGCCACGCAAGCGTATCGGCAAGTCGCCATCAGGCAGCTCCTTAGCCTCCTTGACCATTTCCTCGAAACGGCGACGTTGCTGGGTACGGAATCGAGGTGGTAATTGCACGTCGTCGCCATGAGTCAAACTCAGGCTCATTTTGAGCAATTGATCATTGGCGAGGATCTTGAAAGGTGGCTTGTCGCGCCGTTCCGCAATTTCATCGCGCCAGCGCCACAAGGCTCGCAAGTAACCCAAACTACGTGGCTTCAATTTGCCATAACCCGAAATGCGCCAAGACTCTTCCCGACTCTTCTCTTTGCGCGCCATCACTTGAACTCTAGCAGCGTCACAAGATTGTAAAAACCAGTCCCAACGTCCAAGTGAATCCAATTTATCTTTAAAGATTTGTGCCAACGGAAGGATGTAACGCACATCATTCGCGGCATACTCAAGCATCTTATGCGGCAGAGGGCGTTCACCCCAATTCTTCTTTTGTGATTGCTTAGAGAGCTCTAAGCCAAAGCTCTCACTGATCAAGTGCGCTAAGCCAAAAGTCCGCCAACCTGCTAGTCTTGCCGCAATCTGAGTATCATACACCCGACCAGGAACCCTATCATAAGTGCGATTCAGAATGCTCATGTCGTAATCGGCACCGTGCATCCAAACTTCTGGAGAGGCCTCAAGAAAATCTAACAGAGGTGACATGTCGCTGATCGTCAGCGGGTCAATCAATGCTAGGCGCTCGCCACAGGCAAATTGGATCAAGCAGACTTTCTCACGAAAGGAATACAGACTGTCAGCCTCAGTATCCACACAACACAAATCACCTGAATCACAGGTATCAAGAAACGCCGTGAGTTCAGCCTGAGTAGTCAGAAACGGAACGGCCTGGGTTGCATCAATCTCCATCTACTTCAGGCCGGACAGGAGCAACTCAACGTTGTTGGTGGTACGTTTCACATTGCGCACAAGCTTCTCCATGGCTTCGCCCGCTGGCACTTGGGCCATCTGACGTCGCAGAATGCTGATGCGTGAGAATTCGTCAGGATGGAATAAAAGGTCATCCTTTCTCGTCCCCGACTTCAAGGTATGAATTGCGGGATAAATGCGTTTCTCGGCCAGCTCGCGGTCCAAGTATATTTCGAGGTTACCAGTGCCTTTGAACTCTTCAAAGATAATGTCATCCATCCGATTCTCAGTCTCAACCAGCGCCGAAGCAAGAATCGTTAGGCTTCCTCCTTCTTCGACATTGCGTGCAGCACTAAAGAATCGGCGGGCTTTCTGCAAGGCTTTGGGATTCACACCACCTTGGGTTAGGCCGCCTTTGCCTCCCGAGGTATTATTGTAGCCACGAGAAAGCCTTGTGATACTATCTAACAAGACCACCACATCTCTCTTCATCTCCACCAAGCGCTTGGCACGTTCCATCACCAATTCTGCTACTTGGATGTGCCGCATGGGCGTTTCATCGAATGTAGAACTGTAGACATTTGCATTCACAGTTTCCTTAAAATCTGTCACCTCTTCTGGCCGTTCATCGATCAGAAGCACAATCAGCTCGATCTCAGGATGGTTCTTGTTAATGGCCTGCGCGATGTCCTTGAGTAGAATGGTCTTGCCTGATCGCGGCGAGGCAACAATGAGACCGCGTTGCCCCATGCCTAACGGTGCCACCAAATCAACCACTCTTGCACTAACTGAATTCAACTTACGATTCTCTAACAAGATGCGCTTCACCGGAAACAACGCAGTAAGCCGCTCAAAATTAACTGGCTCTGGCTGCTCCTCCAAAGGTTGGCCTTCCACAGTCAGTATCTCATCCACAGTCAGGTACTTTTCACGATGTCGTGGTTCGCGAATGGTCGCTCGAATCATAGATCCTGAGCGCAAATCATGACGCCGAATGGCGGTAGTGGGCACGGATACGCAATCAGGATTGGGCGCAAAACTAAATTTGCCCCAGCGTAAAAAGCCAAATCCATCTCTAGCAGCATCGAGAACGCCTTCAGCTTCAATGCGGGTTCCATTACGAGCGTAGAAGCTGATGATCTCGAAGATCACTTGAAACTTGGAGCGATTCCCCCCCACCCGAAGCTTCAATTCAAGAGCCAATTCGGTCAATTTGGTAACTGACCAGTCGTGGTAATCATTCAGGCACACTCTCTCTGGAACCTCAATTTTCGGAGCCTCTTCGGCCACCACTGCGACTTCTTTCTCAGTCACTGCTGCGGCGGTTTCTTTCTCGGCGATGTCTACATCACTGTTCATGATTCTACTTTCGGTAATGGATATTTAAACGGACGGAAGGCTTTCCAAGAGCAAAGCTACTTGCTCCTCAAGGCGCCCCTGCGGCCCCTCATTCCAAGCTACGACGTCTGCAAGCAACGCTTTCTGCATAATCGGTTTCTGAGCGTGTATAATGGATAGGGCTTCTGATTCGCCCAAGTCCGTTCGACGGCTCAAGCGACGTAATTGGGTCTCAGGAGTGGTGGCAACTACTACCACCAAGTCGTGGGGGTAAGTGGCTTTGGTTTCATAGAAAAGCGGCACGTCAGCAATGAAAATCCCTTGGGGAGCAGTCGTGAAATAAGAACTACGCTTCTCTTCAAAGCTTTTTCTTACGGCAGGATGCAGAATTCCTTCCAGGGCTCGGCGGCTGGCTTCATCACTGAAAACCAACCTTCGAAGTGCTGTCCGGTTCAGCGATCGTCCCTCTGAATCGAAGATTTTTTCGCCAAACAAGAGCTTCAAAGATTCCAAGATCTCTCTGTCTGTCAAGAGATCATGGACGGCCTTATCACAATCGAATTGCCCAACCCTTGGGCATAGCCCCTGGACTAACTTGCGCCAGGTGCTCTTGCCGGTCGCGATACCCCCAGTGACAACTAGATCCACAATCTGTTAAACGAAAGAAGGGCGGAAGATCTCTCTTCCACCCTTCGTGAACTTCAGAAAGAAATCTGACTACTCAGAGTCAGGAGAAGACTCCAAAGTGCTCTCTAAGCGTTTCCGGAAGGCCTCACCTGACGGATCAATCAATCGGGTCGTCACAAAGATCACCAAGTTGCGACGCAAATGCTGCTCGGAAGAGGAGCGGAACAAGCGACCAACATATGGCAAATCACCAACGATCGGTACCTTGTCATGAACCTCTTGCACATCTTCACGGATCAAACCACCAAGAGCAACCGTAGCGCCATCGTAAATAGTCACATTAGTCTTGGCTCGGCGTGTTGAGAAGATTGGCAAATCAATGCGATTATCTGTCACCGTGATTTGAGTGGGATTGCCAAGAGCATCTGTGCCTGCCGCAGAAATCTCACTACCATAGTTCACAAAGCCGTCAAACTCAACGACTTCCGGAGCAAGGCTCAATGTGATGGTGTAGGAATCAGGACCAACCTGCGGGTCAACCTCCAATGTCACACCGGTATCACGCTTCTCGAAAGTAGTTGGGTGGGAAGGAGTCACAGGGAACACTCCACCACCCCCTGGAAGAACCGTTACTTCCTGCGGCAATTCTGGTGGATCGAACTCAACTGGATAAATCAGCTCGCGAATCACTTCGACCTTGGCTTTACGGGAACTGCGAGTCACCACCTTAGGCGACGTCACCAGATCGGCTGATTTCTTCTGGCTCAAGCCACGCATCACCACTTGGAACTGAGGGTCAGTCAAAATTCCGGCGAGTGAAAGAATACCAGGAGCTGGGCTTAAGGCTTCTGCCTGACCACGTGGTAAATCAGCGATCAACGAATCAATCGCGCTGCCCTGGATGGCTTGCGCACCTGTGCGCAGTCCAGCAGTCACTGGATTCAAACCAGTCGGCGAGGTGACAGGATTGCCGTCAACGTCAACTCCGGCCTCAAAGAATGGCAATTGGCCAGTATTGAAGGCACCGCCTTGCGATGTTGTGAAATTACCGCGAGAATTTCCAACAGTCCCCCCTCCAGCAATCATGCGGTCGCTGCTGCCGATGCCAAATCCACCAAGTAACCAATCGAAGCCAAGCTCCTCAATGTTGTCCTGACGGATCTCAACGAACTTGACGTCAATCTCGACCTGCTTTGGAATATCTTCCTGAATGCTTTCAACAAAGGCATCCACCAACTCCATATTGCTCTGAGTGTTGGTGACAGTCAACGTGCTGGAGCCACGGCTGTAGAATGCACTGGCGCGATCCGGCCAAGGAATGCCACGGCTCTGCAAGATCTCTTCAGGAGTAGCACGAGCTACCGTGGCGGACTCACCACCACCAAATGGATCGTCCTCAGTGGCCCCCCCCTCTTCAGAAACCTGTTCTTTCTCGAAGGATGGCGGAACTTGATAGGTCTTGGTGTAGAACTGCTCGCTGCTTGAATCTGCAGTAGGGATAATCTTAACGGCATAGCGCTCGACGTTGTAACGGAGACCAGCAAACTCACAAATATAACCCAACACTTCAACGAGTGGCGCGCCGTTCATCTGGACTGAGAACTGCTGATTCAACGCATTCGCGTCAGCCGCGGCAATGCTCTGCTCATCAATGACAAACTTGATGCCTGTTGCTTCAGGATCTAGGTCTGTCGACTTTAGTTGAAGGTAGTCGATGGCAGTGCGCACATTCACTGGGCCAAGCTTGATCTGAGGCACGATGATTGTCTCCAGCTTACGGCGAATGTCTTCGCGAGAGTCTCCAACAGAAGAAAATTCACCACTGGGGCTATCACTCAGACGAGTTTTGTCGGGAACCGCGGTCTCCCACTTTTGAGCAACTTGATCAAGTAGTTCGGATCGGGTGTGATCGTGAGCCGATTTCAAGTATTGACTTCTGGCGCGCTCAACGCGCGCTAGGCCTTGTCGGGCTGCAGCATTGAACTCGTCGTCATGAAGCACTTCAAAAAAGCTGCTTTCAGCTGCGTCGATTTCGCCCAAACCAAGGGCAGCATCACCGCGCTTCAAATTGCGAGTAACACGATCAACTTTTGCGCGATGGCCTCGAGTGTTTCCAGGCGCATACCAGTCAGGATCGCCAAGACGCTCTTTCAAAACAATGGCACCCTTGTGCTTCGGTGCATACTCAAGAGCAACGTCCATGTAGCGGTTGGCTTCAGCCAGACCACCTTCACCGGCACGTTGCTCAGCAAGCTTCATACAGACGTTTGCAAATGCCTCAGCATATACTGCACGCTCCTGGTCAGTGCGGGCAGCCTGCGGAACTGTATCAAGGGCGAGGCGATAATAACTGCCAGCATCTGGTAGCTCACCGCTGCGCTCAAACTCCACGCCTTGCCAATAGGCTTCCCGAGCTTGGTTGACCATTTGCTCACGCTGGACACGCTCTCGTCCGGCCGAGGAATGAGAGTCGGCGTAAGCACTGCCTATGACAAGCTGGGACGCTAACAGCGTTCCCAAGGCCAATCTCGAGGCTTGTGTAAGAATTGTTGAAGGGTCGTTCTTCTTCATAAGAATGATTCTTGTTATTTGCTCCGGCTCGAAATTACTGTGAATTTTCCCCGTAGCTCATTGCAGGTGCCAACACTTCCGCAGGAGGGAATAAAGATGAATCGATCCCATCGTCCTCCTCTTCATCGGTATCAGAGCGCAGTGGTTGACCGTTCGGATCGATCAGTCGTGCGGTGACGAAAACCATCAAATTGCGTTTCTTACGTTGTTCAGTGTCGATACGGAACAATCGACCAACCACTGGGATGTCCCCCAGAATTGGCACTTTGTCGTTAGTTTGTTGTACGTCCTCACGAATCAGCCCACCGATTGCCACGGTGGCACCGTCGTAAACTGTGACGTTGGTTGTCACTCTTCTCGTTGAGAACACTGGCATTTCAATGCGATTGGCGGTCAAGACAATACGAGTGGGGTTGCCCAAGATGTCTGTTCCACTAGTGGTAATCGGGCTCCCATAGTTCACAAAACCCTCAAACTCGACTACTTCAGGAACAAGATCCATGTCGATCGTATATCCGTCAGGGCCAACTTGGGGTGTCACACGCAAAGTGACACCTGTATCACGAGTCCGAAACGCGGTAGGCGTAGCTGGTGTAACCGGAAAACTCGGGGGTGCTGGTGCTGCCAGGGGATCCTCTTCAAGACCACCACCTGCACCACCAATATCTGATAGATCACCAAAGTCCTGAGGCAGCTCCGGCGGATCGTATTCAGTTGGATAAATCAGCTCTCGAATGACCTGAACTTCAGCAGCCAGACCACTCCGAGTCAGGATGCTTGGCGCAGAAAGAAGGTCAGTGCCCTTTTTCTGATCCAATGCGCGTAGAACTACCTGGAATTGTGGATCGGTAAGAACACCAGCAAGCGCAAAGGCACCAGGGGCTGGATTGACGATCTCAGATGCAGCACCAACACGCCCAGCTGCCACCAAAGCTTGAATCGCACTTTCATTGATTGCAGCGGCGCCGCTGCGAAGGCCAGCAGTCACTGGACTCAACGGATTGCCCGCAGGGACCTGGCCATTCTGCCCAAAAAACGGGAACTGGCCACCATCAAAGGCGCGCTCAGACCCACCGATTGAACCACCGCCTAGCATTAACTTATCACCAGCGTCGATTCCAGTGGCACCAACGACCCAATCAAAACCAAACTCATGGAGATTATCTTGCTGAACCTCAACAAACTTGGCTTCAACCTTGATCTGCTTAGGAACTCCCTCTTCGCGAAGGTTTTGAACGAACTGATCAACAATATCCAGTTGGGCCTGGGTATTTCGGACAACGAGTTCACTCGCAGCTGGGATGTAGAATGCTGTGGCATCATTCTCAAAGACAATGCCTTTACCCTCGAGAATGTCTTTGGCAGACTTTCTCCGAGTCAAAGAAGCTCCACCACCGCTATCAGAATCACCGAATGGATCATCTTCAACGGCACCACCGCCACTATTACCAGAACCGTCCATGGTTTGGAACATAGGTGGCACTGGGTAGCGCTTGGTGAATAATGCATCACTCCGATCGGCCAACGGCACGATCACGACTGCGAATGGTTCGATACGATACTTAACACCAGCAAGTTCAGTGATGTATCGCAGAGCCTCAACAAGTGGCACATTCTGCAGATCAAGGGTAATTGGATTCGTCATCGCCTCAGGGCTAGAGGCAGCCAACTTCCGTTCGTCGACGAGGATATTCAGACCGCGACGATCCGGATCACTATCGATAGTGTCGAGCTCTTGACTGCGTTGGCGAAGGTAATCAATCGCACTATCCAACGTAAAGCCATTCATCCGAAGTGCTGGCAGGATAATACCATCCAACTTTGCAGTGATGTAGCCCAGACCTCCTTCTTCGGAAGCATTACCAAACCCTAAACCACCCGCATTGCCTGCCTGTGGAACAGGTAATTCCCATGACTCATCGACCATGCGGATAAATCCTGCCCTAGTCTGACGATATGCTTGTTCACGATAGTTGCTCTTTGCTCGGGCAACTCGCTCAAGTCCACGGCGCGCGGCCGTGTTATACTGATCGACTCGAAGAACTTGGTGATAAGCATCAGTTGCCTCGTCGTATTTTGCTAATCCATAGCTCGAACGAGCCTCTTTCAGAAGGCGCATGACGCGCTTGGCATTTTCAGCATGTGCTGGAATGTTCGCATATTTACCGGCTTCGAGACTCTTGGAGAGGCGAGCGGCGGCACCGTTAGAGGGATCAACTACCAAGACACTTTCTACAATGGCTGTCGCCTCATCGGCGCGACCATCGGCAGCAATCGCTGCAGCATGTTTGGCAGCATAATTAACATAAGCCTCCGAGTAAACTTGGCGATGCACCTCAGTCTTGTCTGAATAAGGAAGAATCTCAAGTGCAGTGCTCAGTTCGTCGTAGGCGGATGCATTATCGCCTTCTTTACCTGCTCGAACACCGGCCTCGTAGGCCAGGTTAGCCTGAGATACGCGGTCTTGGCGGCGCAGGATCTCGGACTGGGCGATTCCACTAGGGGTCCCTTGGGCAAGAACACTGGTTGCTAACAAGGGAGTAATCGCCACCGCGCAGAACTTAGTCTGGAGATGGTTAAGGCAGCGTGTTTTCGTCATAGATTTGGTCGTTTCGGAGGGTACTTCTTAAAAGATCTTAGTTCGTTCAGCTTTGATTTCTATTCACAAGGTCCAAGTTTGCGATCCTTGCCACGCTGATCCTTGATAATGCCACCAGAATCCGTCACAGCGACCAGAGTGAAGCTGTTATCCTGGTCGTTTGAGAGACGGAAGGAATCACCACGCTTGACCTCAAATTCCTCGCCATTGTAGCGATTGACGAACAAACCCGTGTGAGTGGGCATTTCCCAGCCAGAATTAACCGACAATGAGACCGTTTCCTGGTTGGCGCTACCAGCTTCGTAGTAGCTAACAATAACCTCAGATTCATCACGCGGCACACCACCAGCATCGACTAGCTTTTTCTCAATATACTTCTCTAACTTGAAGCGATTATCAGGACCAAACTTACTACCCATGGAAACCAACATGTTACGTGACTTGAATTTACCTTCCGAAGAAAGGTCGATTTGCCATGTTCTGGAATCGACTTTAGTCCGGAAAATCAGGGTCAAATCAGAGGAAACTACTTCCCTCAGGCACACTTTGGCAATGAACGGTGGATGGCTCTCTGCATTGTTGGGGTTCGTTCCGCCATCGAATTCCTCTAAATTGGTAAAATTATCACCATCAGGATCAGCTCCCTTCAGATTGCCATCGGTAATATCCAGCTTCCACTTCATGATCCATGCATTGGTTACTGGGGCATGAATACCTCCAGAACCAACGGTAACAGGCTCCAGCTTGGGCACCTCACCCTCAAAGACCTCCAAGACAGGCGAGGAAACAAACAAATGCTCCCCCTCCCAAACAACAGGACTATCAAGGTTCTTGATCGCTTGGTCCACATCCACCAAGCCTGTTTCAGGGAACTTATCACTTTGCTTTCCCGAGGACTCGGAAAAGATATCTTGGAACTTGGTGCTGGAATAAAACAGCCAGCCGCACAATCCCACCGCGACCACAGTCGCCGCGATCAATGCCGCCTTCTCATAGTTCTGGTTGAGCCATTCTTCATTCATAGCAAGTAAGTCGCTAGCGTAGTAATATTGGGTAAATGTGGTCGGTTTTATTCCTCAGGCGCCATCAAGCGCACCAAGTCTAAAGCCAAATAGGCTTTAATCTGCTCGGCACCGAAGATCATGTTCAGATTGCTCGCACCTGAATCAAAGATCACTTCCGCACCCTCCTCGTCATCTTTATCCTCATCAGGCGCTTCAAACTCACCCTTGGATGGCGCTTCAGGATTCTCATTCTCCACACGCATCCATCGGATAGAGTAAAAGTATTCTTCCCCAGCTTGCAGAGCAGCATCACCGTCAGCCCCTAAAGCTCCGCCAGTATTGCTGAACGAATTAATAACGCTTTGAAAGTTAGCTGAAGGCACGGCAAACACCACCTCCATTGGAAAGATCTCACTCGTGGTCGGCACCGTCGGCGCAGCAGTCACTTTCTTTGAACTCCTCCCCCTCTTATTCCGTGCTGGAGCTTTGGCCTTAAGTTTCTTCTCCCAAGGCAATTGTGTCCGAGAAACATTCACCATGGTGGCATCGTTTTCCAACAACACATTCACCAACTTCGCAGTCGCATCGAGCTGAAACTGAAGGCGCTGCGCTGCATCTGCCAGTGGAGGCGTGGCACGGTAATTCTCCATACCAAGAAAGAACCCATCTCCTAGCGCAACTCCATTCATCTCCGCAGAAGTCGCTATCCCATCAACCTGCTGAGCCAGAGATTCTTGAAAATTTGCAGGACTAACCCCCACCGGAAGTGGCGCTTGATATGCTAACATTTTGCGACTCAGATCACCTGCAAGCGTTTTATAAGAGGCCACTTGGGATTTGAATTCGGCCGCATTTTCCTCGTTGGGATAAAGCGATTTCTTCTCCAAGACGTTTCTCTTATCCAGAGCACTCTGATAGGCAGCGGTCGCTTCACCATATTTCCCCTTCGCTTGGAAGAAGAGATAGCCGAGCCCGACAACCCCAGCAATGACGATCCCGAGAAGCGCGGACAGAAATGGGTTTTGTTTAATCCAGTTCATGAAAATTAGTTACCAAGTGTAGCAATTGTTAGCGGCTCGTTTAGCGGAAGTTTGAGCTCAAATCTCCAAGCCCAGACAGAATCATCCAAGCCGTCACTATAAGAAACAAGATCAGCAATCTCGATCTCGTTACCATCCTCATCCTTGCCAGTAAGCTTGAAATACGGCGAACCATTCAGCTCAGCCATTAGAGTATCGGAAATAATAGTCGGTCTGGCAGGAGATCTAAACAGCCCCTTCAGCGTCAAGGAATCAACATTCACATCGACCGCAGTGGCCTTTCGCCCCTTAGGCACATCAACAACCTTCCCAAGGTCGCGCGACTTAATAGCCCCCTTGCCATCTTCACCGATCTCTTTGGTGATCGAATTACCCCCAACAGTCGGCTCCAGAGAAGTAAACCACACCTCTGGAGACTTCAGACGCCCATTGAGATCCGACAAGAAACGAGCCCAGTAAGAACGATCCAAAACAGTCTGGGTGAAGGGGTCTGTCCGGCCATGAATGGCTTGCAACTCCCTCTCAGCCTGACTTATCCCAGATTGAATCTCATTCAAGCCTTCGACCTCCCGATCAACAACAGCTTGCTGCTCTTCGATTTTTTGAGTCGCCGCCGTAAAATAAAAAACGGCAGCCACCAAACCACCAATCAGAGCAACAGCAGCAGTAACAAGCGCAGGCTTGCGACTCTCGAGATCGCGAGCATTGGCCAACTGCTCTGGCACCAACTCCAATTCGATTGGGCTACCCTCGCGATTACGCAAAGCCAACCCAACCAACTCACCCATAGTGTGAGCCTCAGCAGCTACAGCTTCCTGACTCACCTTCGGACCAACAGAAACATTCCGAAGCGCATTAAAATACTCAACTGGCACACCGAGCTTCTCTTGCAAGAAATGAGCGAGATAAGGAGTACCCGAAGCACGACCCGCCAGATAGATTACCTCAGGAAGACTACCACCTTGCTGCGTCTTGTAACGATTGTTAGTGCGAACGATCTCACCGTGCAAGCGTGTGACAGCAGCCCGCAAGACTGACTGGATAGCTCCAGCCTGCTCATCGGCAGGCTCTTCACCTGGCGCACCGAGAGAGCCCTGCTGCAATTTCAACTGCTCAGCAGCCTCAAATGGGATATCCATTTCTTTGGCTAGCGCTTGCGTGAAGCTAGCACCACCGACACGACAAGGACTAATGAACACACGACCAGGCTCAGCGTAGATAAGATTTGCGGAACGCGCACCTATATCCAGGATCATCACCGGCTTGGCTTGATCTGAGTAATTGAAGCGGAACGCATTGTAAACCAGCATCGGCGAGACATCGACTGACAACGTCTTAACACCAGCACGCTCAACCGCTGAGTTTACCGCCGTCAACTCATCCGCCTTGATAGCAGCCAGCAAGACCTCGACATCCACCGACCCAGGCTCGCCAATCAACTGATAACCCCACGAGACCTCATCGATAGGGAATGGGACATTCTGCTGGGCCTCGAATTCAACGATTTGATCCACTTTATCCTCGCTCAAAGGAGGAAGCTTTACAAAGCGCATGAACACTGGATGACCAGCAATTGCACAGCGAACATTGGAGCCCTTGACTTTAGCCTCATCCACAACGGACTTAACGCCCATTTGGAGTTGAGGCACACGGGTTGCATCGGTTGAAGGATCCCCTTCAATGTCATACTGGTGATATCGCGTGAGCGCTAACGCCCCCTTTGATGCCCCAACAATGCTAGCCAAGCTGATTCGCTGGGAACCGAGGTTGATTACCGTAGAGGTGGTTTTGCTTGCCATAAAATCTAAGCTATCAGGAATACGAAGCTAATCTGTTTACTCGGAAGCCGATTCCAGGTAAAGATCATAAAATAGAACTGCGAAAGGAGTCTTACTTTTAGGTAGCATTTCAGCCTCCGGCGACACTGCCTCCCATGGTCGCGACTTTCCCTTCACCTTAAACCCCTTCTGATCACCAGCGATCAGCTTACCACCCGCCCTCACTTCGATGGCGATGGCCTCAACATCGCCCAAAGTCGGCCTTGCCTTGCCTACCAAGCGCGCGAATTTCGCAGGCGACAAGTATGCTGCAACAGCGACCTTCTCGTTGACAGGAACATCCTGAAAAGTCTCCTCATGCTTCACAATAGACTTCTTCTTCGCACCCTTCAGCAGGAGATAGAAGGAGACATCAACAGAGTCCGTTAAATACCCATCCTTGGGAGTCACCTTTGCCGAAAAAGTCATTTCAGCCTCAGCAATCAACCAACTCTTGGGCTTAAATTTTTTCTTTGCACCAGTAATCGTGAACTGCGGAGAACCGGTAACCAAAGACTTTAGACTATTGACCTTCGCCGACGTCTGCGCGACTGCAGAAGTTGCTGAACCAGCAAGCGCCAAACCAGCGAAGGCAAGAGCAAAAATTCGAGTAAGATTAGGGGTTCTCATGGATGATTCTGGAGCGAGTAAGCGGGAGAGTGGTTTGTTTTTAATTCCTTGGCTAGAAATTTCTCAATAAAAAAGTTCGCGCTACTTTTTTCACCTTTGAGCAACTTTAAAAAGCTTAAAACGGCTAAATCTCAGTCTTTTTCAGTCAGATGAGCGATCAGCGGAAATTGAAGCAAAGTAGAAGTTCATTAACAAGCTCCCAGCAAAGCATTTTCGTTAATGCGCCCCAGAGCCAAACAACACCACCGGAATCGTTTTCAAAAGAATCTTCGCGTCCAAAAGTAGCGACCAGTTGTCGATGTATTCCAAGTCCAGGGCGACCCACTCATCAAAATCTGTAATGCTGTTACGGCCGCCAACCTGCCACAAGCAGGTGATTCCAGGCTTAACGCTTAAGCGCCTCCTCTGGGAGCTGTGCTCAATGTTTGCCACTTCGTAGATCGGTAATGGACGCGGGCCTACCAAGCTCATTTGACCGAGAACCACGTTCACCAACTGCGGACATTCATCAATGCTAGTGCGCCGAAGCAGCTTTCCGAAACGGAAAATTCGTGGATCTTCGGTTACCTTGAACACTGGACCTGTCATTTGATTCTCGGCTTCCAGCTCAGATCGCCGAGCTTCCGCGTCTGGGGCCATCGTGCGGAATTTGAACATTTTGAATGGCTTACCATGAAGTCCCCCACGTTCCTGGCTGAAGAAGACCGGACCCTTGGAAGAAACTTTGATACCGATCGCGGCCAAAAGCCAAGCAGGAGAAGTCACCAGAATCAGAAACAACGCCGCCATTCGATCAAATGCATTCTTCAGGAGCAATGCCCATGAAATATCCGGGGTGGATCTGAAAACCAGCATTGGTTTGCCTCCAATCACCTGAAAATCGGGACGCGCGATGGATCTTTGGAAGAAATCAGCAGCCAACCACACCTCAACTCCCTCTGCCTCACAGGCACCGAGTGCTCCCTCAACTTCACTGAAGTGAATGTGTTCTGCCGCGAAAATCACTCGGGCAACAGCATGCTTATGAAGAACTTCCACCAATTCCTCCAGACTAACTTTGGTGATATCCATCCTAGCCACCACATCCATCTCCATTCGATGCTCCAGTGGGATTGCACTGAAAGCATGCTCGATGTCATCTTGCAGGCCAATGAGCACCACTGGCTGGCGAAGTTGCCCTGTCCTAAGTTGTTGTCTGAGAATGATTTGAAATAAGCGCTCTCGAACCAGCAACAACAAAGCTGCCATGAAAGCAAAGATTAACAATACGGCCCGACTTTCAGCATAGAGCCGCAGAAAGATGACGGCAGCTCCAATGATCACTCCAACGTAGACCACTGCTCGAGCCATCTCTCGCAGCGAATCCCAGGCACTCTTTTGAAGTGGCCGACTATAGAAGCCAAGAAACTCCAGCACCAGCGGCGTAAAGGGCACAACAATCGCCATTATCCATAGAAACTGATCGAAGGTCTCAATTTCAGGTATATCGATCCAACCGGAGGCGTTGAAGCGCAGCCACCAGCTGAACCAAAATGCGAACGCCAAGAGTAAGCTATCGATGATCTGATTCAGCTGGAGGCTGATTTCTTCTTTGCGAGCTAACATAATGTCCTTTGCAGCGATCGATTCTAGAGACTACGGTTGAACAAAATACAACAACTGCGTTGAATTAATTGATGGTCCCTGATTTTCCAGCCCTGATTGGAGCAGTGGCATGCCCATACACCTTGGAAGCGCTGCCCACACTGAATGCGGAGGTCAGCGCATGCGACTTGCTTGAATATAGGCTCGATGGCCTCCCTACAGCGACCCTCTCCCGCCAGCCGCTCCCCACGCTCATGACAGCCCGTGACCCTGAAGAAGGTGGGCAGAATGCCCTTTCGCTTAGTCAACGACACAAACTTTACAAAAAACATCTGCCGTCAGCATCAATACTCGACATCGAGATCCGCAATTTGGACTTGCTAGCTGATGTGAGGGATGAGGCCCAGGCCAATGCTCGTTTAGTACTGGGATCGTTTCACGACTTCGACTCCACCCCTTCGGAACAAGCCTTGGAAGACACCATCAAACGCG
>MDTC01203707.1_pt1 | contig 16115 bp, 12 predicted proteins | sample 811181 | NCBI WGS metagenome assembly MDTC01 (sample SAMN05326644, study PRJNA326480) | marine metagenome | isolation source: seawater | place: Pacific Ocean: North | collected 2011
CGCGAGAAAAAAGATTTTGATAGTATTAAATTAAATAGTGAATCCTCAGAAGTTAATCAGTTAGTTATAGAGAAGGAAATAGACGCAACTAATCTTGTTTTATCGAAAAAGGCAATAAATGAGCATTTTCAGAAGATCGATGATGGAAATAATGAAAATGTTATAGGATTAAATGACATCATCGTTTGCGCTGTATGTAAGGCAATAGAACGAGTGCCTGAAATTAATACTACAATTAAAGGCAAGAAGGTGGAAATGCATGATTCAGTCAACCTCTCGTTTTCCGTATATTTAGAAACCGGAACCGTAAATCCGGTCATCGAAGGTGCTTCAACTAAAGACTTGCTCTCCATTGCATCTGAGTCTCGAGAGTTGATTAATAGGGCCAGAGATGAGCTTTGGGACCCCACAGACGATGCGGCGCCAACCTTCTGCATAGCCAATCTGGCAACACACGGCATTGATTATTTCAAAGCACCACTACAACCCCCTGCTGCCGCATGCCTCGCTGTAGCAAGTACCACAGAAAAACCTGTGGTCGATGAAACGGGGAGGGTAACGGTTGGGCAATGTCTACGACTGACCCTAACTTGCGACCAACGAGCCGTTCAAGTGCCTATTGCAGTAACATTCATTAAGAATTTGGGGGATATTTTGGAAAATCCCGCAGTCGCTACCCTATGACAATATTATCGTGGTTCAAGATTCAGCTCGCTGGTGGGCATCCTTTTCAATGCCAGTTGAAAGGCTGATCAATTGATCGGATACACGATTTTTTATTTCGTCTAAATCTTCCATTTGGTTGACTATCTCTTTTCCGAAAAGATAGAATTTAATTTTGGGTTCGGTGCCACTAGCCCTAACCGCATAGTAATAACCATTTTCAAGCTCGATATAATAAAATTTTTCGAGTGGAATTGGATCACCGTCCTCATCCTTAAATCCAGACTTACCAAAATCTTTAATCGATAATATTCGAATTCCACCTATTTCTTTGGGAGGATTCTCGATATATGAGTCAATTATTTTTTGAATTTTAACTGCTCCCGTCGCCCCATCAAAATATATATTAATCGTATTTTGATCGAAATATCCATATTTCAAATAAATGGAATCAAGGTATTCAATGATTGTTTTTTTCTTCTTTGACAAATACGATAGAAGTTCGCAAAAAGCTATCGTCGATGCATTCCCATCTTTATCCCTAACAAAGTCATACGGAAGATATCCGAAGCTTTCTTCGCACGCGAAAATAAAAGTTTTTCCATATCTAATTCCAAGTTCCATTCTTGTATAGTAATCTGTCTTGTCATAGTCGATTACAACACCCTCTTTCTCATTAAGTTCTCTGATTGAAATCTCTTCATATTTTCGGATTTTTTGTCCAGTCCACTTAAATCCGGTCAATGTGTTGATGCAGCTCAGCCCGTGACCCTTTGCGATGGCTTCTATCAAGGGTGAAGTCACGAAGGTTTTGATGATGGTTGCTCTTTCTGAACCATTTTCCGGAAGGCAGCCGAACTCCTTGAGTCTTGTGATTCGGTATTCAGCCAGCAAAGCCCCTATTTCATTACCATTGAGCAAGACGTATTTGCGTGTCGCATCTAGCGTGGCAACGCCCATACGGTCAGCATCTGGGTCCGTTGCAATGACCGCCACGGCTCCTGTTTTCCTGGCCAGCGCGATGCCCTGCTCCAATGCTTCGGCATTTTCCGGATTGGGAGATTTAACGGTAGGAAAGTTTGGGTCTTGCTTGTTTTGAGCATCCACCACAATCGGTTCGAGACCCAGTTCCCACAGGGCCGGCAGGGAACTAATCCCACCGGTCCCGTGTATCGGAGTAAAAACGACTTTGGGCTTTTCCTGCTCAATTAAATTGGGGTCTAGGGCCGCCTGTTCAACTACCTTTAGATAGGCAAGGTCTTCATCTTGCGGGAGCGTACCTATTGCCTCTTTCTCAATATCTAAATGTGGCACGATCTCTCGGAGCGTGGTTTTTTCATATTCTTCCACTATGCCTTCAGCATGGGGCGAAATGACTTGAGCCCCATCTTCGAAGTACGCTTTGAAGCCGTTGTCGTGGGGTGGATTGTGACTGGCCGTGATCACAATGCCCGCATGCGCCTTGCGTCGGCGTACGGTGAAACTGAGTTGAGGCGTTGAGCGAGGCCCGTCGAAAATCAAGGCGATGCCGCCAAGTCGGCTCCAAGTGGATGCCGCCAACAAGCAAAATCTTCTCGAAAAATGGCGTACGTCGTGGGCTATCGCCACACGGGGAGTTTCGAATCGATTGTTTTCAGCCAGAAACTTTGCGACGTAACCAAACAATGCCATGACCGACCGAATTACGGTGAAATCGTTGATTGCGTTACTTCCGGCCATGGGCCTTTCCGGAGCGCCTTGGTCGGAAGACCCCCTTTCGACCGAAGTCGAGACTTTGCCGATAGCCCTCCCTCGCATGCCGCCAGTTCCAAACGTGATGTCCTTGTAAAATCGGTCGTTGAGCTCATCCCATTCCTTGCCCTCGATCAATTCGGTCAAGCTATCGCGCGTCCATTTCGGCAGCTCCTCGGTTTCCAACCACTGTCGCAGGTTGGTAATGGTGGCCGGTGAAAGGTCTCCTCTTTCACCGGCTTCTTCAATGGCCTGTAGCAAATTCATGCTGTTGGTGCTTGGATGGTTGATTCTTTGCGTGGCATCTACACGCTTCTTGCGCGAAAACTTAATTTCTTCAAGCCTGCGCTATCGGCGTTTGTTCGAATGACGTAGTTGAAGCTAAATTTTTCTAGAAGACTTTTTTGTCCTGGATCGCAGGTTCGCCCTCAGCCTTCCATTTTTCGGCAAATTCCTCTTTGTCGAAAGCGTATTCTGGAGTGATTTCAAAAGATATCGTCGGATCTCCATTTTCGTCCGTTTCCAACTCGGCGCCGCCGGCTTTGGCCCAGCGAGCAAATTGCCGCAGTTGATCATTGCGGCAAGTACCGATCGAGTCGGTGTCTCCCCTGGCATTTTTCAGGGGGCTGAATGCCTCTTTCCTTTCAACTTCAACCACGCACGCGTTTTGGGCCAAGGGAATAGCATCGAAAACGAAGGTTTCCAGCTTGATGCCGTTAGGTTCTTCGGGAAAGACAAGGGTTCCCTCCTCGTCTATGGTGGGTACTTTTTTATGAGCGGCGTGGGTAGGCAACTTGATCTCACCCTTTCCAACTCGTTCCGCAAAACTCGGGTCAATCGCATGCATGCCCAAACTGCCGGCATGAAAGGTAAGGGTCCCGTCGTTCTCTTTCCGAGAGGCTAATTCTTCCGGCAGATCGATATACTCGATTACACTTAGTGCATTATCTTTTCTCCGGCAGAAAACACCCACCCGTTCCCCGGGGTAAAGTTTTTCGGCAGCCCGGCTGGACATTTCCGAACATTTCGATTTATGGAACCCCAAGAAAGCTGGGTCAAGAAAGGGTGCCAGCGGGTTGTCCACTTGGAAGTAGGTGATGACTTCGATGCCTTTTTCCTGCATGTTTCGTGCCGCTCCGCTCTTGGCCAAGACACGGAAACACCCACCATGACCATCCGGATTCATCGCTATGCGTCCACGATCCTCGAGAAGGATCTCAAATCCCGGCTTCTCATCCGTTTGGCGGACAGCAGGCAGCATGCCTTGAGGCAAAAAATGAACGCTGTCGGGTTCCAAACCGAAGTGACTGTTCTTATTGAAAAAATTCTTCGTCTGCTCGTGATTCGCTTCGCTTGTCATCACGACCCAAGGAATGGGAACGGGGGATTCATAGCGATGCTCGCCAGCTTTGAGTTTTTCAGCGAACACTTGAAAGAGCGGTTTTTTCGTTACTGGCGTAACGGGAAACGCTCCCTTGGGTCCATCGTAACCCAACCGCGTTCCCTGCCCGCCCGCCACAGTGAATGCAGCCACTTTGCCCTCACGCAAAAGTTCTTCTCCAAGCTTACGGGCTTCCCCCCATTTGCGTTCATCACCATCACGTTTATCAGGCAAAGGCACCCAAGGAGCGGGTTTTATGTCCGAAAAAGTATCAGTGGTGGTTTCACCTTGAGGGAACGTCTGCTGAACAGCGTCCTTCAATTCCACCATGTTAATTTCGGTTGCTTGGTGGATTAATCGTTCGCGCTCGGCTTGATTCAACTGGTCCCAAAAGCGAAAAACATGCCCCTGCCCCGCCTCCTCGAAGGCCGAGCGAACATCCGTTCCATCGTTATCGGTCAAGGGGCATGGGAAGCCGCGCCTTGAGGTGTAGGGAAGCGATAAACTGTTTCGCCAGCTTTTCCGTAACCAAGCTCACGGCGCACTACGTTGTCTTGCAATTCGGGGTCGCGGCTTAGGCGGTCCAAAAAATCGCGCCGGTGTTCAATTTTTCCGTGAAGGTCGTTTCTCTCATGCTTAAGGGCCGCATTTTTTGATTCCCTGAATTCGAGTTCGCGGTATTCCTCGAACAGACGATAACCAAAAAACACGAGGACTCCAAGCTGAAGACACCCCAACGTTATCCAAAGCAACTTCTTCCCATTCATCGACTTCGGAGCTAAACGAGTTTCTCGAAAATGGCAACGGGATTTTTTCGCGCGTGGGTTCCGCTCGTTCTGTCAACCTTCGCTAGGTTGGTAGGCATCGTGCAGACGCAGTAATCCAAGTAAGGCGCCGTTATCTGATTGTACCGGCAATACGTCGATCTGGGACTCGCGTTCCTCCATTAGGCGAACGGCTTGGCCAATCTTGCGTTCGGGGGAAATCGTCACTGGATCAGGCGTCATCAATTCAGAGGCCTGCAGATCGCGCACGTCGTCGTTTTTCTTGAGCGCCCGGCGGAGGTCTCCATCCGTGACAATGCCGATTAACCGGTCGTTCGACACCACACAAGCCGCGCCTAGAGGCCTTTCGGTCATGGCGATCACAAGCTCCTTCAAGGTAGCCTCCGGCGAGCAAGTGGCCACCTCCGCGATATTGTGCATCACGTCGCCCACCGTCAAAATAAGATTGCGGCCCAGTTGACCGGCTGGGTGGACGAGAGCATAATCCTCTTCCGTAAAGTCGCGTCGTCGCATCAACGAAGAAGCCAAGGCATCTCCCAAGGCTGCCGTCACCACGAAGCTGGCAGTTGGAACAATGCCGAGCGGATCCACCTCAATGGACACGGAAGCATCCAGCACGTGATCGACCTCGCGAGCCAAAGGCGAATTCGAATTTCCCAGAATGCCAATAATCGGCGATCGTTGACGCCGCATGGCAGGGATGAGTTGCAACAATTCCGAAGTCGTTCCACTTTTGGATATCAAGATCGTGGGATCATCAGGCGCATAGACGCCCAAGTCGCCGTGCACGGCCTCGGTCGCGTGCAGAAAGACAGCTCTCGTGCCAGTACTGCAAAAAGTGGCTGCCATCTTGCGGCCGACGTGGCCGGATTTGCCCAATCCGGTCACAACCACTTTACCTTCCGTTTTCTCCAAGACATCGAGTGTTGCCTCGAATTCCTCTCCCAAACGCTCTCCGGCCAAGCGAATAGCACGCGCTTCCGCTTCCATTACGTCACGGCCTTCGTTTTCGCTCCCTGCAGTCTCTTCCGTTTTGCTCATGTCCCTAAAGGGAGAAAGCCTACTAGGGAACGAGGATCGATGCGTCAAGCATCGCCCCGAAGATTTATTATACAAGCAAGGGTTAGGATCAAAAGCACCCCGTCGACAAAAACTTTCGAACCTCTTTCAGGGAACGAGTGTTGAGAACGTCGTCACGAGTCAACCATCCCTTGCGCGCGACATGCGAGCCAGCTTCGCAAAAGTCGAAGTGGCTGGTGTCATGAGCGTCCGGATTGATACTGGCCAGGACACCTTTTGCAGTTGCTTTGCGCCAGTGCCGCCAGTCCATGTCCAGTCTCATCGGGTTCGCGTTTATCTCGATTATCTTTCCGTTGGCAACCGCCGCGTCGATTATCTTGTCGACGTTCACGGCATACGGTTCACGGCGCAGCAAAAGGCGACCGCTAAGGTGACCGAGCATAGTAACGCAAGGATGCTCCATTGCTTTGACGATTCGTGCGGTCATCTCCTCCTCGCTTTGGGAAAAAGAAGAGTGTACGGACACAATGACGAAATCCACCTTGGCCAGCGCGTCATCTGTCAAATCAAGGCTTCCATCGGGAAGAACGTCGCACTCGATACCCGAAAAGGCATAGGCATGAAATTTGCCCGACGCATTGATTTCATCAATCTCATCGATCTGGCTCAACAAGCGGCTCTCGTCCAAGCCGTTTGCCTGATAGCTGGCTTTGGAGTGATCCGAAATCCCGACGTAATCCCACCCGCGGGCATCAGCGGAAGCCAACAAATCTTCCACTCGGTCGCTGCCATCGGAAGCCGTGGTATGGCAATGAAACACGCCTCGCAGGTCGGCCAAATCAAAAAGTTCGGGCAAGGCACCCTGTTCAGCTGCTTCGATTTCGCCCCTGCCCTCCCGTAATTCCGGTGGCACGTATGCAAGTCCCAAGGCATCGAACAATTCCTCTTCGTCCGCGATGGAGGCAGGCGGTTTTTCTACGGGCGACTTGCCCTCCACCACCGACAATCCCCACTCGCTCAGGCTAAGTGAGCGCGACAAAGCTCTCTGTCGCATCTGCACGTTGTGATCTTTCGAACCCGTGAAATGGTGGAGCGTGAAATAGAATTGCTCGCGAGGCACCACCCGCAAGTCCGCTTGCATGCCATGAGTCAGGCGCACGCTCGATTTCGTATCTCCTTTGGCCGTAACCTCGTTGACACCCTTCATCGAAACAAAACGATCCATGATCGGCTTTGGTTCGGCTGAAGCCGCAATGAAATCAAGGTCGCCCACCGTTTCCAATCTTCGCCTAAAACTACCGGCCAATTCCGCAAGCTCGACCTCAGGCATGGCCCGCAAATCCGCCAAAAGAGGCATCGCGATCGAGCGCGCCCGCCACCACAGGTGCCTCGCATTGTAGCGCTCGCGGTTCTTTATGCCCTCTAATATATTATCCTGCGATTTTGCCCCGAAGCCTTTCAGTTCAGCCACTCGTCCTTCCTTGCAGACTTGCTGCAAGCTCTCGATGGTCTCCACTCCGAGGGCATCTCGCAAGGCCTTGATCTTTTTTCCACCCAAGCCGGAAATCTCGAGCATTTCCAGCAGACCCGGAGCGACAGACGCTTGCAGTTTTTCGTAATACTCCAATTCGCCGGTTAGGTGGAGTGTGGTGATTTTTTCGCAGAGCGCCTTGCCCAAGCCCGGTGTCTCCGCCAAAGTCCCGCATTCCACGCAATCCTCGAAATCCTCCATCGTCTCCAACGCGCGAGCTGCATTAAGATAAGCGCGAACCTTGAACGGGTTCTCGCCCTTCAGTTCAAGCAAGGTGGCAATTTCGCCCAAGATTCGGATGATGTTCTTGCGGTCCATTGCGGTGGCTCTCCCTGCTTTCCGCGCCCTAGCAGTTCAATTGCGACGTTCGAAGCGACGATTCTTTTATCGACCGGCAAATCCGCAAGCAATCCTCAAGCAGAGATCGTGGCATAGCGGTCTATGATCTCGCGGATTTGCTCCTCTTGCTCCTCCATGGACAAAAGCAGCTTTAGTTGCGATCTACTGCGATCCAAGTTGTGCTTGGGGCTAATGGTCTTGAAATAAACGTCGCCCTCCAGGTAATCCGTTAAAAACCGCGCCCCTAATTCCAGGGTTAGGGCCAGCGGTGCCAGCGGTAGGCTTTCCACCTCGGCCGGAGTCAAAAAGCTCAATGCCTCTTCCAGGTACCCGCGAGACAAGGCCTCGAACACGTCCAAGCGAAAAATCATCTCTTTTAAATCTGTTTCGTCCTCGGTTGCAGATGCCGCCGCGCTACGAGCCAAATCACCGAAATCGGAGGCCGCCAACCCTGGCATAACGGTATCCAAGTCTATGACGCAGACCGCCTTCCCCGTTTTTCGATCCAACATTACGTTATTGAGTTTCGTATCGTTGTGCACCACGCGACGGGGCAATTCACCGCTCGATTCCTTCGCCTCAAACCATTCAGCCAACGAACGCCTTTCAAGAATGATGGCCGTTTCCGCTTCCACCTCCTTCGCCCGTCCGCAAGGATCTAGTGCAACTACTTCCGCGAAACGATCCAGTCGCTTACGGGTGTGGTGAAACTCGGGAATCGTTTCCCGCAAAGGGGGGCCCGGCAAGTCGATTAAGTCACGCTGAAACGCCCCAAAAGCTCTAGCGGCTTCATATGCCTGAGTGAGATCTTTGGCATATAACGGAGATTCCGTGTTTTCCACATACTCAAAAGCCCGCCAGAAATTGCCGGCCCCGTCTTTGACGAACCAATCCCCATCCGAAGCATTTATCAATCGCAAGCTTCGCCATCCGTTTTCCTTGGACGCCAAATGATCTGTGACTCGACGGAGGTTTTCCATCAAGCCCTTTGGATCGGTGAAAACCAAATGGTTTATTCGTTGATGAATATATCGCTTCTCGATGCCCTTGCACCGAAAAATCGTCAAAAAAGTGTCATTTACGTTGCCCGAACCCCATCGTCGAGATTCAACGAACTCTCCTTCTATGAGGAATAGACTCTCGATTTCCTTTGGGAAATCCATGTTGCGCAGCGATAAATATCTAGTTTCAGCCGGTGAACTCAACCTTATTCCGTAGGCGCCGTCCCAACACCATTCCAGCGCCTGAATCCCTCGATCGCCTCGTATTCGGCCAACCCCAAACGGTCATAGGACTCGGCAACGCGTTGATCGCAATCTTCCGCCTGTCTCCATATGTCTCGCAAAGTACGATTCGAGGTCGGGGTCTGGCTTCGCTGCGTCTGGTGCTGGTAGATGCCTTGTATTTTATTTGCCAACTCCGCAGGGCTCAAGGGGACAGCCATATCGATTTCAGAGGCATCCCACTCCTGCGAAACGCCACGATAGAGCCAAACGTAACATTCGTTGATCCAATCGGCGTTTCCAAGCGCCTCCCATGCTCGCCGCAAGGCCTCGAAACAAACCGCTTGCACCGTGCTGGGTTCGGCTTGTGCTCCCGTGCAGTACAATTGATGGGGTTTCAGTTCTTCCAACAAGCCACGCACCTTTTGCACGTCCTCGTCTTCCAGTCGAAATTGCCGATATTTACCTTTCTCGTAAAACGGAAGGTCCAAAAACCGCACCTTTGCAGTCGGCAAACCACACACCTCGCAAGCCATCTTCGCCTCCCCGCGACGAATCAAGCCCTTCAGGCAACGAATGCTTTCAGAATCCCCCGCGAAATCATTCTTTTCATGCAACTCCTCCAGGGCCCTCTTGGCAAAAAGCGCCTCTGCGGTTTCATCGCCCTTGCTCAATTCAGCCAAATCCATCACCAGCTCCGCCGCTTTGCTCGCGTCCGCGTCGGGCACGGCCAAGTTTCCGGATGTCAAGCAGGCCACCGTCACCTCATGCCCTTGGTCAATCAATCGATGCAAGGTCCCACCCATGCCAATGATGTCATTCAATGGTTCAGGAGCTAAAATCAAAGATCGCTTGGGGTGTGGCTCCGCTCGCTCCGGGCGATGCTCGTCAGACGCCCTGGGCTTCCCGCCGGGCCATCCTGTCAAGGTGTGTTGAACCTCGTTGAAAACTCGTATGTTCAAATCATAAGCGGGTCCATGTTCGGTCAGCAAATCAGCCAGCCCACGTTCGCTGTAATCCTCGTCCAACAACTTCAGGATCGGCTTGTCTGCTTCATTTGACAACCAAGAGACCGCCGAACGAATCATCCTAGGCTTCCACGGTACCTTGCCCACCAACCAAGGGCGCTTCATGCGAGTCAACTCACACGCCGCCGCCTCATCCGCAATAACTTCCAAATTGGGATGACCTTGGAGCAAACTGGCAGGCAAGGTCTCAATGGGCTCTCCTTGCACCGCCTGAGCCAGCACGGCAGCTTTTGCTTCGCCCCAAGCCAATAAAACGATTCGGCGGGCATCCCAAATGGTGCCAACTCCCATGGTCAGGGCATACCGTGGCACGTTCTCAACACCAAGGAAGTCACGAGCAGCATCCTTGCGAGTCAGGCTGTCCAAATGCACCAAGCGTGTTCGACTATCACGTCCCGAACCCGGTTCGTTGAATCCAATGTGTCCAGTTCGGCCGATGCCCAAAAGTTGAAAGTCTAATCCGCCCACTTTGTTAATCTTGTCCTCGTATGCCTGACAATTGCTATACACATCGGCCCGGTCAACAGATCCATCTGGAATGTGGATGTTCTCATCGGGAACATCCAGATGGTCGAACAATTGCTCCCTCATAAAATAATAATAGCTTTCAGGATGCGTGGACGAAATAGGGTAATATTCATCCAAGTTGAAAGTTATAAGGCTTGCGAAACTAAATCCTTCCCGATGAAGCTTGATTAACTCACGATAAACTCCAGTGGGCGTAGATCCAGTTGCAAGGCCTAAGACGGTTTTCTGGCCCTCATCTCTCTTTTTGGTAACAAGTTCGGCAATTTCGTTTGCGACCAAACGACATCCTTCGGCCGAGGAGTTGACTATTCTCGTAGAAATTCGCTCGTAACTAGACTCTTCTTGATGACTCATGGAGTTCCAAAAAAACCTCGAATAAATGAATGTCAAACGCGGGGTTACAAAAGATTTGAGGTGTTATCCACAAAATCTATCTCAAAGCAAACAGTGTTGAAGGGGTTGGTGGGATAAAGATAAAATTTAGAAGAGAGAGTTTATCGATGTGATAAATGGTTTTTGGCGAACTGCTATTAATAGATTCATAGTAGTTATTTCGGTTTTTGGTATTCTGTGGTTTTTGAAATGTAATACAATAATGTAATCCTAGCACAAGGGCTGGTTACAGCATGATTTATTTTCCGTTTTATGATATATGTTTTGTGTAGTTCACATGTTGGGAAATTGTATATTGCCTGATGTATGCATGTATTTATTATGGCTTTTATTACATGTGCGGCAGGAAGTTATCAATGAACGATACATTGGGAGTATGTATCTGTTCAGTGTGCCGTTTTGTGCGTAATTGGAATCATTTTAATCATATTGTTGGCTGATAGCGAATACGCGCCAATTCGAAATACTAGTTTTAATACTACTTTTTATTGGAACAGGTTTCAAAGCTTCTATAATTATGCATTATTGTTTTTTAGAATATCTTATTTATATTGACTTTGATCCGCTGTAAATATATTTTATATATATTACCTTTATCTAGAATATGTTTTTTCTGTCTGTAATCCTGTTTTTAAAGTCCAATATTCAATAAATGATTTTAGTTTACTTTTTCAGTACTTATAATTTATATTATTTTATTCGAGCCCATCTAAAACTTTTCTTTTTTCGGACAGATTAAGTGTGGCAGTTTACATCCTCCGTGTTCCCCGACCCTATTCCAAAATACTATTCTCCACCGCACCCGCCAACGACAGCACTTTTCAGTGACCTGATCTTACTGCTGTCCCTTACTGAGGAAGCGTGACATGGAGAGACATGGGAAACAGTCCTCCCTACACTCGAGTCACCTTTTACAGACCTTCATGAATCGGACCGCAAAGCTTTACGATTATCAATCCTATGAGCCAAAATGCTAACAGGAATGCTGCAAACGTATATGACACCCAATGAAAACAGAAAGATCCAAGGTTCCTTGAGGAATACCGCAACACATAGGCTGGTAACCAACAGGACAATGACAGCTTGATGTTGCGGTACTCTAAATCGCATGTTGCGAAAGGAAAAGGTGGGGATTCGGCTGATCATCAGAACGGATGCAAGAACTGTCCATAGGAGGACCCAAAGCGGATAATCTGATATGTTCACTCCAACCTCAAATCGATGCAGAATGAATTCCAGCCCTAATGGCATAGAAGCCAACCCTGCACCACCGGGAGCAGGTACGCCCACCAAATAGCTCTTGTCTTGCGGACCTTCATCTGACTCATCGCCTTGCATGACATTGAAGCGCGCTAGTCGCAGGACGTTGCATATGGTGAAAGCAAGCACAGGTATCCAATACCACCCCAAGAGGTATGCGGTTTCCGTTCCCGTCATGTTTTGCCGAATCCAAAGGTAGATGACAACGGCTGGCGCCACCCCGAAACTGATGACGTCGGCGAAGCTATCAAGCTCGGCGCCGAAACGGGAACTGGAGCCGAAAAGACGGGCGGAAAGACCATCGATGGTATCAAAGGCAGCTGCCACCAGAATGGCGAACACCGCTTTTTCCCACTCCCCTTCCAGGGCGAACCGAATGCCGGTTAGTCCGGCGCACATCCCTATTGTGGTTAACATGTTAGGAAGAAGTCGAGCGAGCGTGAGTTGTTTTACACGCTTGCGTTGCCGCGACTCCTTCTCGGAGTTAGTGCCTTTGCTCATGTCGCTACGGCAAAATTGGCGACGAATCGTCGCGGTGGCACGAGACCGGAACCTATGGCTCGATTGATGAGACGTTGCCAGGATTCCGCGTGTGGTTGGGAAAATGGATCGGTGATCGCTGCAACTCGTGAAGCTCCATCGGCATTTCGAAACCATAGGAAGTAGTGATCTGCAACTCGCCAACATTCCAGTCCTTGCCGGCAGCCCCAGACGATTCCTTTTTCGATTTCGCGGACAATAGGTTCGCGGCTTGGTAATTCGGCTTGGCTGATTTCTCTCGGCGTACCGCGAATGGGTTCGCTGGAACATCCGGTTCGCTCCCATCGCTCTCGGAGAGATTCAAGGAATCGGGTAACGCTAACTGCATGGCAGTCGAAGGCAGCGGAAAAATCCCACACCGTCTCAGGTCCGTCAGCCGGCAAATGAAACAACCGTAAGGCCCAGCACCCAGGCCCATGCGGCAAATCAGGGCGGGCAGCATTCATCGACACTTGACGCTCCCAGCCAAATAGATTGTTGCTTGTCATTGCAAATTGTTATCGTATCGAATGAATATGGCTCTTTGGTGGCATGCAAAGCATAGCAGATACGATACCAAGTGGCGCGGCACCGAGTTATGTAGTTATGATTTGCTTTTCCCGAACGAAAGCTAAATTTCTAGCGTTATGCGCTTTGCAAGTTGGGTAACGGTCGTTACTTGTCTCGCCTCTTCTTCATGCGTACGCTGGAATGCAGACAAGCATTTCGAGTACAAGCAACGATTGCTGGACGAGAAATCACAGCAAGAAAAGATCACGGCGCTGCAGACAACCGAGGTAAACGTCGCACAGGCTCGGCGTACCGCAATGATTGGGGTGCGAGCTGGCATTGGCACCAACGAACTCCTGAAGATCGCTGGTTACCGCTTCGAGCTTCTTGCTCGAACTTCGTCCGCAAATCAAATTTGGGAACGGAGGCGCTACATGCTGTCGCATTTGGTGGCTTCGCGTTGGGGCAGTTTTTCTGCAGAAAGCAAGTTGTGCGACAAGGGAGTTGAGTTGTTCACCATCACTTTGGTGAACGGCATCGTGCGCGAAATTGACTACGGTTATTGATTCGTGCCCGGCGAGCGTTTGAAAATGACTATGGCCTTGGATACCGAACCACCACTCGAGAGGGTAGGCAACGCACTTACCATTTCCCAGCCTTCCTTGCCTAGGGCGTTGCTTTTTTTGTCGAGCAGTTTTGCCAATGTTGTGGTTTGATCATCACCACTGACCCTCAACCCGGCGGGAGCAACTATGATTGTCTTGTACGAGTATTTCATAAGCGATAGGGATAGTTCAGGTTCTTTTTTTTCGGGGCAATGCAAATAACGATCCATTCATTATGAATTCGCCCCGTGAGCAAGCTTCTCCCTACCAAAGCCCTTGGTCGTTTGGTAGGCGCTTGAAAATGGTTGCTTGGCAGTTTTGTTGGTTTATTTTATGTCGTTGGACACCCAAACCTTTCAATCCTTGGCGATTGTTTGTTTTGCGGTTATTTGGAGCCTCGATCAAGGGATTGCCTTTCGTTCATCAGGGAGCCAAGATTCTTGCTCCTTGGAACGTGACGCTCAATCATCGTGCATGCTTGGGGGATGGCGCAACCGCCTATTCATTAGGGAAAATCATTCTTGCCGAAGGCTGCACCGTGGCTCAAGAAGCGTACCTTTGCGCTGGCACGCATGATTTCAATGACCCTTCCCTTGCACTGGTGGTAGGAGAAATAAAGGTGGGAGCGAATGCTTTCTTGGGGGCGAGAGTTTTCGTGCTCCCGAGCGTATCCATCGGGGAGGACTCTATCGTGGGCGCGTGTTCGGTGGTTACGAAAGACGTGGGAGTCAAAACCGTGGTTGCCGGAAATCCTGCTCACTGGATTCGCGATCGCTGACTTTCATCATTATCCGGCTTTCGCCTTGCCATGTTCTTGCGGTTCATTCTCTCCATAGTATTTGTTGTAATACTTGTAGCGGAAATAACCGTAGCCGTAGTAACCGGCGTAATAATAGCCCGGCGTTTTCTTTTCGGGCAAATCGTTTAGGACGACCCCGAGGACATTGGCACCTGTTTCATCGACTTTCGCCAGCAAATTCTTGACGACCTTGCGGGACACTTTCCCATAACGGATCACGCAGAGCACTTCGTCTACTTTTCGGGCCATGGCCATCGAGTCCGGAAACAACCCAACCGGCGGGCTATCAATAATGAGGATATCACAAAGTTTCTTGAGGTTGCTCAAAAGAATATCAAAGTCGGGTCGTGCCAGCATTTCGGTGGCTGCTCTAGTTTTGCCACCGGAAGGAAGAACATAAAGGTTGGGATAGATTTCCGTAAGCGCGTTGCGTTCCGGTTCGGTGCCATGTTCACCATGGATTTCGTTTATCAAGGTGAGGAGGCCTTTGTCGTTACTGACACCGCAGAACTTGTGTAAGCCAGGTCGGCGAAGATCGAAGTCGAGCAAGATGGTGCGGCGTCCATGATTGGCGCAGCTGTATGCTAAATTTGCCGCAAGCAGACTCTTGCCTTCGCTCGGTATAGCGCTGGTGATTAATATGCTCTTGGGGCCGTCAGCGGTGGAATTCATTTGAATGCGACTGAACATACTACGGAAGGACTCCATCAATCCGTCATCCAATTCGTTTCCAACGATGAGCGGGCGTTCGGCCTCCTTGATTGTCGAAATTTTGGGAATGCCCGCTATCAGGTCCCGACCAAGAAAAACTTCGATGTCCCAAGGTGATTTCACTCGGTTGTCGATAAACTCAAACGCCATAGGGATGAGGATGAAGCACGCCAAAAAGATAAGTGCTCCCGTGCGATGGATAGATGATTTGTCCGGCTCAAAGGGACTCGTGGGGGTCACGGCCGGAGAATCACGCTTCAATGGATCGTCTTCCTGCGGCAATGCGCGAGTAACTTTAACTTCATTGAGACGATTTAGCATTATGTCATGGGTTTTTTCATGAATCTCTTTCTCCCGGGTCATCTCATTGATTCTAGTCTCTATGTCATCCAGTTTTTGGGATTCTCTCTGCACAGCGTCCATTGCCTTTGTGAATTCACTTTCTTGGGACGCCATTTCGGATACTCGATTAGTGAGATCCTTGATGGCCGTTTTTACTTCCAAGCGTAATAAACGATGCAGTTCTTGCACCGCCCGTGTGTTGGCTGACATCTTGGGATGTTTCTCCAAATATTTGACCTCAAAGGCCTTTCGGGTTGTCTCAAGATCTAGAAGCTTTTGCCTCAAGGCTTGTACGTTCCCGTAGGTTTCGACTGCCGAAATTTCGAAATATTCCTTGATCTTTTCCATTTCGTCGTTGGTTCGGGCATGTTCGTTATCCTTGGTGGTTCTAGTGGATTGCTCGACCCTGCCTTGGATGGCAATGATCTGACGGAGCGTGGATTGTATGCGGAGCTTTTCCACTTGAGCCAAAGTTATGGCTCCCTGATATTGGCTTTTGCGATCGGCCACGTCTTTTTTTTCGTCTTCGATGAAGGCTAGATTATGTTGTCGTTTGAAATCTCGGGTGTTAGCGTCAATTGCTTGTCCCAGTTTGCGGCTTTTGTTCATTTGCTCTTCTAGGAAAGTGATCGCCATATCGTGCTTTTTGCCCTTCCGGACATCATGAATTCGCTCGTATTCATCTTGGGCAAGATTGGCGATCATGGCAGCGCCTTCACCATTGCGGGCGATGGCGGTTATCCGAAG
>MDTC01047696.1_pt1 | contig 16113 bp, 17 predicted proteins | sample 811181 | NCBI WGS metagenome assembly MDTC01 (sample SAMN05326644, study PRJNA326480) | marine metagenome | isolation source: seawater | place: Pacific Ocean: North | collected 2011
TCGATGTGAGTGAGCACAGCTTCCACTCTGGCTAAGCTGGCTTTAATGTCAGAGAGATCACGCTCGATATCATTGAAGCGTTCATCCCATCGACCGCCCCTAGCTTCAAGTGAATGGACCTGTTGTTTTAAACGGCCCATCTCTTCTGCTTGTCTAGCTGAGTCCTGAGCGCCTTTAAACACTAGGCCTACTATTGCCACAATGACGCCAATGTCTACGCTCGATAGGTCCATGAGTCACTTCCTGATGATGATGATGGTAGTTGTAAGAATAGCGCTGAGGCCTACGAGAGACGCGCTCACCCACTTCCACTTAAAGCGCTTCTCTTCAGTCTCAGCAAGCGTAAGCTCTAAAGCATCTAGCTTGATCTTATATGAGTCAATAATCTGCTGATCTTCTAACGTCCTCTGACTAACAAGGTCAGCTAGAGACTCAGCTTGATCTCTGCAAGCGCTAGCAGTTGACGTCACAGCTAGATGACAAAGACCTGGTTGATTCTGTACAGCATCTTTGACTTTTAGAAAGTCTCGAAGAGTCAGCGTCATGCAGAACCCTGTGAGACTTTTGCACTTCGAGCGCTCACCTATTACCGGCTTGACGTGCTCACCCATATAAATAGTCTTGGCAGGTATCTGCTCAGGCAGCAGAGGAGACAGCCAGATGATGAGACTCAGTAGACTAGTCTGCACACATCACCTCTTGAAGATCTTGTAGTACAGAGTCAACACGCTCTTGAGCTATAGCTTCACAGTTGAGAGCACATTTGCCGGCCTTGATCGCTTCACACTCGACAAGCTTAAGCTGAGCGTCGACCATCTGAGCATGCACCTCATCGACTTTGACAACACATTCAGCGAGCTCCTCCTTGTGAGTCTGCTCAGATTGTGCAGCTCCTAGATGAAGACCCCAAACATAAGCGCCTAGCCAAGCGCCAAAGACGAGAGACACAGCGCCTGTGTATTTAGCCATATCTTTTGATATATTAAAGTTAAACACTATTAGAGCTCTCTTATAGACTGTACACAATCAAATGCGGTGAGAATTTAAAGGAGTCATCGGTAGCTAGTGCTGCATCAACATCATCCTCTCTAAATTGATCAGTCCAGTGCAAAGTTCCTTGTAAGGAGTTTGTATATGCTCGACATGCAACTACAAGTCGCCTTTGAGCCGAACCCCATGACGGTATAGAAAACCGCAGGTTTAACAGACCAGATTGAGAATTTGCATTCCCGCCCCAACCTGACTGACCCCCAACCAACTCAGTAAAACTAAGAATTTCTGTTTCTGGGTCTAACGCCACAGTATCATCATACATCAATGAAAATTGTAGTAGGTCGTTGGCCTCTGGTGAATAATTTGCAAGGCATTGAAAACGATACTCAACTATTTGACAATTTGGGGCTGGAGTATAATCAATTGAACTCCCAATAATCTGTGCTAATGTAGTGTTATACTGTGTTTTGCTTGCGCTAGAAACTGAGCAAATTAAATTACGCGCTCCCGTCGTGCTCGGATTAAATGTCATGTTCCTGACCTCAGAGAGCTGCATGATGTTAATGTGTCAACGAAATTTTCATTACCTGTATTATAGCCTGAGTCATCCATTTTTAATTGATGTAAACTTGTCTCTGTAGATGAAAGAGCGGATCTAATATACAGCGCTAGATATTTGGAGCCAGACCACGTAGGGACCAGAATCTCAATATTCTCAAAACTGCACGACTGAGCGCTATCAACTACAGAAATAGCAAAACTCTTATCAGCTACATACGACCAGGCATCACCTATGTTTGTTTTATTCACTAATGAAACAAACAGATGTGTGTCTGCATCTGGATTTGAAATGTATTGGAATGCACACTGATACAAAACATGAGTGGAATTAGCCGTGGGAGTATATTGAATATCAGACCCCGTTATAATAGCTCTAGTTGTAGATACGCTTTGAGCTGATGTGTGCGTCGTCGTTAGTGTCGTTTCGTCTAGTATGTTACTAGATGCATTATTAATAAATGTCATAACTCATAAACCTCGGCGACGGGGTAAAATGATTTACCTAAACCTGCATTGCCTGAGAGTGCTATTGACCCGCTCCAAAAATGCATAAGATGCAAAGCGGAGCGATACGAACTTGAAAAACTTTTAGCTACTAATCTGAAGCTGTGAGATCCTGCGCTTGGCGTGAGGCTGAATCGCATTGTTAGCGAGCGTTGACACATCGGTTGTGAGAAGGCTGATTCAAAAATTTCATTTGCTTCACACCCACCAACATCAGTCCAGCCAGCCGACGCTATGTTTTTTTGTAATTTAAAATGTGTTCTACAGTTTCGCCCAGTCGGCCCGCTCACCTGATATGGGTTAATATAGCACGTGTATCTATACATTATTTTTGATGATGCTAACGAAGGTAAAATAGATACTACTGAGCTTGGTATTTCAGCGTATGCAGATACGTCAATGCCCTCATGTGTTGTGACAGTAGTCCGCGAAATCGTTCGACTTGAAAAGTCTTCAATAATATACGTCATCCTAAGACCCCTATTATATAATGTACCAGCCGTCAAGCGTCCCCGTTGCATTGCACATCAACGTAACTGACGAGTATTGAGATGTTAAAACAAATGTTCCGTTGGTTGTTGTATCGAGCTTTTCAGATGCTTGGACAGCTACAGTCACATTTGCAGTCCCAAGTCGTTTAATTTGAAATTGCTTACCTGTTTTTCCGGAGACCGCAGGTAGTGTCACAGTTCGAGCATTAGCACTATTATTGATTAAATAAACACGCTCATTGTCTCCATTTGTGCCTGAGTTTGCAAAAACGGCTGTGACATCACCAGTGTCACCGCTGACAACGACATCACTGATGGTTACACTACCACCACCGGCGACCACTGCAGCATCTACATAAGCAGTCGTTGCGATCTTGGTTGAGTCATCTCCTGAACTCTGTGTTACCGCCGTAGCATTGCCAGTAAAGGCAGGAGCTGCGATGGGTGCAACATCAGTACCAATGACTAGACCTAATGTAGTTCGCTGAGCTGAAGCATCTGCATCATCTAGTAGGGCTCGACCGGCTGACGTTAGATCTGTTACAGCATAAGAGTCAGATCCATCTGTAAAGATCATCTTGTCAGCTGCTGTTGTTAGACCTGCAATAGACGTGAGACCTGGATCATAAGCTTGAACATTAGTGCCAATGACTAGCCCTAAATTAGTTCGAGCTGTGCCGGCGTTGTCTAGGTCGCTGAGGTTGTTGAGTATAGCTAACTTAGTTGTATCTGTGGTGCTTACAGTCTCCCATGTTAGTGTGCCTATGGTCGAGCCACCACCACCACCGCCATTGGTAGTTAGCACTTTACCAGATGTTCCAAGATCATCAGGGAATACAAGAGTGTAATCAGCAGTAGCGCTATGGGGTGGGCTCTTTAGCTTAATTCCATGAGTGTTCTGCTCACAGTTAAGTTTTATCTGTCCAGATCCACTCGTAGCATTGCCAGAAATCTCAACTAGACCAGACCCATCTGGAGTAAGCGTGATAGCTCTATTTGAGCTAGAGACAATCGAGCGCGCTAACACATCCAGATTACCACCTAACTCAGGTGAAGTGTCTTGCACTACTGAAGACAGACCTCCACCGGCTGTTACTGCAGCTTCTACATAGGCAGTCGTTGCGATCTTGGTTGAGTCATCACCAGCGCTTTGTGTTGGTGCAGTGGGTGAGCCTGTAAATGCAGGTGATGCAATAGCTGATACATCAGTGCCAATGACTAGACCTAGATTAGTTCGAGCTGTCCCTGCGTTGTTAAGGTCACTTAAGTTATTAGCTATAACTAGCTTGGTTGCATCTGTCCCTGTTACGCCGGTGAGTTGTGAGCCATCGATGACAGGTAGACCCGTTGCATCAGCCACAATAACATTACCGTTGGCTACTCCTGTGTCTTTAACCGACGCTGTGCCAAGGGTACCAAACTTATTATCAATACCTTCAAAATGCTTTTCAATCTTGTCACTAGTCGTGCTGTAGTTGGTGGCTGTGTGGTCACCGTCAACGTTAGTACCGTTCAAGACCACAGGACCTGTTAATGCATTAACGCTGGTCACTATATCAGTGTTATCGATCTTATCAATCTTACCGTTAGATACTGATCCACCCATATCATCATTAACTACAAGATGGTCACCGGTAATCCATGCTTTGCCGTAAAGCGTTCCGTCCCCTTGAATGATATAGAAGTCACCTTGAACCGCGTTGCTTAGGTCAGCAGGTGAACTAAGATAGTATGTACCTTTATAAGTTAAGCCACCCGTCACGCTTATAGTCGTGAATGAGAGTGAGCCACTACCATCAGTCTGCAAGACTTGATTAACTGAACCATCAGCTGATGGCATGGCATAGCTGCCTGCGATATTTAAACCACCAACTTGAATGTTATTAGCCGTTGTCGCGCCTCTACCTGTGACATCATTAAGTGTGTCTGAGCTAGCACCACCACCACCGCCTTGAAATGAACTTGACCCGATACTCATAATAAAATCCTTTTAAACGTTAAAGCCGGCATAAATAACGAAGCTATCAGCGCCGTTAGCTTTCTTGTATGAAATTGTCGTCACTGACGATCCAGCGCTCAGCGCTTGAGAGTCAACTGAGAAAGAACTAAAAACTGGGATTACGCCATCTGTATTTGTAATCCCATCAGTAGCGCTCCCAGCTGCTCTCAATTTAATCATAGACAGCGTGCTTGAATTAGAACTCACAAACATAATAAACGCGAACTTAAGACCAGCGCTGAACTGTGATCCGGTTATAGTGTCATAAAAGTCAGAACTTGTTAGATTGTGCCAATCTGTATCATTGATCACAGTAGCGTTATAGCTAGCTAGTGAGCTTCCAGCATGGATAGGATATTGAACACCGAGTCTCATGGCTTCTCCAGTGAGTCTGTGGGTTGAGGTTGAGTAGTAAGTTGAGGCTGGTCCTCTTTAGTCTTACGCTTTGATAGTACATTACTACTCGCATAAACTAGAAACAAAGTATCAATGAGGCCCAACACTTCAGTGTGAGCTTTATCGAGTAGCGCGAGCAATAGACAGGCTGAGAGAGTAGCGTAGAAGGCCATTGCTTTGCGCCCACCAGCTTTCTCTGTGGCTGTCTTTTCGTCTGCTTTCTCACTCATCGAAGTCACCACCGAGGAGTCTATAGACGTGAGCTACCTCATCGATATTGCGCTCTCGACGTATGACGCCCTCACCATAAGATCCATCTCCCAGTGTGCCATGAGCATTACCCTCGACGGTTTTAAATGTGCCATCATAATCAGGAGCCTCAACACAGATCGTGATGTGGTCACCCTGCTTAGACCTCTTTGATGTATACACAACTACAATATCACCAGGAGCCATCCTGTCAGATTCAATACGCCGGCTCGTGTTGTACCAAGTCGTGTATAGTCGATAACAAGATGGAAAAATCTTTTTCCTAATGTTCATCTTTGCAGCAGTCCAACAGAACGCAGCGAAAGCACCACACCATGCGAACTGCCCATTCGTCGTGTATTGCTTCTCCCACCCCCAGCCGATACCCTGAGACGTCCTGATATATGTGTTGATTCTCACATCAGGGTCAACCACATTACGCTCCCACTCGGCTAGACCTCTGGCTATAGCTTCAGCGCTCCTAGGGTCAATATGTGGAGTTGGGTGATGAAGCATTCTTGGTGGTAGTGCTTCTAAATCAATGGCAGCTTGATTAAGCGCTCGATCCATACGTCTTACCTCATGTTTGAGGCCTGCAATCTGGTCTTCTAATTCTGCTTTAGTCGGCATCAACTAAACTCCTGAGCATCCACCGTTGTATTTATGACATCTGATGAGCTTGCTAAATATGCATCTGCTTGGTGGGTGACTGATGCATTGGCATAAGTGGTGCTCTCTAGTGTCCCATTGGCGCTAGCAATAGAGTGAGCGCCGGTGAATGTTATCACGTTACCTGTGATCTCTTGAATAGTCAGATTAGTGATGGCGTTGTCATGATCGCCTCTTGGCAGATAATCAACTACATCACCTGCTTTGAAGAAGCTCACATCATCCACAGCTGATGAGCTGAAGTCGTTCTCTGCTACTGTGACAGTGTCTGCTGTAAATGCAGTAACTCTGGCTGTCACGTTCCAAGCCACCGGGCTAAGGCCGGTCACTAAGATCTCGAGTTCACACCCCTCACTCATCAACTCTTGACGTATTGACCTGACCATCCCAACGCCATCAGTAACACCATAAGCGTCTGAGTACCCTTTTAGATGTGGTGAGCTCACGCTGACATACGATCCAACATCTAAATAAATGCTCTGACCTGTCGCTATAGATCCACGCCAAACCCTCAAGGGATTGCTTAGTAGATTAAAGATCCTCGATGAGATAGGCAGAAACTCAGCGTAACGGTCACCAGCTCCACGCCCAAACTCATCAGAGGATAGACCAGGGAGTGTCAATGTGATCTTGCTACGCTCGCCACCATATCGAGTAATAGCCTCCTGATTGCTGAAAAGTACGTTGCTCATGTACTTCTCTTCGATGGCGTCATAGTCATACTGATACTCAATCTGAGTGACTATGTCTTCATACACTCCCCAATATGGAGGCTCATCTGCTAACCAGTCGCCGGCTGAGATTGACAGATCAGTGTTAGCACTTCGATCATTACCGATAGAGACTAGAGTAATCTTACTCACACCGGTGGTTGGGTCGCGTCTCATAACTATAGCAGCGCTGAGTAGTTTGAGGATGGACTCTACAAGCTCTCTAAGGTCACCCTCATCACCAGATATAAATGAGTCAACAGTGATGAGGCTAGTGCTATCAACAGCCAAGAAGCTCTGCTCATCGATGTGAGCATCATCAATATTAAGGCCTAGGGTAAACACATCATAAGTACCATTGAGCCCTTCACCGCCTCCACTCTCGAGGAGCTTAAGCAGTGCTACACCAGGCCTATCACCTCTGATCCTTGAAGCTCTAAATATAATAACGCGCTCATAGCCTGACCAATTACCAAAGCTCACATTAAATAATAAGTCTTGAGATGGGTCTAAGTGGACATAGACACCAACATCAGTACCGTCAAAAGTAGCTGTGCTTTCATGAGTTGCTGTAAAATACTGATCTCTCTGTTGATTCGTTTTGCGATCTGTAAAGCGCACTACAATATCAAAAGACACTGAGCCGGCTGAACTAGGCAAACCTAAAGAACTATCAACTAAAAACCGATCTTCGAAAAGTTGATAAAACGATGAGGCGACACCTTGAAAAGGAAAATCAGCGCCCATCGTGGGAGGCTGAATCCTAAAGCGCCTAAATACTCCACTCCCTCTACGAGTGTCTTGATGGAAGTCCTCCTCTCTTACTGAGAAGTCCAACGGATACCAGCACCTTGATTGATTAGGTAATACAAAGCCGGCTTGATCTGTACTTTTCCAACACCTTGCATTCTGCCAATTTCCAAAACCGCGCCTTGGCATCTCTCTCATAAAGCCACCAACGTCAGACCATGTAAAAACCTCTACTTCAAAATTTGAAGACGTGTTCTTTGATGCTCTGATTGATGAGTCACCATTGATGGTCCATCGAGCCCATCCACCGGCCAATCCTGATATAGACGTTGGACCACTATTTAACAGTGTGCTGTTGATAACATCAGGCCACTGCTTAAGCTCACTATCACCTAGGCTATGCTGTTTTAACTCAACTAAGATAGCCGGAAAGTCCACAGTTAAAAGGGTTAAGTCTTCTAGCTCAGCAGTAGTATAGCTCTCTGTCTGAGATGACAGAGCACACGTGTAAATAGTATCACCACCGGCGTTGGTGGTAGCTGTTATTGATGTTGGATAAGCGCCTTTATTTCTAACCTCACCCACTGCATTTAGAAGTGGATATCTTGGATGAGGCACACCAACAGCATTATTATCAATTGATCCATTGGGCAGTGATGGGTCAAAGTCTGCTGTTAAAGTATTGTTACCGTTTTTCAATACACTCAGTGTTGAGGCTGTGAGTGTTGATGTGCTGTCAATTCGATAAGCATAGGCTTTCTTATGCCAGCCTAGACCATACTCCAACATGTTCGCGTCAGTGCCAAAGTAGTGATATCCATCCAAGAGTGAGCACTGCCCAACGCCTTTATCACCTAGCTTGGAATCAACTAGAGCTGTCAAAGGTATGAGGCTGATAGAGATCGCGTCTTGCCTCTCGATCACTGGTGAGCTCTCGATGAATCCATTCACCACTTCTACCCATGAGGAGAGTGATCCACTTGGATGCTGATGAGCTGCATAGAGCTTAGCTCGTCTGCCTCTAAATGTGGTTATCTCAGTTGTAACCTCAGGAACACTTGAACCCTCTAGCGTTATGCTGTGAGTCTGCCTAGGGGTATTGCCTACTGCGCGACCTGCTAGGACGTTTAACTGTGTTGTGGTTGCGCTTATCGCTCTGACTGTCTCTGATCCAACATGAAACAATCTAGGATAAGAGAGTGAAGTAAGGTCTTGATTAACTTGTATCACTGAGGCTGATCTAGTTAGTGATGTTGTGAGTTGAGCTTTAGTTGATGCAGACCTCTGACCACATCGACCAAAGATAATACCAGGGTCTCCTAGACCACCTCTCTGTCTATCTACTGATAGAGTTACAGTAGTGCTCGAATATTGACCCACACCGCCGGCAACGTCGAGAGATGAGCTATAGCCACCTACTTCAATGATGCTCTCAACATCTGTGTAATTTATACCACTAGCTATCTGAGCGCCTAGGCCAGATGTACCACCTCCTGAGTGATAGCGATATTGGAGGCCACCCACCTCTAAAACAAAGACTCTACGCCCATGCTGACTATCTACACTCATGGTGTCACCTCCACTTCATGCACGTCATAGATATGAAAGCCTGATATAGCTACATCATTCACTGTTACGCTGATGTTGAGTAGTTGACCTCTGTTAGCAGAGGGTACATAGAGAGGTCTAACTAGTGTGGTTGGGCTCACGTTGGCAGGTGCATCAATCAAGGTGCAACCTGTAAAAGCCACTTCATCAGGTGCTGTGCTATTTCGATGAGCTGACAGGTTGATAAACTGAATACCATTATCTAAGATTGTGCCTGTGTAGCTATTGCTACCTGTGGCCCTTAGTTTACAGATGATATCAGGGATACTAGCATCACGCTGAGCAGCGTATGTTATCAGCAGTGCTAGACGCTCTGATCTAGCTGTACTCTGATATAAGAAGTTATACTCATAACCCTTATAGTTGCTCTTAATCACACCAGAGTTACTAGTTCTTGTACCTGTTTTGTAGGTCGCTGAGTACCCTTCATAATAGGTGCTGTGACCTACCTGATAATGAGCCTCACCTAAGAATTTACAGTGAGTCAGTTGAGCTAGACCACTAGCCATCTGTGTGACTGTGCCACCCATGACGACCTCACCATTATAGCAACCATCGACGCTAGGCAGTTTAACAAAGCCTGTAGGTATTAACATCTAAACTCCAATGATAGTGAGGCCGGCTATGTACGGCTTAAATGCACCACTTGACCCATCAATGTCAGTGCCTTTTATATATAGATGAATACGATTATGCTCACTGTCATCAGGTCCTATTCGATACATACTAAGCCCAAACTCATTAGACCTTGGAAGCTCATCAAGCCTGAAGCTCAGTGTGTGAGTTGTCCACCCTGTGGAGTTCATCGTGATGCGCTCCCCTAACAGGTCAATTGATAGCGCTGAGTAGCTACCTCCATCTTGCCTGATATTTACATAAGCATAGAGGTGTAGTGTTGGATCGTCTTTGATACCAGGGAAGATCGCTGACTCACTCATCATTGAGTTAAGATCACCAAAAGCTATGGCTTGAACTACAGCACCGGCTGAGCTTATTGATGAACCTGAGCTTACACCTTTGACACCTGACCAATTAAACAGAACACGTGGTCTTCTTTTCAGAGTGTTGATGTTGTTGATGAGCTCTACGCCGGTCCTCGATGACAGAGGTAAATCAGCGCTCAACCTTGTTTGACCTTGAGGAACATACTCACTAAGTTGATGGAAGTGTTGACCAGCTGCTAAGGGTGACGTGAGTGGTGACCAGTTCACCATGATTCCAAGCACCTCGACCTCACCACCGCTAGGTGCTTTGATCTCCATCTTAAGAAGACCTGCAAAGTCATTGTGAGTTGAGCTGATGTTAATAGTAGCTGTGTTAAAACTACTCCCATATCTTGATGAATCAGTGATGGTGATCGTCTGCTGATATGTCGCGCCACCTACCACAAAAGAGAAACTAGCTTGAGCGCCACCGGCTGAGCTCCATGCACTTAAGTGAATCTTTAGAGTCTGATGCGATGAGCTGATCTGTGGAATATACCACTGGCACATCTCAACAAAGCTAGTCGAGTCTTGTCTAAAACTCGAGTCATCCCATGTCTGACTTAATACGTTACTAGTCCCACCGGTGGCGAAGGCGTAATTTGATGAGTCTGCTAATCTAGCTATCTCAGTAGTCCTGATGGTCTGACCAGCGACCACTCGAGATGCATCTGTCAGCAACGGTGGTGATGTGAAGGAATTACTCATAGGTGTTCAATCTCCATCGATACAGGTACACGTCTCTTTAGTCTGCCAGGATATGCAAGATTAAAGTCAGCTGTGACTAGTGAACCTCTGATCCTTCCATACTCTCCATTATCCTCTGATGTGTAGAGACTGTCATAAGCTGATTGAGTACCAACTATCTGATCAGTCCTAAGAGATCTCCTCGAGTCACCCCAACCTTGATAGAAGTTGACGCGCTCACCAGATGAGCAGTGTGTAAGCCATCTGTGAATGAAGTGTTGATAGTCGTCTACTAGATCTAGCAAAGCATCAAGATCAAAGCTCAGCACACTAGTCACGTATGTGCCTATATAGTTACTCGAGTAACCTCCGCTGATCTTACGCCTACTCTCACTTAGATTCTGAACTCGTAGATGATGACCTTGGTAAGGTCGAGATGGTATCAGCACACCAGATGCTTTATGAGTTGAGGTCAAGAGACTGTATGTTGTGTCATACGTCACCGGCGTCTCATTACCTGTGAACCCTAGCATGTCTCTCATCGTAGTGCTTGACCAGGTGATGTGACCTAAGCTCGTTAGATATGAGCATACTGAGTAACCATCATCATTAATAAACCATGTGATGGCGTCTGCGCTTTGTGCTGTCTGGTCTAGCTTCTCGAGTGAGTCTAGGCCAAACACATCAGCATCATTTACTGTGGCTCGATCTCTGATGAAGGTGGGCACGTCTTGAACATGCACATTGATCGCAGGAAAGTTGAAATGTGAGCCACCCCCAACGGGGTCTATTCTGTAGCTTACATCAGCTAGATTGATAGACCCACGTGTCCAATTATTAGGAGCTGTGACAACGTATACAGAGCCAACCTGAGTAGCATTAATCGCGCTCGATCCTATGCCTAAAGCGTCATTACTCCCTGATGTTGATATCTCAAAGTCTGCATCTGCTGTAATCTTGACCTTGTCATTGGAATCTATTGTCACAGTCCAAGTAGTACCGAATGTCTTAACAGTGTTGACCTGACCAGCAGCGCTGATCTCAGTATCAGATGATCGACCATTTAAGAAGAAGAGCCCATCTTCATAGACACCTTGACCAGTGGTGAACGTGGGCAGTGATACAGCAGAGCCACCGCCTCTAGTAAATAGCTGTGTCGCGCTCAGGTCACGTAGATCATAAGCTGTGAGGAGTCCAAACTGTGGAGCAGGGTTATTTAGTGGCATTATGATCTCCCTAGGTTAAGGCGTCGAGCGCCTCTGTTACGCTGATTCATTACACCTACGAGTCTATCAACCATAGCCCTCTCCGCAGCCTGACGAGTGTCATAGATCACAGCGCCACCAAAGTTGATATTGAAGACAGTGCTTGTCTCCTGAGCGCTTTCTCTCTCTGGCGTCGGTGCTATCTGTGGAGCTCCACTTGGTGATGCACTACCCCCACCGCCACCACTGCCACCACTACTTAAGGCCATACCTGCACCGCCGGCCGTAGCTGCTAACCCTCCGAATATCCCTGCAGCTGTGAAGTGATTAGCTGCTACTGCCGGATTCAATACAAGAGATGCAAAGCCCTTAGCAGTCTCCATCAGAGATCTTACTGCAGCCTCCTTACCTAGTCCAAATATGATCTGAGCTATTGACTCTTTAATAGACTCACCCATGAAGATTGCACCAAAAGCAGCCTCACTAAAAGCACCACCAAAAGCAGACGCGAACTCACCAGCCTGATTGATCTGGTCTTGTACACTGTCTCTTAATTGAGTGAGTGTAGCCTGATTCTTCTCAAAAGCATCAAGTCTAGCCTTCTCTCTCTCTGCCTCTTGACTCTTTACAAGCTCAGTCTTTGCCATCTCAAAGCGAATATCAGCAGCTAAGAGTAGAGCATGATTTTCTCTAGCTCGATCTTGTTCCAGTTGATGCTGTGATTCTAGTATCTGTAACTCAGTAGCGCCGGCTTGTTTCATCTGCTGAATCTGCAAAGCTCTGAGGCTGAATAATTCATTCTGTGCCTGACGCTCAAGCATGATTCTCTTAGCGTCTGCTATCTTCTGATCAGCTAGTCTCTTGTTTACTCGAGCAGTCCTAGCGCTTGCTCTCTTATCAGCAAAGGACTTCTCTATATCTGCTATCTGAGACTCGAGTCTCTTACGCTCGCCTAGGATTGAAGCTGACCTTACCTTCTCACTGATATCCTCAACAGCCTTGATCTCTCTAATCTTTTGAGAGCTTTGTATCTTAGCTATTTGTATTTGAGCCTTCTGTGTATCCTTGGCGCTTTGAAGAGAATCAATCTGCGCTTGCTCTCTAATCTTACGCTCTTTCTCAGCAAGTTCCTTTTGAAACTTAGGTGACAGCTTGAGCATGTCTTCTTTTGTCTTCTCAAGCTTCACAGTCTCTTGAGCGCCTTCAATAGTTAGCTTCAACGCTCTCTTCTCGGCTTGCTCAATCTCCTTTCTGATCTTGCTCCTTCGTTTTTCTAACCTTGTAATTCGAACATTTTCTACTTTAGCTAAGCCACCGGCTTGAGCTGCAAGACCTCTAAAAGCAGCACTACTCTCTTCAACTCTAAGCTCTTTGATTCTTTCATCAAGCTTATCAATCTCACCTTTTTTGGTGGCGTTGGCTTCTCTAATCATTTGAGCCCGCTCAAGAGGCTCCTTTGCTTTCAGGCTTGCAATCCTTAACTCTTCTATTTGAGCTTTATTAAGATTCACCTGAGCAGCTGCAAGCTCTTCAACTACAGTAGTAAGTTCAGCAGTGGCAGCTCTATAAGACTCAACTCTTATTTCTGCCTCCTGAGCTTTGCCTGTGTACTCATCAAAAGCTTTAGACAGCTCTATGATGCCAATGACCACAGCTCCAATAGGACCTAGTAAAGCAGTGAATGATGCACCGGGCGCCATAGCAGCTGAGCTTAGATCTTTAAAAGATCCACTTAAAGCACCTACTGACTCACCCATAGCACCAAGCTTTTCATTAACTTCACCGCCCATCTTACCAACAGCTTGACCCATTGAGTTAAATGTCTCACCAACAGCCTCACCAGCACCGTCAAGCTTTCCTAGACCTTTTAAGGCCTCCTTGCTGTCTAAGCTGACCTCAATATCAATAGTACTAGCCATGCTTACTCTCCTCTATTGCTCTCTGCTGTGCTCGGCTCTGAGCTGACTCTGTATGATAGTGTAAAGTGTCCACAGCCTCAACTAGAGCACATGATGGTGATGGGTGTGAGACTGAGATGGGGTATAGACCTGATCTATGACGATGATAGGCAGAGATGATGCTTGCTAGTCTATTAGCGCCGGCCACAGGACAAGACCTAATTTTAAGATCACTGTACTCAGCGCCACTATCCGGAGCTACTCGATAACCAGGCACATAAAGCCCATGCTCATCACGTTGCACCATAGGTAGATTCTCTTTAAATGCACCGCCACAATTACCACGCTTGTTACGTAGTCCTTTGCTTGACCTGCATTGATCACATGACCATGAGCGTCCTCTGTTATAGCTTAGCCAAACAGAAGACGCACACATCATTTTCCCTGATCACCTAGCAGACTTATCCTCTGTATATGGAGGACAAGTTCACTTATGGTCTGTACTCGATGACTCTCTGGTCTAATCATCTGGAGCTGTTCAAGCGTTGCATCCACATCATCAATACTAACGAGTGAAGCTCTGATCATCTCATTATAGACATTGTTCAAATACTGTTGATATTGGCTCATGGCTTCACGCTCATCATCACTTAGCTTGTGATGCCATTTAGCTTTCTCACGTAGATCATCCGGAGCTTCAGACCAGAGTAGACGACCTAGCTCAGATCTAGTCATAGCACCAGCTCTGATCTCAGCTTGCTCACGCTCAGCAGGTGACAAAGCTTTGAGTGTAAACGTTGTAGCGCCATCACCTAGTTTTAGATGAAGCATGTCACCGGTGTCTAAATACTGAGAGCGCTCTTCATCAGTACACTCTACTGAGGGGTCACATGTGACAACGACTTCAAGAGTCTGCTCTGATGACGCGAGAAAAGATAAGCCCATCTTAGATGCCTAGTCCTAGTCTAAATGGTGAGTTGGTAGCATTCGATCCACTCACGTCACCGCTAAAGCGTGATTGATTATAAGTGAGTTGCTGTCTCACAATGTCATTACCAGAGACATCATAAGCGCTTGGATCAACAGCCAGTTGAGCAGCTGGTAACATGATCGCACAGCCTAGACCATCACCAATTGGACCAGTGCCAATAACGACCTGTCTCAAAGTACGATTGAAGAAATCGTCATTGATCAAAGTCAATGGAGTAGAGAGAGTCATGGTGAGCTCCACAACTACATCACTGATCTCCATATCACTCATAGCCAGAATACTATTCGAATGTCCCATAGGTGTGAGCGTGTTGGTGACTGTTAGGCTGAAGTCTTCACAATCAGCAGTCGTCCTAGCTAGCATGTTACCCGTAGTCACAGCAGTGAGAGACGTTGGCGCTGTGCTCGATAATACCGCGTATGCACCTCTAAAGAATGGTGGTGATCCACTGTTATAGGTGGGCTCAATAGGTCCACTAGCGTTCCCATGATCATCCTCGATGTGAGCTGATTGATAAGTGAACTCACCCATCAAGCGACCATTGTCTAGTGTGATGCTTAGAGACTCAAGCACACAGCCAAAACAGTAAGTCCTAAAACCAACGCCATCAACGCGAAAGCTTAAGCTGTTCTCTCTAGTGCCTGTGGCGTTCTGCCCTGGTACATACCAAGTCTGAAGATGACGAATCACCTTTGAGCCGGTGAACCCTCCACTAAATGCAGGTGAGAAGTTGACATTACCACCATTAGTATCATCAGTGATGGCTGAGTATTCAGCTCGTCCACTCAAGTCAGCGCCAATGATTGTGCCTACATCATCATTATTAGGTCCTGATGATGGAGTGTATGAGTTAACATCAACTGCTGTAACATTATCAGTTGATACACTTGGAATACGTGTCTTAAAGCCAGCGCCTAAAAGTAAGCCTAGGTAGTTAGCTGAGTAATCTGCTGAAGCTGTGCCAATGGTCGTGAGGTCCACGCGACACACGACTTGACCAGTCCTATGACGAACTCTTGACCCTCCACTAAAGACAGTGTCTGGCTCAGGAGGGATTAAGAAGTTGCCATCACGCGCGTCATTTCGCTCACTGAAGACGGGCTCACCAAAGATGATAATAGGGTCACGCTCACAAGGGATAGACGTATAGGATCCACTCTTATCAGGTAAGCCTGTTGATGGTGTTAGAGAGCCAAAAGAGCCCTCTGATAATACGCCTAATGTTCTGTGTGTTACTGTCATTATGCCTCCAAGTAGAGAAGAGTAAATGGTACTGACAACATAAAACTCTGCTCATCAGTATCGATGGGACCATAGATAGGTGGGTCTGGTATCACTGAGAGTATACCCGTTGTAGCCAGAGAGTAGTTGGGTCCTTTTAGTTTTAGCAGGATATACTCAGCATCCTCAGCAGCTAGA
>MDTC01116228.1_pt1 | contig 16112 bp, 17 predicted proteins | sample 811181 | NCBI WGS metagenome assembly MDTC01 (sample SAMN05326644, study PRJNA326480) | marine metagenome | isolation source: seawater | place: Pacific Ocean: North | collected 2011
AAAACTTTCTGACTATCAATATCTTTAAGAACACTTGAAATAATATTTGAGACATCCTTGATATATAATCCTTTATATGTAACTAAAAGACCCTCATCGCTCTCTTTCTCATCACTAAAAATATGATCTTCTTTATTAAGGTAACTTAATAATACACTTACAAGTAGGAGATCAATTTGCCTACCAGCATCATTGACATAATACTCTCTATTAACAGAATGCCCTTGATAAGATAAAAATCTAGCAGTTGTATCTCCAACAACCATCCCTCTTCCATGACCGATGTGAAGTGGGCCTGTAGGGTTTGCCGATACAAATTCTACATGTATGTTTTTTTTATTATTTTCTTCTAAGATTATTAAGTCATCACTCATGATTCTTTTTAATTCATCAAACTTATTAGATTTTGTAAGAAAAAAGTTTATATATCCAGGTGTCGCGATTTCTATTTTTACGACACTCTCCATTGCTTCTAAGTTTTTCGTTATTTCTTCTGCTATTAATATAGGACTTCTTTTTAGTATTTTTGCTAACTTCATAGCAACATTTGTATAGAGGTCTCCATGAGATGAATCAGTAGTTCGATTTACTTCTATTATTGAGCTATCTATACCATCAAAAGAGCTATAGAGCTTATTTAAAGTATCAACTATTCTAGATTTTATTTTTTTGCTCATTGTTCAGCAGGATCAATATCAATGTACCATTTTATTCTTTTATCTACGCTGGATAAGTATAACTTAATTCTTGTTATATGTTTTGATAAAAGATTCGAGCTTTTTGACCCTATGATTATCTGATAAAAGTATTGATTATTTTTTTTTGATGTTTGTGATGGTGCAGGACCGTAGACAAATATAGATTTATTTTTTTTAATTTTTGTTGCGTTTATCAGTGTCATTTTTGCAAGTTGTCTAATTGAGCAAGAAACTTTAACTATTCCTATGTGACTATAAGGCGGAAGTTTAACTGTTTCACGTTGTTTAAGAGCGACTTTGCTGAACTTCTCATATCCCTCTCTAAGTATTTTTTGAAGTAATTCATGCTTAGGATTATTAGTTTGTATTATAACATTCCCTCTAACTTTTTGCCTACCGGCTCTACCTGATACTTGAGTTATCAGCTGACCTGTCTTTTCTAAGCCTCTAAAATCAGTACTATATAACCCTGCATCAATATTAATAATTCCAACTAATGATACATCTTCAAAATCATGTCCTTTAACAATCATTTGTGTTCCTATAAATATATCAATTTCATTGTTATTAGCTTTTTTAATGAAATCTTTGAGATCACTCTTTGATGAAATATTATCACTATCAACTCTTAGTATATTTTTATCTGGGAACAAATTTTTAACTTTATTTTCTATCCTTTGCGTACCAATACCAAGAGGCACCAAGGATGGTTTTTTACAGCAAGGCTCTATAGAATCAAGCTTCTGGCTGAATTCACATTGATGACATATCAATCTTTCAATATTTTTGTGATATGTCATATACACATCACATTTTGGACATTTAACAATAGTTTTACACTCACTGCAGATAACTGTATTGCTAAATCCTCTCCTTCCAATAAATAAAATTATTTTATTATTTTTATCTAATTCTATTTTCATTTTATCTATTAAAGTTTTAGAAAGACCTTCATCAGGTTTATCAATTGATGTATCTACTATTGTTACTAACGGCAACTGTGATTTAAAATATCTACTTTTTAGTAGATACTGTTTATATTTTTTTATATCTACATTATGAATTGTTTCAAAAGATGGCGTAGCTGTTCCAAGTACAACTGGGCAGTTAAATGATTTAGCTCGAACAATGCCTATATCTCTTGCATTATATTTGAATTTTTCACTTTGCTTATAAGATTGATCATGTTCTTCATCAATCACCAATAAGTTTAAATTTTTAAATGGTAAAAAAACGGATGACCTTGTCCCAATAACAATAAGTCTATCTTCCTCTTTACATGCCTTCCAAACTTTGAACTTTTGTAATGGTGTTAAATTAGAATGATATTCTACAGGGTCAATATCTAGATACTTTTTAAATCTTGAGATTGTTTGAGGTGTTAAATTTATCTCCGGCACCATTATAAGTACTTGCGCATTATTATGAAGCAAATCAATTACTAATTTAGTGTAAACCTCCGTTTTACCTGATCCAGTAACACCTCTTAAAAGATTCACTTGATGTTGATTAATATTTTGATAAATATCTTTGGAAACTTTTGATTGTTCATCATTGAGTTTTAATTGAGACCCTATAGTTTTTTTATTAAAAAGCAGTTCTTTATTAGGAGATGGCAAACCCTTTCTATGAAGAGGAGTTAGAGCATTAAATAATACTTGCCCTATAGGGTAGTGATAATATATTGCAGCCCATTTACACGTCTCCATCATCTCAATGGACAAAATGCGACTCTCATCGAGTATTTTATGGATATTTTTTATCTTGTAAGCATTTTGGCCTGTATTGAACTTTTTAGTTTCTACAATTATTCCCGTTCTAGTAGAGCTCCCGAAAGGCACCCTTACTCTACACCCAATTTTAATGACCTGATTTTCAGCAGTATAATCGAACAATTGATTTATGGGCACATCTAATGCCACAGATATAAGTTTTTGCATACCCTAATTATAAACTATGTTTTGTGAGGCTTCTGTTATTAAACAATTATACTTTATCCACAGAATCTGTGGATAATTCTGTGAATAATTCTAATATAAAATGACTAAACCTAACTACATCATTACTTTTCTCAAATCGTTCAATTTATGGTCAAATTAAAATATATATAAATATCATGTACATATATAATAAAGAATTATGCTATTTCACATTCATTGATATAAACATATGATAATAGTAATAATCTATTGAAAAACTTTACCCTGTTAATAAACACCCTAACATAGTGCATATAATATGAATTTTTTTGTATAAATTTAAAATTTTTGTCTAGAGTTTTCATGTAATATATAGGACATATGGATATAACAAGACAGATCCTTAGGCTTAATCACGCCGGGCTGCCAATAGGATGGATTACCTACCAGACAGCTGTGAGATTGTACTATAATGATCAAGTTACTTATGAGTGTGGTAATAGCTCCCTAATAGTGAAAGGAGGCATTAATAGAGTAACAGGCTTACAAAGCAAAGTTGAAGTAAATTCTATTATTGCTACCAGGAATTATAGCAAAGTTTCTTACTCAGATTACACTCCACCTCTCACGAACCTCACTCTTTTTCATAGAGATGCTAAGACATGCATGTATTGTGGAGAGACCTTCACTAGTAAAAATTTATCTAGAGATCATGTAATTCCATTGTCTAAAGGCGGCGAGGATAAATGGACGAACTTGGTTTCTGCATGTAAAGGATGCAACAATAAAAAAGGTGATAGAACACCCGAACAAGCAGGCATGCCGTTGCTAGCTATCCCATTTATACCATCAAGGGTTGAATATTTAATATTAAGAGGCAGAACAATTCTTGCAGACCAAATGGATTTTTTATTGTCCCATGTTCCAAAAACAAGTAGAATCCGTGAAAGATACATAAAGGATTGAAAATTGTCTAAAATAACTATACTGGTCAATCTAGGGACCCCAGATCAGCCGTATGAAAAAGAAGTCAGAACATACTTAAAAGAATTCTTGTCTGATAAATTCGTTATACGACTACCTAGACTTTTTTGGCTGACATTGCTGAATTTAGTTATCCTGAGGACGCGACCAAAAAAAAGTGCCGAACTCTATCGTAAAGTTTGGACTCAATGGGGTTCACCGTTACTTTTCCATACTTATGCACAAACTGGACATTTAAGGCTAATGGCAAAAGAACTAGAGTCTGATATTTACTTTGATACTGCAATGAGATATGGAAACCCTTCCATTAAAAAAATTCTTTATGAGTCCATTGAGAGAGGACATAAAGATATAACAATCTTGCCAATGTTTCCTCAATATTCAACAACAACAACTTTGTCTATTTTTGAACATATTAAACAGTTGATTAAGAAGGATAAAAAGTATTTTTCAGGTGTCAATATAAATGCAGTATCTAGTTTTCATGATAATGATTTTTATATCAAAGCATGTGCACACAAAATCAGATCGTCACAAAAGGCACTCAGTAAACCAGATAAACTTTTGTTTTCTTTCCATGGGATTCCCGAATCATATATAGGCGACGATGAGCCATACCAAAAAGAATGTCTGCATACGGCACATTTGATTGCTAAGGAATTAGAATTAGCTGATACTGATTATGAGATAGCTTTTCAATCTAGATTTGGCAAAGCTGAATGGATAAAACCTTATTTGTCATCTAGACTAGAAGAATTACCAAAAGAGGGTATAACAAACTTACATGTATTTTGCCCCGGGTTTTCATCAGATTGTTTAGAAACAATAGATGAAATTGGAAGAGAATCTAAGGAAGATTTTTTTGAACATGGCGGCAAAGAATTTACTTTTATTCCATGTTTAAATAGCGACGGAAAATTTATTAAAGCATTAATGGATATTCAAACTATTCCTGATACTAAGCTATTATGATTTAAATGATGAAAGTTTCTTTTTTATAGTTTTACATTCGAGTTTGGCATATTGTGGGAATCCATTTTCGTAAGTTGGATAATCTTCTCCTTGAATAAGATTTGAAATATATTCTTTACATGATCTAGTAATTTCAAAGCCATTAGATTTAATAAAATTTTTAGGTAACATTTTCTCTATATTTGCAACATTATCAAGATTCGTTGAGCTGATAGACCATTTATACTCCTGTTTGATGGTATCATTCTTAATTGTAAGCATAATATTATTACGATTTAGCTTAGCAACTTTTATCGATTCTAATCCAAGAGCATAGGCTTGCTCTACATCAACTTTTGATGATATATGCCTTGCAGCTCTCTGTAAGTAATCAGAGACTGCCCAATGGACCTTATATTTAAGTTTATTAGTTATAATAGATGATAGTACCGGAGCAACACCACCTAGTTGAGCATGTCCAAAACTATCTTTTAGTCCACTATCACTGAGAAATTTATTTTTTCCATTTTTTATTCCCTCAGACGCAACAATTACACAATATCCGTATTTTATAGTTGTTTCTTTTACTTTTTTTAAAAAATCACTTTGATTAAATTCAATTTCAGGTAAGAGGATCATGTGAGGAGCATCTCCTGCTTTTTCTTTAATGACACCTGCTGAGGCAGCTAACCAACCTGTATGTCTTCCCATAACCTCTAAGATAAAAACTTTGGTAGATGTTTCGCACATAGACTTTACATCTAAGGACGCTTCTAGAGTTGATGTAGCTATATATTTAGCCACAGAGCCAAATCCTGGACAGTTATCTGTTATAGGTAAATCATTATCAATTGTCTTGGGCAAACCGATGCAAACTACTGAGTAATTTTTTTCTTTAAAGAATTTGCTGACTTTATTGGTAGTATCTTGAGAATCACCTCCTCCATTGTAGAAAAAGTACCTTATATTATGTTTCTTAAATACTTCATATAGTCGCTCGAACTCTTTTTTTGATTTTTCAAAATCACTTAGTTTAACTCTACAAGAACCAAAAGCACCTCCAGGAGTTTGTTTCAGGAGGGCTAATTGAGTCTTATCCTCTTTAGATATATCTATCAACTCTTCATTTAAAGCCCCAAGTATTCCATTTTTTCCTATATATAATTTTCCAAAACTTTTTTTATTTTTATTATATGCATCAATAACACCAGCAGCAGTAGCGTTAATTACAGGTGTCACGCCTCCCGACTGCGCATAAAATATATTTCCTTTCATATTTACTCCACTATTTTGATTAAAGTACCCACCTCTGGAATACCTTTAGGATAATGTCCGTTCAACAATCTAAGTCTACCTTCAGCATATCTTCCGAGTGGACTGTTATCAGCTAATTCTTTATACGACATTCCCTCCCTGAACCTTATCACCTTAATTCTTAAGCCTTGAGATTTACTTACTTCTTCTTCAGTCATCTTTTGAAATGACGTTTCTATAATTTTCGAAGAGTTGTCATCATTAATTTCCTTAAACTTTTTTATAAATATCCATGCTTTAGGTTTTTTATCTTCTTGATGTATATCAAAAAAGACAGAGTATCTACTATAAGTAATATCAACAACAGATGTAGTTTTGTATAAATAAGTATAGCCAGACATTTTATTTTTATTGAGAGGTTTCTGTTCAATGAGTTTATTAGTTGATAAGAATGATGTTTTATCAATGTTTTGATCTAAGTAATCCTTGGGAGAAAAACCGTTATCAATATCATCCCTTAGAAGATTGTCTGATAATAGAATTATTTCTGATTCCTTATTTGTAATAATCAATTTATCTGGAAGATTCTTTAAATCCCATCCCTTAGGAATGCTAAATTTTATGGCAAAAAAAGGATGATAGAAGGTATTATATCTCACATAGCCCTCGTCATCACTTGTACCATAAGGAAGCCCATCAATCATTTTAAGAAAGGCATCTTTATTTTTTTTACCAGACATGCTTTCAGTTTGATTCATCGCTTCAATCCTATTTTCAGTAGAGGGGTGAGTTGAGAAAATATTATGATATCCAGCACTAATTGGTCTACCTTCTTTTTTTGCAATTTCATTTTCAAGATCATCTGCACTTTTCATAGTCTTTAGAAAATTTGCCATGGCATCTTGGTTGTATCCATTCCTTCCAAGATATTCCTTAGCAATATCATCTGCTTCAGATTCATATTTTCGACTATAACCCTTATTTACAATCTGATTAAGTAAATTAAATCCACTATTTGAAATTGATCCCCCAGGGACGCTTGATGCCGCAAGACCTATAATTAAATTAGTCACTTGTGCAGTACTCATGCCTCTAACTGCATGCCTAGCAGTGATATGAGCAATTTCATGACTTAGCACGCCAGCAAGTTCAGCTTCAGTATTGAAATGTGCGAGCAAACCTCTATAAAAATAAACATACCCGCCGGGAGTAGCAAAAGCATTAAAAGTTGGATCATCAATTATGGTGAACTTCCAATTCAAGTCAGGGCGATGACTAGATTTTGCAATTCTTTCTCCAAGTCCAACATAATATTTAGTAAGCTCCTTATTCTCTAAAACTCTAGAATTTTTAAGTATTTCTTTATGATAAGCTCTTCCCATTTCTACTTCTTGCTGTTCAGTAATGGTTACGAAATCAGGCATACCCGAAACAGGATTTTTTGCACATGAAGCAATAAAAGCTAGTATTACTAAAAAAGATATTTTTGATTTAAGAATTTTTAACATAATCTATAAAATAGTTAGAGAATTTTAAAAGAGCCTTACCTCGATGACTTATCTCGTGTTTATCAGTCGGCTTTAGTTCTGCTGAAGTTATATTCCTATCAGGTAAGAAAAAAATAGGATCATATCCAAAGCCATTAGTACCCTGATGTTTATCATTAATTCTCCCTTTCCATGAATCTTGTGCGATAAATGGGAAGGGATCATTTGAAAATCTCATGAAAACTATCACACATCTATAACACGCCCCTCTTTTAAGATCTGGAACACCATCTAGTTCTTTTAAAAGTTTATTATTATTTTGCTCATTGGTAGCATCTTCACCCGCATATCTTGCAGACCACACCCCTGGACGACCATTTAAATAATCAACTTCTATACCAGAGTCATCAGCTATAGAAGGCAGTGAAGTAAAATTCGAGGCACTTCTAGCTTTTAGTATTGCATTTTCTACAAACGTAGAACCTGTCTCTTCAACATCTGGAATGTCAATGTCATGACAGGTAACTAATTCAACATTCATTTTGGAAAGTATTTCCTGAAATTCAGTTATTTTATCTTTATTTTTGGTGGCTAAGAATATTTTCATAAAACTTCAAGAGAATATATTTGCTATACTACTGTAATATACTTATGTTGACAAACAATGAAGAATAATCATATTAATCAATTTGGCGATCTACATATGATAGATATCAGTGGAAAAGAGGTAACTCTAAGAACCGCTAAAGCTTCTGGCGAAATTATATTAAATAAGCAAGCATTTGAATCTGTACTCCAATTAAATAATAAAAAGGGTGATGTCCTAAATACTGCAAGAATCGCAGGCATAAATGCTGTCAAACAGACTTCTAATCTTATACCTCTAGCTCATACAATACCAATCAGTGGAGTATCGATAGAATTTAAAATTGAAGAAAGTCTTAGTAAAATACATTGTTACGCAACGGTCAAATCCGAAGGTAGAACAGGTGTTGAAATAGAAGCTCTCGTTGGCGTTCAAATTTCGCTAATGACAATCTATGATATGTGTAAGTATTTAGATAGAGGCATGCAGATTGATAATATTATGTTGTTATCAAAGACTGGAGGAAAGTCTGGAGACTTCATGAAAAAAAATGATTAGAAATGTTCTCTATATTTTATCTTCTATATTAGTCATTATCTTTCTTTACATGACAGTCTTATTTGATATTAATGATTATAAGAGTAGTCTTGAAAATATGATTTCCGAACAAGGAAATATTGATTTTAAAATAGTGGGAGATTTAAGCTTAGACTTAGGAATCGAATCAAAGATAAAAGCTAAACAATTGTCAATTAGAAAAAATAATATTTTAATATTAGAATCTAAGGAATTTAATGCTTCTGTATCAGTATCAAAAATTTTAGCGGGACGATTTGATATTGATTCATTAAGTTTGAGGGATTCAAAACTATATGGTTTGAATATAGATGAATCAATAATCAAATCCTACAACCTTCTCGCAGGGAGAGATTATTACATAAATAATACTATGTACTCTAATATCGAACTTATTGAAACAAAAGGCTATTTTCAAGATGATATTTTACAAATCAAAGATATCCGAATTATGACAGAATTACTTGAAGGCGAAGGCTTTGGAAAAATTAATCCTTTGAATGAGACAGTTAACATTAGCGCATCTACGAAAATAAGGACTAATGAGGATATCAAAAAAAAATATAATCAATATTATCCTAAATACTTAATTGATACCGAGCTTCCTATTATTATTTCTGGTGATTATAATGCTCCTGAAATAGATATTAAAATATCAGATATAATAACGAAGAGACTTAAAGAAGAAATTAAAACTAAGGCCATAAAGTCCATAAAAGATAAAATACAAGATAAAATTCAATCAGAAATTGATATTAAACTTCCATTTTAGATAATGCCATCGATTTTATCTAACTCAGTACTTAAGTGGTATAAAAAACATGGAAGAAGTAATCTTCCATGGAAAGTTAAAGACCCTTATAAGATATGGATATCCGAAATAATGCTTCAACAAACTCAAGTAAATACGGTTATTCCATATTATTTAAAATTTATAAAAAAATATCCTAATCTTAAGAGTCTTGTATCTGCTGACTTAGATGATTTGATGCTAATATGGAGCGGACTTGGTTATTATAGAAGAATAAAAAATATTCATCTTAGTTCTCAAATTATAGCAAGAGAATATAACTATAACTTTCCACATAAATATGATGACATAATATCTTTACCAGGCATTGGAAGAACTACTGCATCTGCAATTTCTACATTTTCCGGTTTTTCAAACAAGGCGATACTAGATGGCAATGTAAAAAGAATATTAATTCGCTTTTATGAAATAAAAGAAGAAAATAAAATTATATTAGAAAAAAAATTATGGGATAAATCAGTTTCAATCACTCCATTAAAAAATACCTCAGATTTTATTCAAGCTATGATGGATATTGGTTCAGTTATATGTAAAAGAACTAATCCGGAATGTTCTATATGTCCATTACAGTCTATCGGCTGCTCTTACCATCCATCGAATAAAATAGAAAAAAAGACAAAGAAAATAATCAAAAATATTCATATGAATATGATTGTATTAATCAATGAAAGTAATCAGATATATTTAGAAAAAATTAATACTGGCATGCTATGGCAGGGTTTGTATTCTAGTCCAATATTTACTATGAAATCATATAAAAATAAATGGATACTACAAAATAATATTTCTGATCTGGAGCCGAAATTCCAAACTAATATATTGCATAGAGTTACGAATAAAAAAATAACATTTAATACCTCGTTTTATTTTTTGAAAAATGACAAAAAAGTTAGTTTATCAAGTAAGAATTGGTATAATCTAGCAAACATAAATGTCGGTATGCCAAAGTATCAAGATAAGGCATTAGGTATATATAGGTCTGAATATGAAAAAAATAATGTGTAAGAAGTTAAAAAAAGAAGGTGAAGCTCTAGACTATCTTCCATATCCCGGAGATATAGGTAAAAAAATACAAGAAAGCATATCAAAAGAAGCATGGGAACAATGGGTTAGTCATCAGACAATGCTTATCAATGAAATGAGGTTAACTCCAGTGGAGCCTAAAGCAAGAAAGTTTCTAGAAGAAGAAATGGAAAAATTCTTTTTCGGTGACGGTTCTCAAGCTCCTCAAGGTTTTGTTCCAGAAAAATAAAATTCGCCCAGGTAGCTCAGTCGGTAGAGCAGTGGACTGAAAATCCTCGTGTCGGCAGTTCGATTCTGTCCCTGGGCACAAAGGTATGACTACATTAAATATAAAAAATAAATTAAATAATGCTTTGAAAGATCACCATAATGGAAATATTGATGCAGCCGACAAAATTTATTTACAGATACTTGAGGATGATAAATATAACTTTGATGCTAATCATCTTCATGGGCTAGTATTATCACAAAGAAAAGAATTCTCTAAATCCATAAACTTTTATAGAGAAGCTTTTTCCAAAAATAACAAGAATGTTGAATTATTGAATAATTATTCTATCTCACTAAGAAATATCCGTAACTTTAAAAAATGTGAAGAGCTTCTTAAAAGCGCGATTAATTATAATCCTACATATTTAAGGTCCTATCTAAATTTATCAAATTGTTATGAAAATCAGGATAAATTTGAAGAGGCAGCAGATATAATAAAAAAAGGTAGGTTGATAGCGCCTGAATCAATTGAGTTTATTAAACGGGAAATTAATTGTTCTACCAACATTTATATCAGAACAAGAAAGAATGATGCCCTCGATAGTTTAATAGCCCTAATAGATAAATGTAATATTAAAGATTCGAAAGATATAAACTACATATCCTTATGCGCGATGGCATATCTCTGGAATAAGCAATTTAATAAAGCTAATGATTTGTTTAAATTAACAGAAAAGATATCTCAAAACTTGCCGTCTATAGAAATCTTAAAAAAAATGAAAGAGAAAAAAGTTTTAAAAACATTCATAAAGCATGAATATGAGCAACTATGTCATGTTGACTCAGATGATGATGGAATCAGAAATATGAAAATATCACAATCATATTTTAATAAGATAAAAAATCTGTATGAAAAAGATTCCCTAGATTTTAGTGATGATGAACTAGATACAATCTCAAGTGCTCACAAAATCTTGTATAATAAACCTATTAAATTAAAAGAAAATTATCTCAATTCAAAATTAGATATAAATCAAATAGAAAAAAACTATAATGAATCTAATTTTGAAATAGTCGTGATAGATAATTTCTTATCTAGTAAGTTTCTAGATGAGATCAACACATTTTTTAGATGTGCCAATATATTTAAAAGGCCTTATCCAAGAGGTTATATTGGGACCTTTCTAAATCAAGGAATGTCTAATATACCAATGCTAAAATTCTCACAAGAACTTAAAGAAACTTTCAATAAAATATTTTTAGATTATCAATTATCACAAGCATGGGCTTTTAAATATGATAGTAATCAGGAAGGTATTGGTATTCATGCAGATGTTGCTAAGGTAAATGTTAACTTTTGGATAACACCTGATGAAGCAAATTTAGATATAAATTCTGGAGGTATGATTATCTGGAAGAAAAAGCCGAATATTAATGCATCTTTTTATGAGTATAATTCACTTGATAGTTCAAAGAAGATGTACGAAGAGGTGAAAGATGCTGAGTCAATTAAAATTCCATATAAAGCTAATAGAGTCGTCATCTTTAACTCTAAGCTTTATCATGCTACTGATAAAATTAATTTTAGGAAAGGCTACAAGAATCGTAGGGTAAATGTAACACTTTTATATGATTAATTGTCTCTCTCGTAATTGAAATATTCACATTAAAGCATATAATATAGATATGTCAGAGTTATCTCCTAAAAACGCAAAATTCAGTCTTGGCCAAATTGTTCACCATACTAAATTTAAATACCGCGGAGTTATTGTTGATGCAGACCCTAACTTCCAAGGAACCGATGAGTGGTATGAATCCGTAGCTAAATCAAAACCTGATAAAAATAAACCTTGGTATCATGTGCTTGTTCATGGACAAGGTAACGAAACATATGTTGCCGAATCCAATCTAACATCTGATCAAAATATCGACCCAGTTGATCACCCATTTGTAGATATATTTTTCTATGAATATGATAACAGCGGCACTTACTCGCTTAAGCAGACTTTTAATTAAAACCTTGAACCTGCTAGAAAAGATTTTCAAAAAATCCAGTGAATCTAGTAGTGATAACAATCTAGATATTCACCAATTACAATTAGCGACGTGCATTCTCTTAATTGAGGTGTCCAAAAGCGATGATGATTATGACCCCAAAGAACAGAAAAAAATAATATCATTAATTAAAGATAAATTTTCTCTTAAAGATGACGAGATAGCTGAGGTCTTTTCTGCCAGTAACAATCATCACAATAAAATGATATCCCTTTACGAATGGACAGATATTATTAATAAAGAATGTAGCTATAAGCAAAAGCTAGTCATTATAGGTTTTATGTGGGACATAGCATTTATTGATTCAAAAATTGATAAGTATGAAGATTACACAATTAGGAAAGTTTGTGACTTAATTTATGTAAAACATCAAGATTTTATTAATTTAAAAAATGAAAGAGCTATTTGACTTTAAAAATTGCAGACTTTCCTAATAAATTACTCAGACCCAATGATACTCCACTATCTTTACTACTACTGATTACCTCATCAACTATTGTGAAGTTATTTGTTTGGCACATCTGTTTAAAGTCTTTAATAGTACATAAATGAATATTTGGAGTAGAATGCCAGCTATATGGTAATTCACTTGTTACAGGCATTCTACCTTTCAAAAATAGGTAAAATCTTGATTTCCAGAAACCCATATTGGGGAATGATATAATAACTTCATTTCCAATTCTCAGCATTTCTTTTATTAAATCCACAGGACTATTAACCACCTGTAAAGATTGAGCTAGTATTACGTAGTCAAAGCTGTTATCACTAAAGTAATCCAGTCTATTATTTATATCAGCATTAATAACATTTATATTATTTTCTAGAGATTTCATAATCTTTTCTATTGATGTGTCGACACCATAGCCGCTCACATTCCTTTCTTTATTAAGAAGTTTAAGAAGGGTGCCGTCGCCACAGCCTAGATCAAGTATTCTAGAATCTTTCATAACCCATTCTGAAATTATTTTAAAGTCTTTTCTTGCCATATTAATTATTCTCAATAAAATTTTTCATGACATCAAAATAATTATCATTTTTCATTAAAAAGGCATCATGCCCTCCATCTGATTTAACACATGCATATGAAACATTTTTATTATAACTTATTAAGGTCTTTACAATTTCCTCTGATCTGCTTGGGGGAAATCTCCAATCAGATGTAAAAGATATTAATAAAAACTTTGTGATAGTTGAAGATATTTTATCTACAAATTCACTATCATTAAGAGGATCATAATAGTCCAAAGCTTTAGTCATCAAAAGATATGTGTTCGCATCAAATGAGTTAACGAACTTCTCACCTTGGTATCTTAGGTAACTTTCTATTTGAAATTCAACATCAAAATTAAAGCCAATCTTATCTTGCTTGAGATCACGCCCAAATTTCTTAGCCATAGATTTATCAGACAAATATGTAATATGGCCCAACATTCTAGCTAACGCTAATCCTCTTTTTGGTATTTTTTTCTCTTTTAAATAACTACCTTCACACCAGTCAGGATCATTCATAATTGCTTGTCTAGCAACTTCATTGAATGCAATATTTTGAGCTGTTAATTTTGGGGCAGCAGCAATAATAATGGCATTATCAATATGATCAGGATAATCAAGTGCCCATTGGAAAGCTTGCATACCTCCGAGACTACCTCCAACAACGAATTGCCATTTATTAATGCCCAAATTATCCATTAGAACTTTTTGACTATTAACCCAATCTTGTACTGTAACGACAGGAAAATCAAAACCATAATTTATCCCTGTTTCTTTATTAATACTTGCGGGACCTGTAGACCCATGACATCCCCCTATATTATTAACGCATACAACGAAGAGATTATTAGTATTAATGGGTTTACCTGATCCAATCATATTATTCCACCAACCTGGTTTATCATCACCTTCATGATAGCCAGCTACATGATGATTACCTGATAGAGCATGACAGATTAGAACAGCATTATCTTTATTATTATTTAGTTCACCATATGTTTCATAAACTAGATCATATGAGTTTAATGTTTTGCCAGATTTTAGCTTCAATGGCGTATCTATTGAAAGCTTATGTTCCTTAATAATATCCAATTTATAGTAAGCTCGTTAAATTAAAAATTCTAGGAATTAATACTATCTCTAATATCTGTAATAACACAAGGATTATTATTGGTGAAAAATCAATTCCAGAGAGGGTGGGAATTATTGACCTGATAATGCGATAAATAGGTTCGCATAATTCATCTACCAGTCCAAAAATAGGATGATTTACAAATACATTAAACCAACTTTTAACAGCTGAGATTACTATTAAGTACCAGTAGATATTGATTATGTCACGTAGCAGATATCCTAGAGATATAATTAATAAATTATCTAATGGATAGGTCTGACTGTTGAGTATAAGAGGAAGATATAGTTTTAAAAATGTAAAAAGAAATAATATTATAAACAAAAAATAAGGTGTGAGGTTCAATCCAATATATTCAAAAGGTTTGACCAAATATCCACTTAGTTTAATGACTGATTGTGTTACTGGATTATAATAATTGACATTACATAACTGACATAAGAACCTTAGCAAGATGATGAATTGACAAGCACTTAGAAATAAATAAATTATTGATGCTGAACCCGACATTATTTTTTAAGAATATTTTTTGATTTCTTATATGCTTTTTTTATAGCTTTTAGAATTATGCTATCAATTTTATTATTTTTTAATTCAGCTAATGCAGCTTGTGTAGTACCACCTTTTGAGGCAATAGATGAAATAATGTCATCAGAGCTTTTATTATCTTGTATTATTTTTGAAGTTCCATGCATTAGATCATTTGTAAAAATAGTAGCATCTTTATCACTGTAACCCATATTAATAAACACATTTTTTATAATTTTATTGAAGTAGACGTAATAGGCTGGGCCACTACCATAGAGTGCTGTAATTTTGTCAATATCACCTTCATTAATACATTTACGTAATTTAGAGAAACTACTGAAAAATTCATTAAGTCTGCTAACTATAATTTTCGAAAAAGGCTTCATATGGTAAAAGATATGTGCTTCAGAATCACTAATAGTTATATTAGTCATACATCTTACTACAGGAATATTTTTGCTGAGTTTATTTTTTATCGAAGAACACCCGATGCCAGCTATAAAACTAACTAAGAATATATTTTTAGATAAGAATGGATTTATCTCCTTGATGACCTCAATATAGTTATTTGGCTTTACCATAAGTATAATTAGGTTAGATTTAGTCAGAATATCTGTATATGACGAGAAGAAATTTACATTGAATTGTTTTAAACTAAACTTCTTTTTTTTATTAGTATCAATAATATCTATTTTATATGAAAATCTATTTCTATGAATTGCTGTAAGCAGTGAACTAGTAAGATTGCCTGCGCCAACTATTGTCACTCTATTTATCATGTTCTTTTACCAAATATTTGTTGGCCTATTCTAAGCATATTTGCATTGTATTCAATTGCAGAAATATAATCTTTGCTCATTCCCATAGACAGTGTATCTAAATATTGATGTCTATTATACAAATCTTTC
>MDTC01071757.1_pt1 | contig 16111 bp, 2 predicted proteins | sample 811181 | NCBI WGS metagenome assembly MDTC01 (sample SAMN05326644, study PRJNA326480) | marine metagenome | isolation source: seawater | place: Pacific Ocean: North | collected 2011
AAATGGAGGTCAAAGTGCCGGCACTTTTCATGGTTCTTATGGCTCGGTAAAAATATTACGTCCACAAGTATCCAGCTTAAATTTTGCAAGTGGATCGCTTACCATCGATACCGATATGGCTACGATTGTACATTCAGGTGGTTCCTTTTTATCCGGTACTTTAGTCGATAAAAGTTTTTCTCACACCAACACTTCTGGAGTTACCACCGTCTATCCTTACAAGGTTTGTGTCTTTACTGCTGACACTATCAACTTGGGATCCAATTTAGTAGTCACTCTTCAGGGCTCCAATTCTCTTTCGCTCAGTACCCGAAACCAAGGAGACTTCACCTTGGCCACTCAATTAATTGCGGATGGAAGTAATGCCGTTGGCTCAACCGGGGGGGTTCAAACCCTAGGGGGTTGGTCCGGTGGAAACCAAGACGCGGATGGTAATGGTCCGGGTGGCGGAAAGGAAAAAGCCGATGGTAATGGATACGGTGGAGGAGCTGGTTATGGTAACTATGGCTGGGACGATTTTGCTAACCACACTGCACATGGGAATCCCTATGGGGACACACAGGTTTCCGATCTAATCGGTGGATCCGGTGGAGGAGGTGGTAACACCAAGGGTGGTGGTTCTGGTGGCGGTGCGATTGAACTCTTTGCTCATGGAACCGGAAACCTAGTATTGGCTGCGGGTTCTAAGATTTCAGTAAACGGCGGAGATACATCTGTTACAAGTAATGGAGGAGGTTCTGGATCCGCTGGTTCCATTAGACTAATTGGAGCCTCAGTGGTCAACAACGGTACCTTGTCTGCTACCGGAATGGCCCCACTTGCAGTTCAAGATGGTTCCGGTGGACGCATTGTGTTTGATTCAAATGGTAGCATCACCACGGGCACTATCGATCTTAAAGGCCGGTACCCATGGGGAGCGACCAATGGACTCGCGGAAGGAACCCTTGCCCTATTGGGCAATACTTTGAACAGTTCCGATCTAAGCTACTCATCGGGTACCCTTACCATCGATACGACTTCCGCCTATTGGTATCACAGCTCTGGAAAGCACGGAACTGGGGTAATCGCGAGTTACGATGATAATGGTACTGAATACAAAACCTGTACCTTTACTTTTAGTAGCATAAATTTACAACCTGGTCTGTCGATCAGCTTGAAAGGTGATAATGCCTTGGTTCTGAAAACCCGAAACCAAGGAAACATCTCGATTGGAGTGAACCTGAACTTGGACGGAGCGGATACTACCTACGACAACACCCGCACACCCGGGAACCATCACAATTTCGCCTTTGGAAGGCTTGGAGGTTACCGTGGTGGTTGGGTTGGTAATAATAATGTAGCTTCTTTAGGAAAGGGACCAGGGGGTGGTCAATACCGGGTCGTGAATGACAGCAGTCGTACTTTTCCCAATGGCTTTCACGGGGGAGGTGGTGGGTATGGCAGCCCTGGACAATATTCGAATATTGCTCCGGTTGCCGGTAAAACTTACGGATCCGCATCCTTGCTTCATTTGCATGGGGGATCAGGGGGCGGGGGCGGTGAGTGGATCGGTGGGGGTGCCGGTGGAGGTGCCTTGTCTCTTGAAGCCGACGGTAATGGCACCATAACCATTGCTTCCGGTGTTACCATTTCAGCCAATGGTGGTGCTTCTGATCAAGTAAATAATACCCGCCAAGGCGGGGGAGGATCTGGGGGATCCCTGCGTTTTGCCGGGAAAAGTATCATCAACAATGGTACCATTTCCGCAAAGGGAGGTACGGGATCTTTGGTACCATCTGGAGGTGGTGGTAGAGTTGCCTTTAACTACAGTTTTAATTTGAATATGGGTACAGTGGATGTTGGTTCCGGTAGCTATGCAGGTACGATTGCCGAGAACACCAAACCGGTGATCGTCGGGGATCTCGTAGTTGGTGTACCTTATCAAAATTCCAAGTACGAGGTTGCCGTACAAGCGAACAGCCTTGCCGTTTGGTACAAGTTTGACCAATCCACGGGTTCTTCAGTAACCGACTATTCGGGTAACAACCGCCACGGGTCCCTCAAGGGAATGGATAACTCCAACTGGGTTCCCGGTGTTTCCGGAAATGGGCTTTCCTTTGATTCCGGTGCTAAGGGTTCAACCAATACAACTGGACAATATGTGGATATGGGAGCATGGAGTACCGGGGGTGCGATGACTATTAGCACATGGATTTGGGTCAACAAAGCCCATGATTGGCAGCACTTTTTCAATCTCAACAATGGGGAGAATGTTGATTCCATTTATTTCCGGCAGTCAGGGAGTAATCCGGGAGGAACTTTTAACCTCAAGGACACTGCAGGCGGCGATGAATGGACTGATCTCAATGGTTTCCTCGAATATGGAAAATGGATTCATTACGCTTGGACCGTCAACAATGGTGGTACTAATGCCTCTATGATCAAAACCTATAAAAACGGAGTAATCTTTCAGTCAACTAACTCCGATAAATCCCCACCAGTGGTAAAAACTCGTAACAACCAGTGGATTGGTAGAGCGGATAATAATAATTATTACTTCAATGGAAAAATGGATGATTTCCGAATTTACACCACAGTTTTGACTGCTTCTGAAGTCGCCGGTATCCACTCTGGATTCAATCCAGTCGCTTATTCAGTCACTGCTCAAAAAGGTCCAACCTCTTATTCTGCTTCCGGGCTGCCAACCGGATTATCCATTGACCAAGGAACCGGGGCAATTTCTGGACTGACTTCTCAAGTCGGCGTCCATAATGTTACGATTACAGCTTCCAACCTTTCTGGTACTTCCGATCCGAAGACTCTGGTTCTAACGGTCACTCCTAATAAACCCATCTTCCAAGACGATGGCAATGCTACCAATAATATGTCGAGTGTTGGAGCAAATGCAGCCACTGGTTCAATTACCCTTGATGATACAGGAGGAGAAAACCCCAAAGTGGTTATTTTCTATGGAGATAATAATGCCGATACCAATGCCACCGAATGGACCCCTGCTCAACTTACCAGCACCGCATGGCTAGACGCCAGTGATTCTTCCACGATCACCACTACGGCTGGAAAAGTTACCCAGTGGAATGATAAAAGTGGAAGCAACCAACATTTTGTCGCTCCCACCGCTCAACGGGAACCCACTTATGGTGCCCGTCGACTCAACCATAAAAAAGTGGTTGATTTCATAGCCGATGATTACCTGAATGGTCCCAACTTGCCTCTTGCTTCCAATCTCAGCATCTTCATGGTCGCAGGCATCGATGCCATCGACTCGGACAGCGACTCTCTGTTTAGTATAACGGGTGGGACAAAGCATCTCCAGTTTGGATCCGGTAATGCCTCCGCATTCAATGGTGCAATCTGGAGTACCGGCATGGGAATTGGAAATGTAAACCTCACGGGTGGTCCTTTTGCAGGACCCAGTATTTACGAACTCGTCTTTGTAAATAGTGACGACAAAGTACATGCTTATGTAGATGGCATCAACCGCTCGGGCTCAGGGTTTTCCTACACTGCTTCGCCCTCATCCCCTACTACCTTTGGACTGATGCGTAACCGTGGTTACAGCACCTTCCCTGATGGTTATGTCGCCGAATTTGTACTGCTTCGATCAGCTCTTTCGGATGCAAACCGTCAGAAGATGGAGGGCTATCTCGCTCATAAGTGGGGGCTCGCTTCCAGCCTTCCCACAAGCCATCCCTATAAAGCTGTGCCCTACTATATTACCTCTTGGGATTCCCAAGCTGTACTCGCTGGGACTCAAGCCGCAGGTCAGCTTGATTTCTCACTTTCTGGATTAAGTACCAACACGACATACTACCTTAAGGCACTAGCCACAAATGCTGGAGGAAGTAGCTGGAGTGACGGATTTTCCTTTACTACCAGTAGCAATGCAGTACCGCCGGTCATCGATTCCTCTGCTGCTACCTCGGTGACCACCAATGCTGCAGCTGTTAATGGTTCGGTTCTTTCCTTTGATGGCAGTGATGCCCCTGCAGTTACTTTGTATTACGATAATGATGGCAACTATTCTTTGGACCGGGTAGACCCACTCATTCCACTTTCCTTCGGTGCGAACCTAGGACTTTGGCTCGACGCAAGTGACGCTACTTCTATTACTGCTTCTTCCGGTGCAGTAAGCCAGTGGAGCGACAAGAGCGGAAACGCTCTGCATGTTGTGCAGGCAACTGCGGATAAGCAGCCAACTACGAGTTCAGCCACCCAGAACAGCTTGAATGTCCTGAGTTTTGACGGTGGAGATTATTTACAAAAATCATCCTCTAATGTAAAAAATGTTGACCAAACTTGGTTTGTGGTAGCTCAAGTAGACACAGTCGATAACAGCAGCGACTCCCTTCTCGCATACGGGGGCTGGGCCGATGGGAAGTGGCAATTTAATTCGGATCATGGCACTGCTTTTTATGGCAAAATGAGAAAAAATGCCAGTACTGGAATTACCGGTGTAAGTCGTGCATCTTCGTCCACCAACCTTATTGGCTCATACCGATTGTATTCATTGAGTTTCAATCGCACCAATTCTACTTTCTCTGCGTGGATGGATGGAACCAACAATAATGATTCAAAAGCAGATGCAACTGCCATTGCGGTAAACTCTAAAATAACCGTAATGGGAAGTAGGCAATCTACGCCTAACTCTCCTGTTGGTAAAATGGCTGAAATTCTCTATTTAAAATCGGTTGCGGATGCCGACCGAATTAAAGTTGAGGGTTATCTGGCTCATAAATGGGGTATCACCGTCAACTTACCCTCCACTCATCTTTATAAATCCAAAGCTCCTTCATCCAATGTGCCCCTTACGGCAGTGTCCTTAGGAAGTAAACCGCTTGGTTCTTTTACCCACAACCTTGCCGGCTTAACCCCAGGCACTCGCTACCACTATCGCTTCCTTGGAACCAATTCGGGCGGTCGAGGTTTTTCAAAAACCATGGATTTTGTCACTATCGGATCTCCTACTTTGGAGGCTTCAGGTGCATCTGATGTGACCGTAAACTCAGTTACTTTAAATGCCAAAGTTACTTCGACCGGTGGCGCAAATTTTCTAACCCCAAGTGGCATAAAAGCAGACAGTATTAGTGGTAAGACCATGGGAATTTGGTTCGACGCGTCTCAACTTGGACTATCCGACAACGCAGTGCTTACTCAATGGCCTGATTCATCTGGTCTCAACAGGGGAATGACAGGTGTAGTTGGTGATCCACGATTTACCGCAAATGAACCAACTGCCAACTTCCAGCCCGTAGTCACCTTCGACGGAGATGATGCCACCTACACGGCTTATGATTTCAATCTTAACAATGCCAATCACTGGTTGAACGATGGATTCACCGCTTTCGGAGTTGCCAGGTATACGGGTGGAGATAATGAGACCGTAATTACATCGGATAATGAATGGATTTTTGGCCATGATGCGGGGAATATTGGTCGCTATAAATTTGGTGGATGGGTGAGCGCTGTAAATAATACAACGAATCAAACTGCCTTTCATCTGTTTAGTGCCCGACAAGAAGGACAATCATCCGGAAGTGATCCGGCTGCTTGGACTTGGAACGATGGACAAATTGGAGTGGTGGCAAATACTGGTTCCACCAATGATGCCTTTGTGCCAAGGCAGCTCAGCTTTGGAGGTCGAACGAATACTGCGTTTTCCTCTCAATGCCAAGTAGCAGAATTTATTATTTATCATGGTCAACTTACGGATTCAAATCGACAAAAGGTGGAGGGTTACCTAGCACGCAAGTATGGGTTGACCGGCGCTCTTCCCTCTGCACATCCATGGAAGAACTCCGCCTATGGACCTTTTGACCAACCAACTAATTTGGGCGGTCAAGATGCAACTGTTACTTTCTACTGGGGAGATGATAACGCAAATAATGTGGCAGACAACTGGGACAACAATCATACTTTATCTACTGCACAGTCTGTGGGTGTCGCCTCTCATACATTGACCGGCTTGACCAAGGGTACTACTTACTACTACACCGCATATATTTCCAATTCAGGTGGAAATGCTTGGGCAGATGTTAAAACTTTCGTACCCGCGCTTACCCAGCTCGGTAAAGATAGTATTCCTGATCTCACTCTTTGGTTGGACGCGACCGATGTGAACGGGGACGGGAATCCAGACTCCTTATCTGATGGATCAGTCGTATCCTCATGGGGTAACAAGGCAAATGGAACCCGCACAGTGGCCGCGTCAGGTTCTACCCGACCCACTTACCAAACCAATGCTTTTGGAGCTAAATCAGGCTTACGATTTGATGGTTTAAATGACGGCTTTAACCTTTCTGCAATTCGATCCACTACTGGAGGTTATTCCATTTACATTGTCAGTGCTCGACCAACCACTGGCTCTGGCGACCCGGATGCTTACTTGTTTGAAGAGGCAGGCTGGAACCTTATGGCGGGCTTTGGAAATCGGGCCTATTCGGTGAAAATTTCCAAGAAGTCTGCTACCAGCGGAGCCACCCTGAGCAATTTAAAACTTGGCAAGTCCGGGCTGGCTTCCACCAACGATTTTGGTGGAGATATCGCTGAAGTTCTTCTCTTCAGCCGTAAATTGTCAACCAGCGAGGAGCAGAAGGTGGAGGGTTATCTCGCCCACAAGTGGGGAGCCGCATCCAACTTGTTGGACGGGCATCCCTACAAAGAAGTGCCTCCTGCTTTTGACAACTCGCCTAAGATTACCGACCAGCCATATGTTTCGGATGTAGGGGCAGCCGCAAGCTTACAAGTTACTCGCGTGAACGACTTACTGGGTTGGTGGAAGATGGATGAAGGCTCCGGCACCACTTTATTGGACTCAAGCGGAAACGGCAGGACTGCAACGCTTAGCGGCAACCCAACTCTCGGTGCTACCGGTGTGCTGGGATCCGCAATCAATATGGACGGAACCGGAGATTATGCTACCGTCACCGGCATCGATATTGCCAATAAAAGCTTCTCCACGAGTTTCTGGGCAAAGCGGGCTAATACCTCCGCTGGTTATGTTTTAGGTCACAGCAACTCTGGAAGTCGTAAAGAACTTGGCCTTGGGTTTCACGATAACAACTCATTCCGTCAAAAATTTAACGGGGATGATCAGGAAATTAGTTCCAACTTGATTATCAGACAATCCACCGATTGGATTCACTTCGTTACCACCTATGATGCTGTAAATAATATTCAGACAATTTATGCAAATAAAGGGGTAAACTCTTTAGCCATGAGCAGAAACAGCGGCCAAGATTTCCAGGGCACTGGTTCCTTCAAAATTGGTTGCTATAAGGATAATAGTGATTGCTTTAATGGTTTAATTGATGATGTGCGGGTCTATGGGGTTGCCCTGTCCGCTTCCGAAGCCTCCGCAATTTATAACCAAGGTGTTGGTGACCTCGTCGCCTTCTACCCTCGCCAAGTTGCCTATGTTGGGGTACCTTTTTCTCTGCAGGTAGTTGCTACTCAAGGTCCTGAAACCTACTCTGCAGGATCGATCCTTGGCACCAAAAATTTGAGTATTAATTCCACGACTGGGGTTATCTCTGGCACTCCAAATACAGTTGGCGATTTCAATTCGACCGTCACGGTTACTAACTCTAGTGGTTCCCAGACCAAGTCCTTTTTCTTTCGTGTGCTCAAGGGTAGTCGCACCTTGGAGTGGAACCAGACCATTGCAGGTTTAACCTATGGAGACTCCGCTTTTTCCTTGTCTGCCAATCCCACGGGTGCCGGTGACTTGTTCTTCGGAAGTTCAGACTCATCCATCATTGAGATCAATGGCACTACCAAAACCATTCACCAATTGGATAATAACTTGATCCATTATTGGAAGTTTGACGAGACTTCGGGAACCTCTGCCTCACCAACCCGAGGCACACACTCCGGTACCCTAGGCAGTCTGGCATCTTTCGTGGATGGTAAATTTGGAAAAGCTATAAATCTTACTGGTGCCAATTCTAATTCAAAAGTTGTTTTCCCAGTAGCTGCCGGAAATAATGGGAATAAGTTTACGATCTCACTTTGGTTCAAATATGCTGGAACAGCAAATGCCTACGGAACCATTCTAGCAAACAAGGAAACATGGAACGATTCTTTTGGATGGCGCTTTCTTAAGGACAACGATGATACCAATGTCCAAGCTACGGGATCAAGTGGGTCAGGCTTGAACAAGTTCGTCAGCAGTTCCCTAGTCGCAGGTAATTGGCACCATGTTGCGGTTACTTTCAATGATGATAAAGCGGTGGTTTTTGCGGATGGGGTCGGATCTTCACAAGGTACCATCGCAGCGATAACTGATAGTGCCCTTCCCCTAACCCTAGGTGCCACCCCAACCAACGGATATTCCCGCTTTACCGGCATTGTCGACGACTTGCGAATCTACGACAAGGCTTTGAGCACTGCGGAGGTCACCACCCTTTATGGCGGAGGATCCGGTGATTTTGTCACCGCAAAGTCTGGAAATGTTGCCACGATCAAGAAAAGCGGAACCGTTACTCTCTCCGCCCACGCTCCTGGCACAAATTCGATGTACGCGGCTGCTTCGGTCTCCAAGTCGGTTACCGTTTCCAAGGCGGCACTCACCATTACGGCTGAGAGTAAGAATAAAATCCTTAATCAGGCTAACCCTGCCCTTACCTACCTTGAAACTGGTTACATCGGGAGTGATGATCGAAACAATTCAATTACCTCTGCGATTACATTGAGTACCACTGCACAGACCAACAGTGCTGCCGGAAGTTACCCGATTGTTCCATCTGGAGGAGCTTCAGATAAATACTTCTTCAACTTTATCAATGGGGCATTGGTGATTAGTGACAAGACTCCTCAGACCATATCTTGGGGCCAAGATTTTTCATCAGCCTCGATCAATCAGTTCATTGATTTGAATGCCACCTCATCTTCGGGCTTACCTGTGGTATTTGCCTCTTCCGATGAGAGCGTGGCCAGTCTTGCAGTCACCTTACAGAGTAGTTTGGATACTTGGTGGAAGTTTGATGAAACTACTGGAACCACCCTGTCTGATTCTTCTGGCCAGGGTTCCGCAGTCCACAATGCCCTTCTGCAGGGAACTGATGGTAGCACAAATCGGGTTTCTGGAAAATTTGGAAATGCCCTTTTACTTGACGGAACCAATGATTATGGATTTTCGGGTGGATACAAGGGTATCACCGGAACTTCCAGAAGGACTGTTTCCTTGTGGTTCAAGACATCCACCGCAAACAAACCTATTCTTCAATATGGAGCATCGGGTACGGGATCCTTGTTCAAAGTTTCTATTAACGGATCACAAGCCGCAGTGGTTGATCTCGGTGGAGTTTCCATTACTGGAGGCAGTAGCCTAGCCGATGGAAACTGGCACCACTTTGCAATCAGTGTACCTGATAGTGGTAATTCTGGAGGAGTAAAGCTTTATGTAGACGGAACTGCAACTTCAGGAACTGGAACCACCTCGATTAACACCAGCAATGCAAATGATTTTAAAATCGGAACCGATGGCTCCGCATTCTTTAATGGTCAATTGGATGATATTCGATTGTATAACGCGGAATTGAATGCCAGCATGATTGCCAAGCTTTACGGTTCAGGTATGGGTGACTTCAACCGTCTGCATATTAAAACATCTGGCTCGGTAAGCGTTACCGCTAGCCAACCAGGAAATCAAACCTATGCTCAAGCTCCCTCGGTTACCACCAACCTTAATATTGGAAAATCAAATCAAACCATTTCCTTTAGTCCGATTCCCGACAAGTCAGTCGGAGATTTTGATTTTTCTCTCTTTGCCGTGGCAAGTTCCGGACTCCCAGTCAGTTTTACAAGTTCGGACAGCTTAATTGCCCAAGTTGTTGGCACTGCCCCGAACCAAACCATCAAGGTTCGCTCCGCTGGCAGTGTAACCATTACCGCATCCCAAGCAGGGGATGCTGCTTACAATGCAGCTACCTCGATGACCCAAACCTTAACCATTGGTTATTTCAACCTCCAAGCAGACTCCTTACCAGGAATTCGCTTATGGTTGGACGGCAATAATATTGATGCGGATACTACAGTTGACTCCATCTCCAATGGTTCTGGGGTAGGCTTCTGGAAGGATCGGTCCGGAAATAATAACCACGCGGGTTCAACCGGACCTACGGTTCCCTCTTACATTGCCTCCGGACTTAATTCAAAGGGCGTGGTAAATTACAGTGCCGCCCAGACATCAAACCTAAGCCCAGATTCCAACATTCGGATCATTGCGGCAGTGATCAGACAAGACCTAGTACAGACCGCTTCCACCAAACCATTTGGAGGAAACCAATTGCTAACCACCTCAGGGGGCAAGTTCGGACTTGGCGTCATGGATTCAGGAACTAGCTCAAAAAACTTTTCGATCGTAGTTTGGCAAATGGCTTCTGGTGCCTACTCTATTCATGTCGACGGTCTTGAAAAAGGTACCGGTACTAGCTCCCTCGCTCCTGCAGCTTTTGATAAGGTAGGAAATGATTTCGCCGGACAAATTGCTGAAATTATTGCCTACGACCGTGGATTAAGCAACGGAGTTCGACAAAAAATAGAAGGCTACTTAGCTCATAAGTGGGGAATGGAAAGTAATTTGCCTTCCGCACACGCATATAAGGTTGGCAAGCCTGCATTTGGTGGAAACCAAGTCTTAACCTTCCAGCCTCTTCCTGACAAACAGGCTGGACAGTCGGTTACTCTAGATGTTACTTCCGATTCGGGTTTAACTTCCTTTACTTTTGACAGCAATGATACCAGCGTTGTCTCCTTTTCAGGTAATGTGGCTACCGCCCTAAAGGTTGGAAAAGTTACCATTACCGCTTCTCAAGCGGGTCAAACTCCCTGGCTTCCCGCCACTGCTACTCAACCATTTATTGTTACTGCCACACCTAGAGCCGATCAAACTATCACCTTTGCGGATATTCCTAACCAAACCGTTCAATCCACGAGCTTTGATTTGAACGCCTCCGCTTCGTCCGGTTTACCAGTCAGTTTTGCAGTGGTCTCCGGCAGTAGTGCCACGGTCGCAAGCAATGGCACGGTTACTATAGTTGGTCCAGGCGTTACCACAATACGGGCTTCTCAAGATGGAAACGCAAGCTATAACCCTGCTCCCACAGTCGAGAAAACGCTTACCATTGATAAGGTTGCTCAGACCATTACCTTCAATGCATTAAGTAATGCAGGCCTTCAATCCGGAACTTATTCTTTGAGTGCTACCGCATCGTCTGGATTATCGGTTAGCTTCACAAGTAGCGACCCAACCGTGGCATCCGTAACTGGAACAACCTTAACCCTCAAAAAAGGAGGTTCGATTACGATCACCGCTAGCCAAGGGGGAGACAAAACCTACATGGCAGCAACCGATATCACCCAGCCTCTAACCGTGATCGATGACACCCAACAAGCCCAGACCATTACCTGGACCCAAACCTTAGGAAATCGAGCGTTTGGGGTAGCTGATCTCAACCTAACCGCAACCGCGAGTTCCAACCTTCCAATTACCTATTTGAGTTCCGATTCCACAGTTGCCCAGATTGTAAATTCTGCAGGATCAGCAACTACCAATGGTACTTACCTTAAAGTAATCGGTTCCGGAACCGCGAACATTACCGCTACTCAACCAGGAAATGGACAATTCCAAGCCGCCACTGCGATTACAAAGTCAGTCGCCGTTACCAAGGCAAACCAAGAAATCGTGACCAATGCAGGTTCTTCAACCGTTCCTAATGTAACCAAGGATAATGGCGACTTTGAATTCGTTCCCGCCCTCAAATCTCGTAATACCGATACCCAAGCGGATTCCGGTCTGGCCCTCACCTATTCCAGCTCTAATAGCGGAGTTATTGCGGTGACTAGTGGAGGTGCAAAGCTGACCCCGAAGGGCAGAGGAACTGCAACCATCACCGTTAGCCAAGCAGGAGATGCCACATACAATGCCGCAACCAATAAGACCTTCACGGTTACGGTCTCAGAAAACAGCCCATACAGCGACTCTCTTTCCGGAATGATTCTATGGTTGGATGCCAATGACATCAACGGGGATGGACTACCGGAAACAAGCTCCGACTTTATTTCCGGCGGCACCAGTGGAGTAATCTCAAACTGGGCTGACCGTTCAGGCAGTTCGAATAACTTAACGCAAAGCTCAGCTACTCAAATGCCAAGCTACACCGTAGTCGCTGGAAAACCATCGGTATCATTTGATGGTACCAATGACTTTCTGTCCAAAGCTTTACCCTCTGCACTGAGCGGAAATCCGAGCTTTACCATTCTGATTGCCGCAAAAGCAACTTCGACATCAGGTCGCCTTATGCATTTCGGATCCAATGCGGGTACCGCGAATCAAAGCCTTGGCTTAAGTGCTGCTGGAGGATTCGAATACAATGCCGGATCCCTATCCGCTTACTCCAACTTTAATGTAGCACCGACAACCATTGGCACTTTCCGTAGAGCTTCCGGATCCAATTTAAATAAGGGAGAATTTTACCGCAATGGTGAGAAACTTTCCTTAAGTGCGATTAACGCTACCGGGACTCTCTCCCTTCCCTCATCTGCAAGTAGTTTAATTTTAGGTAAAGGAATCAACAGTTCGGGGACCAATGAGGTTTATTCGGGTAGTGTAAACGAGTTGATCATTTTCTCCGGAGAGATCACCGACTACGCAATCCGTCGAATGGAAGGTTATCTTGCTTGGAAATGGGGTTCGCAGTCCAATCTTATTAACGGGCACCCCTTTAAAGCTGCCCGTCCTGGATTTGGAGGCACCCAAAGCATCACGCTGGCACATACCAATGTGCCGGTGGATAGCTCGGACAACAAGCCCTTTGTATCGATCTTTGACTCCCCCTTTGAACTTGTGGGATCCTATGCCAGTTCCGGCCTTCCACTCGTGTACACTTCCAGTAACTCAGCCGTGCTCGAAGTCAATTCCAACGGTCTTCTTAAACCTAAGAGTAATGGGAATGTTACGGTCACAGTGTCCCAACCAGGAGATAGTCATTTCTCGGCGGCAACTCCGAAAACACTAGCCATGAAGGTCACCGGCAAACGATCGCAAACCATCACTTTTGATGAAATACCGAGTCAACAAATGGGACAACATCTTGATCTGAATGCAACTTCGAGTGCTAATCTACCCATTACCTTCAGTATTCAATCCGGATCAACTATTGCGACTATCAGTGGTACTAGAGTAACCTTTACCGGTACTGGTTTAGTGACCGTTCGAGCTGCCCAAGCTGGAAACGGCACCTATGCTGCTGCTGCCCATGTGGACCGAACTTTTCCAGTCAAACGACCTGTAAAATTAAGTTTCGACAATCCAAGTACCAAAGGTGCTAATGATGTTTTTAAATTAAACGCCATCGTACTGGATGGATTAACCAACAATCCGATCGACGCAGCAATTGCCCCCACCCCGACCTATTCAATTCTGAGTGGTGGTGACCTAATCACCCTTGTTGGGAACCGAGTCACCTGTGGATCTTCCTCGGGTACGGTCAAGATTCGTGCGGTGGTTTCTGGTGCTGCTTTTGTGACCGCAAATAAGGACGCGACCTTTAGCATTGACGCGTCAAAGAGTGGACAAACTATCACCTTTAAACAAGGTGAAAAAGGAGGCCTTCGAGACCTGCCACTTTCCCGCAAACCGATTCCGATTGGACTCATGGCCTACACCGATGCAAAAGATGCTAACAACAATCGTCTTCCTCTCTCTTTTACCCTAACTGGTAATCCTAATAAAGTTGCTAAGATTGTAGGCACCGGGCCAAGTGCCGTCCTGGTTCTAGCGGACGGAAAGGCAACCGGAGGAGATAAGTTTTCTGGATTTGGGGGTGCGGATTACCTTGAAATCACGATCAAAGCCTCACGGGCAGCCGATGGAAGTTATCATGCAGCTGAACTCGAAAGGACTATTCGAATCAAAGCACCTTCTAAATCCGCCTTCTTTGAAGAAAGGAAAATGGACGACAGATTCGACGGAAAGCTTACTGAATTCCGCAATCGTATGAGTGCCAAAGGAATAAGTGGAGAAAAAGCCCTCGCACTTTTCGATAACGATAATTACGACTCGGATGGGGATGGAATTAGTAATGCTCTGGAACGAGCCTTTGGTGGTGACTCCCTAAGCAACGATTCCAGAAATACCCTGCCCAGACCAATTAAGGCAAAGCCATCCGGTGAAGAAGACCATGAATTCATAACTTTCTTAAAGTATCAGGATTCCTACAACACAGAAGGCATTCAATACCTTGTTGAAACCAGTCGAGATCTTAGAACTTGGCTACCAACTACAGACGATGATGGTGCGATTCAACATGGTACAGCCGTTGAAGCGGATGGTGGCATGGAGCGGGTGGTATACAAAACCAAAAAAGGCAGAGCGGAAGATGGCCACAATAAAATCTTTATCCGAGTACGAATCAAAACAAGGTAGATAATTACCACCTTTTAAATGGAAAATGAGGATTTGATCAAAGTAGCGGAAGCTGCTCACATCCTAGGTTTTAAACAAAGAAAGAAAATAGACCTCTTAATCAAAGAGGGATTCCTTAAAGTACACACCAAAAAAGACAGCAAGCAAATTTGGCTATCTAAATCAGAAGTCTTCGCTTTACCCAAGGCCTTGCCTGCTAAACCCGGTATTGATAGGTAAGAACCCTAAGATTCGGTGCGGACTTGACTATTCCTTTTGCTTAGATCAAGTAGATCGCAAGCAGGCATTCCTCCTCTATTTTCCATCCTAGTCGCTCCGTAAGTCAGAAAATTTTGAGTTGTAGAGATTAAACTCTGCAACCAAATCGGTAAGGGTTTTACCTTTGATTTATAAAGCTTGAAGAAGCAGGAGAATTTAGTCGCAAGATGTAGGAATTTTTACGATGTATTTGAATCAACATTCATTCATACACCTTTCTTATGAATCTAAATTCCCAAAATTCTCCCAATCTCGACAACCAGCGTCGAAACTTCCTCCACAAGCAAAAAGTTCACATCCTTGGCAAGGTCTAGTTTTTTGAAAAGACGTCGATTAGTATCTCTTTTAAACGCCATCCTTTTTGGAGTGATGGCGGTGACTGGGGTGACTGCCTTCATTCAACCGTTCTCCATTGAAATTATCGGACTTCATGCCCTAACCGGATTTCTTTTCATCGGTGTGGTTGCCGGACATATTTTCAACAACTCGGTGGCCCTGAAGAAATATATCAAAAGCCCAGTTATGCTCGGAGTCATTGCCATTACCACTGTAACCAGCATACTTTTTTATGATCAACCTGCCCCGATTAAAAAGATACTTGGCCTTAGTGGTAACCTGGGTCCTGCCCTTGACCTTTTTGAAATGGATGAGAAAGGAATGACCTATCATTACACTCCTGATCCCGGTTATAAGATGCTTATCGATCTGCGAACCGGACCGGCATACGATCTTAAAAATCCGCCCCGGTTGGCGGTGTGGCTAGAAAATCAGTCACTCTATCATATCAAGACTCTCTATGTTTCCGATACCACCGATAACCGGGAACAACTCCCCTACTGGGCATTCAAACTCAAGGGATGGGAAAAAGCCCAGAAGGAAGCGGAGGAAAAAAACCTCAGCCTGGAAGATTCAGTTGATGCGGTTTCTGAGGCAACCGCGAATGGTTCCTTTGATCCCGCGGATTATATCCTACCCACCGATCAAAATGCCTCCATGCCTTACCGGGTCTTAATCGAAGTCAACCAGCCCGATGACCCATCCAGTAAGCTCGACGACCAACCATCTCTCATCTACGAGGTAGAAGTCGATAATTATGATCCGTACACCTTTCAACTTTTTGAATTAGTGGGGTACCCAGTTTTAGAAGAGGATACTGAAAAGGAGGAATGGTATCTTAGTTATGCCGATGAAAGTATCGAATCTGCCTTTGAAATTGTGGACAGTGCCCTTTTGCAAATCGAGCGCGAAAACCAAAAGGCATTTTACAGATTTCCCAAGGTTAATTAGCTACCAAAAGGAAATAATTAGTAAATTTCAGGCGGATTGGAATAGATTTAAATCATGACCTATTAAATTTTCTTTTCTCCATTCCTATTTTTGTCTTTGCCCATCCCTAAGAGTATTTAAATTATTTTGATTTCCCTCCTC
>MDTC01123837.1_pt1 | contig 16110 bp, 16 predicted proteins | sample 811181 | NCBI WGS metagenome assembly MDTC01 (sample SAMN05326644, study PRJNA326480) | marine metagenome | isolation source: seawater | place: Pacific Ocean: North | collected 2011
AACCTCCTTGATAGCTCTATTCGGATTATTGATACACGGGTAGGATTTGAACCAAGACCGCCCGGTCCTTCAAATTTTTTTCAAATGAAAGAAGAATTCTTAAAATCACACATTCCTGGTTCAACTTACTTCCACATGGTTGATGATCTTTCTGACCCAGAAGGCCTTTTCGCATTTGCAATGCCCCACCAATCAAAAATTTGGAAGCTCTTATCTCTTGCAGGCATAAATAATCAGCAAACAATTATTCTCTATGGCAACGCTGTGACTTCGTCCACTCACCGATGCTGGTGGGTACTGAAAAATGCGGGTGTTCAAGATGTCCGACTCCTCGATATAAATTTTGAACAATGGACTGAATTAGATTTGCCAGTTGAATCAGGTGAATCTCGATTTCCAGTATCTAACTTTATTGGCGGACCCGAGGAACACTGGACAGCCACAAAACAAGATGTGATAAACAGCCTTGATGATCCCACAGTCAAACTCGTTAACTCCTTGTCTGCTGAGCAATTCATTGGGCAAGGTCAGCATTACGGGCGTCCAGGGAGAATCCCAGGGAGTATTAGCGTTCCAGCTACCGAACTCATAGATTTCTCGTCGGGAAAATTTCGCGAATGGGAGGCGATTTCATCAATTTTCGAACTAGCTGGAGCACACAAGCAAGACAAACTAATTACCTACTGCGGTGGTGGAATTGCAGCGAGTACAACTTTTTTTGCTTTGCACGTTTTAGGGTTTTCTAACTTATCGCTCTATGACGGTTCGCTATTGGAGTGGGGCGAAGACCCAGACTTACCTCTAGAGCTCGATTAGATGTGAGATCTAATAAGCTCTTCGTTTCGCCCTTGACGCCCTACTGTTTTTACTAGCACATCATTTTCATAGGCATATCTATTTTCACGGTTCTAAACTATGGATTACTTCTGCATTTGTAATCACAGCTAATTAATCGGGGGAACAAAATGTTAGGACATGATGCCGTAGCCCAAGCTCTGGTCGACCAGGGAGTTGATACGATGTTCGCTGTTTTAGGGGACGGTAATCTATTTATCGGTGAAAACCTTGCTAGAGAACATGGGGTTCATTTGGTTGGAGCGACCCATGAAGCTAACGCCGTGTGCATGGCAGAAGGGTGGGCTAAAGCCACAGGTCGGCTCGGAGTAGCTTCTGTAACTCACGGCCCAGGCCTCACAAACGCGATGACAGCACTGGTCGAAGGCACAAAAAATCGCACTCCAATGCTCGTTGTCGCTGGAGATACACCAATCGAGAATGAGCAACATTTACAAAATTTAGATCAGCATGCTCTTGTGACAGCTTCTGGTGCCGGGTTTCAAGCCATTCGTAATGTTGAGTCAATTGCCGAAGATGTCTCAACAGCAGTGCGGCGAGCTTTCTCAGAACACCGACCGATTGTGATAAACGTTCCTCTCAACGTTGAATGGGATGAGGTTCAATATCAGCCAAGACCACCCTTAACACCACCTGCAATGCGATTAGCGCCAGACGCAGATCAGCTTGAAGTAGCTATGGGCATCATTGCATCTGCTGTGAGGCCCGTAATAGTAGCGGGTCGTGGTGCAGTAAAATCCGGAGCTAAAGAGTCACTTATAGAGCTAGGCAATGCGCTCGGAGCCCCGCTCGCCACATCGCTTTTAGGCACGGGATACTTTCGCGGAGAGCCGTTCGATCTAGGTATTCATGGAACTTTAAGCCATGAGGTTGCCGGCGAGACTTTGGCTTCAGCAGACTGCTTAGTGGTCTTTGGTGCAAGCCTGAATTACTTTACGACTGATCACCAAACCCTTTTGACGGGTAAGCGGGTAGTGCAAATTGACCTTGACCCAAGCAACATTGATCGAAACGTATCCGTGGACGCAGGCGTAGTCGGCGATGCAACGGTAGTAGCCAAATCAATGCTTGATTTGTTAAAAGCCGCCGAACACGAACCATCAGCATTCCGAACTGCGAGTCTAGAAAAGAAGTTGAAAGATCTCGATCTGGTTGCAACATTCGAGGATAAGAGCACTGACATTTCAGTAGATCCGAGGACTTTAACTCGACACATTGATACCGGACTCCCGCAGAAACGACAAGTAGTCGTAGACGCAGGAAGGTTCATGCTTGATGCTTTAACCTTATCGGTGCCAAATCCTCTTGATTTAGTGACTAGCCATGGATTCGGGGCAATCGGTCTTGGCATGTCAACAGCAATCGGCGCAGCAGTTGGGCGACCTGATATTCCAACAGTGCTTTGCATAGGTGATGGCGGCTACATGATGGGCGGCATGACAGAGCTTTCAACTGCTGTGCATCTGGGGCTCGACTTAATTGTGATGGTCTATAACGATGGCAGCTACGGCGCTGAACACATTCAGCTAGTTGCCAAGAACATGGACCCATCATCGTCGCGACATGAATGGCCAGATTTATGTGCTGTTGCTGAGGCGATGGGATGCCAAACATCGAAAATTAACTGCCTTGGAGATATCGGTGAAGCTATGCAACTAGTGAAAAATAGGCAACAAGGAATCCCTATCCTGATAGAAGCTGCGATCGATCCTGATGTTGTGTCTACTATTTATGAACATAAGCGTTGATGTCTATTCAAAGTATTGAAATGTCCGATCGTTTCGTAGGAATGCCCGGAACTATGCAGGGTGGATACATAGCAGGCCTCGCAGCGGATGGAATCGATGGACCCACCAGGGTCAGAATTCGTCGCCCTATCCACCCAGGTGACGTTCTCACAAAGACTCTGATACCTGATGGTTCCGAGATGTACAGGGAAAATGAGTTGGTCTTAATCGCCCAGCGTTCCACTATGCATATCGATTCACCGGTTCCCGCAGGTATATCAGCAGTCAAGGCTGCTATGGATTATGACCTTCCATTTGAGTCTCCCTATCCAAATTGCATTGGATGTGGTCATAGCGAGGAGGGTATGGGTGTACGTATTCGTGGGTTAGGTGATGGCAAGCATGTCGTCGCTGTTTGGACCCCATCAGCACGATGGGGAACTCAAAATGGCATAGTTCCGCGTGAACTAGTTTGGACAATTTTTGACTGCATCACTAGTTGGGCAATATTTGTTGATCCGCCTCCTTCTAACAACAATGGGCTTGTGACCGGTAATATCGCAACTCAATTCTTTGAGGAAGTCGAAGTTGGAACCGAATACGTCTTCCAAGCGTGGAGGGCACATGACACTGATCGAGGAATTATCTGTGGCGGAGCTCTTAACACCGCAAATGGATTAATAGCACTAGCTGACCAGGAACTAATCAGAACCGACGGGTGGGGAATGGTAATTCCAGAAGAACCGCTCTTCTAATCGCAACAACCGAGTCTTCTCTTAATAATCAGCCACTACAGCCATATTTCTTCCGCGACTCCTCGCAGATCCATCTCGAATGTCAGTCCCTCTATAGGAGGGCGGGAATAATACCAATGCAGTCCCCGCAGTCCAGAATGCCCCATCCTGGCTAACATTGACTCTTCTACATACGGCATCCAATCAGCTGCACAGTAAACGTCAACAGTAGAGGAATCACCCCAGCTGACACCTAGGGTTTTCATTCTGGTCTCCATCTCATCCATAACTTGAGAGATTCGGGCCATCCAGGCTGCCTTCGATTTTTCTCCAACTCTCACGATGCTTTCAGGAACTAATAATGATTGGTCTATTAGATCTCCAGCACCTGCCACGACGAAGCTCGGTTCGGTGTATTTGGAAGGTCGGATAAAGCTGAAAGCGTGCAGTTCAGTTTGGTTCGGCCCTAGATGAGCAGGCGCAACATTAGTTCGAGCTACTGGATTCTGTCCTTCAACTATCAAGCCCCACTGAGCCAGCTTGTTCTCGTATGCATTATTAAACTCATCGAATCCATCGAAGGAATGAGGTTTCTCGCAACGAAGCTCTACTCCACATAAGGCTGACCGTTCTAGCTCAAAGCTGGCCAAAAGGTCACTAATCGTATCAAACCCCTTCACCCACGGAATAGACTTTTTTAATGTTGCATGCACTATTTCAGTTTCATCGGCTGCGCGTACTCCACCCGAATACGCGGTAATAGCAGGAATATAGGAGTATTGGGCTTGCGGATTCATTTTTAAACTCATAGGAGTCCTTTGCTACTATGAGAAGAGCTTAATCAAATTTGCCATCGGCGATCCTACAAACTTCGTTCGTACACATTCGAGCACATTTGTATCAGTCGCTTAAAGCCCGTTATGAAGACACGATGCCTTACTTTGAGTAAGAGCAACCAATTCACAACAGGACTCATCGCGACATTGCTCGGACCGGTGACGAATGTGATATTTGCAACATTTATCGTAGTTCCGTGAAGCTCACGGCCTAAGGCTCTGTAGGAGACAGTTCCTCGAAGAAACCAGCTCGCCACATCTTTGGTTACAGCGCAGATGCTTTGATTTGCATATCACCCATTGCTCTCGTGACGATTCGTCGCGCTGCTTCTGAAGTTAGCCCGACTGCTTCGCCAGCCTCTCTGTAACTATGTTCTATACCGTCTACAAGTCCGTACCTGTACTTGACAAGAAACCGGGTCCGATCTGGAAGCCGACCTAACAAGTCCGAGAGCTGTCTTTGAGTGTGAAGATGTTCAACAACCGATTCAGGTCCCGGATCAGGGCTGGCTAGAGAAGATTCCAACGTCAGATCCCCATCATCATTTAGCGACTGGTCTAATGAGTTGGTCTGAGTCAAGATATGCAGCTCAGCCATGTCTGGAGATAGCTGGAATTGAGGCCCGGATGCTTGACGAAGTTCTCTTCTTAGGCGGCTGCTTTTCTCAGCCGGAATCCTAATAATGTTCGCTTTTTGATCGATCAGACGTCCTATCGACTGTCTGATCCAAAAGGCTGCGTACGTCGAAAACTTCCAACCTTTCCGGCCATCGAATTTTTCAACCGCGTGTTCGAGGCCGAGATTTCCTTCTTGGATCAAGTCGAGTAGTTCCAGAGAGACAGGCAAAGGGTACTTTTTTGCCAAACTGACTACTAGCCGCAAATTAGCATTAATAAATTCTTCTTTCGCGTCTGCCGCCACACGAATTTGGCGCTTGAGACGCCGTTTCTCAGACACATCTGAAACCCCAAAATCTAGGGTCTCGGATGCTTCACGGCCGGCATAAATCATCTCAGAAAGCTCACGCTCTCTTTGTCTAGTCAAGAGCGAATAGCGGCCAATTTCTTTTAAGTAATGGCTCAAGGATTCCATGGTCTTTTGCTTCTTTCCTGCAAGAATTGTTCGGTTCAAAGCCTTCTCGCATAGCAAGCTTCAGGTCATTAACACGGCTAACAAAGTCGATCTATCGGGTTTTGGACTCGTAAAGGGTAAATCGAAAAACGCGATTTGCCTTTGAAAATGATGAGGGACTGTCAATTTTTCTGGCCCGCTCTCGATCAGCACTCTTTGAACCTTTCGAACGTCGGCTACCAAGTTTGCTGCCATCAAAATTAAGGTGGCTGGTCGTTAAGTGAGATGCGAAGCGAGTTGGACAACGAGACTCTGATAGCCCACACGTTGCTGACGACTCTTGAGAAATTTGACGAGGTGTCGGGGATAAAGTTTTCACTTGTTTTCTCCATCTATCGAGGGCGACTGAGAGGTATTTAGGCAATCTCCGAGAGCCTTAAGATTTCTTTTCCACATCCGGTTCAATATGGGTTTAGCTACAATCTCCCCGAGCCGGCCTGCGAAAAACCAAGGGAAAGTGAGCGTTTCGACCCAAGAGAATTTTGAGCCGGAGCTAACTTCGGTTATTTCAAAGTATCCTGCACCGCTAACCAGCCCTAAGTGACTAACTCCCATTTTTTGGTCAGGAATCCATTCGGTGATTGTCATTACGTCCTCTGTCTTTAACGGACCGACGGCCGTCGAACAAACAAACGAGGTTCCAATCCCAGCGCGTTGCTCGGATGAAAATTCAATACTGACTGCATCATGCATCCAGTCCACATGGGACGAAATATCAGAGAGATAGAGCCAGACATCGCTCGGCGACTGTGTAAAGAAAGTTTCGACTCGGATTTTCATAGTTTTCGAAACCCTTCTCTAGACTCACAAGTTCGCAAACTCACCGAAGGTCCGGTTCGACCACCAGCAGGAATCAAGCTTTTTAAAGAACCACCAGTTGAAATCATCGCCAAATGAAGTTCCATAAAGGTAAGATAACCTTTATATATTCTATTTACTACTAAATGAAAATATTCTCTGAGAAAAGACAATGGAGCGTCCGTAATGCAGATAAGAGAACGTCTAACCGCAGGCGTAGTAAAATTGTTTTCTCATGGCCCACAACCGTTAGCCAATACCTCAGCTTTCCACGGTGATCCCGGACTTTTCGGACCTGGATCAATGAGCTGGACCGTATTAGGAGATGTCTCAAGTTTTATCGGAGGGGTGAGGGCATTATTGATGCAGTCAGCTCATCCTGAAGTCGTGGCGGGAGTAGCTCAACATTCCGCATACCGAGAAGACCCTCTTGGCAGGCTCAACAGGACGTCTTTTTTTGTTACTTCCACCAACTTCGGCGCTATGCCAGAGGTACATGAAGCAATCGGTAAAGTTAAAATCGCTCATCAGAAAGTTAGTGGTTTTTCTGAGCGCGGCAAATCTTATAGCGCAGCTAACCCTGAGGATGGAGCATGGGTCCAAAACACTCTTACTGACTCGTTCCTTGTCGCCTACCAGACTTTTGCCAAGCCTCTTACGACTGAAGAGGCTGATCAGTTTGTCTTCGAACAAAGCAAAATTGGTGAGCTCCTTGGCGTAACGCCCCTTCCTAAAACAGCTAACGAATTAAGGGCCTGGGTTGATGAACACCCACGCTTAGCAACATCAGAAGATTTGACTGAATCTATAAAATTTCTTAAGACTCCCCCTCTCCCCTTTCCTCAATTATTTGGCTACAAAATCGTTCAACGAGCAGCGGTCTCTACTATTTCGCCACGTCTCAGAAATATTCTCGATCTTCAAAGTCGAGCTGGCTCAATTCAAGCCGGCCGAGCTCTCACGAACACTCTTCGCTGGGCGATGAAATCAAGTCCATCATGGCGTTCTGCATTACTGAGATGTGACGCACAGTTCGACCCCGCAATGTTTCGAAGCGACCTGTAAGTATTGACATGGATATTTTAACTAGGCCTTTCTGGACCAAATGGCGCTCAGAAATCGTTATTATTCATGCCTTGTCATGCTGGTTCATGGTTGGATTAATTTGGACAATTCATACAGTTCACTATCCACTGTTTGCTGATGTTGGGTCAGAAAATTATGCGCAATTCCAGGCTCACCATGTAGAGCGAATAGGAAAGTTGCTTTTGGTGCCTTGGGCTATCGAAGGTATTACAGCAATGCTCCTCATAGTGGTCATCCCCCGACAACAGAAATTGTTAGTCATTGCCGGAGCTATCTTAATGGCGAGTATCTTAGTGCTTAGTGGTCTCGTGTCAGCACCCGCGCATGCTGAACTCGCTGATGGCTTCGAGGAATCCGTGCATTCTCAATTAATGAATGCCAACCTGGCTCGAACTCTGCTCTGGACTCTGAGAGGGCTCATAGCGGCATCTCTTTTATTTGCTACCTTCACTCAGAAATCGACACTTAAAATAGAGCGAGCTCCATAATGACATCTCCTACAACTGCCTTAAAAACGAAATATTATGTTTCATTAGAGCGAGTTTCTCTAGGGCTAAGCTTGACTCGAATTGTCTTAGGGTTTTTGCTGATCGCTATTCCACGAACATTGATGAAATTGATCAATGTGCAAGACACTCAAACAGCAGCGTCCGTCATCACCTCAAGAGCCGCGGGAGTACGTGATGTAGCTATGGGTATTGGGACGATCGCAGCTAGGAGTAGCAGCGAACAGAAGCTGTGGCTTCGATTGGGAGCTCTTTGCGACGCAACTGATGCGCTAGCAGCGATGTCTCGGGACCCTGGGCTACGTTTCTGGTTTCGAGCACTAGTTCCATACATAGCATTCACAACAGCACTTGTGGAAATTGTTCTCTCCCTTCTTATCACTGATAGCACTGCTGCTGAAGAGCCTTAGATATCAGGCGACGGACAGACAAACAATGCGGTTAAAGCTTTCTAATTCCAAACAGTTGCATACAGCAAATGAAAGGAAGAAAACGTTTTTCTGACCATCTCGAAACTATTTGACGTATCGAATCATAAATTAAATTTGCCAACTGACTAGTTACTAGGAAAAAGTTAGAAGCCAACCCGTTAAGGATCCCGCCACATAGGGAAACTAACGATCGTAGCTAGACAGTGCAATATTTGTTGAACAACAATATCTGTTACGTTAATTTCCGGTGCATTGTTTTCAGTAGCTATGTAAAGACCGATCGACTGCTACGCCAAGCCGGCTCGGCCAGGTACCCTCATTACCGGAGAAGCTCACTTGATTTGATATTATTTCATATCCGGACCCTCCATAAGCCTCCGTAGCTCAGGGGATAGAGCATCGGTTTCCTAAACCGTGTGCCGCAGGTTCGAATCCTGCCGGAGGCGCAAAACCTACGCCCCCCTAATTGACAAAAATCAGTACGTACAAGCGGAAGTCTTCAATTATCCGATCCTGTGACGACTATTTCGGTATCCAACGAGCAGCAGACTAACCAACAAGAAAACGCTTGCTGCCATATACGGGATAGAAACAAATCCAAATTTCCAAATGTACTTTATTGTGCATGGATTCAATAGGTTGCAAGCAGTCGACTCTTCGAGACTTGGGAAGACATGTAGAAGATAATGCCAAGAGGAAAACGCTAACCCTCCCAGACTCAAAGGCACGGCATATTTACGCACATCCTTATCTCGCGTTAGCCACGCAATGCTTAAAATCAGCGCAAGCGGGTACATAGCAATTCGCTGCATCCAGCAGTACCGACAAGGAATTAGATTACCGATTTCAGAAAGATACAACGACCCGAGCATTGCTCCAATTGTGAGCAACACAGCAATTTCCCCAGCGAACCGTCGAACTAGGAACATTCCAGGCAACCGCAACTTGGAACTCAAACTCAAGTCAAAAATCACCGCTAACGTCATAGCGTTACAAGCTATGGCAGCGTAGGCAGCCCATCCGAGAAAATCTTGAACCTGCATGCATACAGCTTGACAGCTAAACCACCTAGATCAACCAAACAAAGCTAATCGTTTCTACTCAAGATCAAGAACAACTACTTTTTCGACAGTTTACCGATGGGAATCCAAAGAGATAACGCCGCTAGAACTGTCGTTACTAAGAAGAATCCCAAAATCCTGTCGTAATATGGCAATGCTAATTCACCAACAGTTGTCGTTAGTATCGCAAAAACAGCTGCTGTTCCTATCGCCGCCGAAGCGTATCTTACGGTACTAAATAGACCATTGGTTTCACCAAAAAATGATTCCTCCACCCATGCAAGCGCAATACCATTTAAAAGAGGCACACTCATTCCCCAACCAAGACCAAATAACATGATCCCAGGAGCCAAATCAGCCCAGTAGTTAACGTCGCTCCCTAGACGAACCAGCTGCCAACTGATAGCCAGAATTTGCAGGCAGGCTCCAAGACGACAAAGCCTAATCGGGCCGACGCGATCAGCCACTCGACTAAAAATTATGATCGAAGTAAAGGCCGCTACAGGACCGACCGTTAGGCCAAGCCCAATGCCAACAGTCGAATAGTCCCAGACATTTTTCATAAAAAAGGGCCAAACTAGCCATATCGACTGCGAACTAATTCCAATCAAAAAGTTAGCTAAGTTGGTAACCCAAACGCCACGTCGCCTTAATAGTTTCAAGTTGAGTAGTGGTTCAGGGTGACGAAGTGAATTGACGATGAAGAGAACTAACGCGAATGCCCCCATCGCAGCAACCCCCACAGTTGCAACTGAGCTATAGCCCCAAAGCCGACCTTGCATGATCGCCGTTACAACAGCAGCTATCGCAATAGTTCCAGCTGCCGCTCCCAGAATATCTAACCGCTGCCGGTTTTTATCAATAAGAACTTCGTCAAGGAAAAACAATGCACTGATGAAGAGAAGTAACGCCACTGGTGCACTAACTAAGTAAACCATTCTCCAGCCACCAATAGACAAGATAAAAGCCGCTGCGCTAGGAGCAATTGCAGCTGCCAGTGGGCCAGCTGCCGACCAAAGCCCTACTGCGGCCGTTCTTCTAGATTCTGGGAAAAGTGGCAATACTAAGGCCAATGATGAAGGCAGGATCGCCGCACCAGCAAATGCCTGCAACAATCGAGATAAATTAAGTAGCCAAACAGAAGGTGAAGCGGCTGAAAAAACTGCCGACAAGGCAAACAGAAGTAAGCCCATTTGAAATATCTTTTTTCGTCCAATTTTGTCGGCCAGGCGACCACAGAGAGGCAAAAACGCGGCCGTTCCAATGAAGAAGATTGCTACTCCCCAACCCACATCAGCTGCTGAAACTCCAGGGAAACCCCTCTGGATATCATCAAGAGCGATATTCGTAGCAGTTGTGTTAAAGCCTACGAGAATTGTTCCGAGAGACGCTACAAATAGAGCACGCCAGGCTCGCGCCGGAACGGCCTCAGTTTTATCATCTGCACTTTTCAGTGTTTCTGATTTTAAGTAAGACCTATTTGCTCCGTCAGCCAATTGAACTCTTGGAACTGCAGAAAGAACGACCGAAAACTGGCGACGCACTTTCCGTAGCCTACGAACCTATAGAATCGATTACTTACAGAAATCAAAAAATGATTTGAATTTGATTAAATGTTAGTAAGCACTCAAAAAACGAGGTCAGCATGCGGTTCGGACTCACTTATGACTTTCGGAATCCCCAAAAATTTCAAAGAGATTCCTCCGTTCTCTATCAACAATTAATTGATCAAATAGTCACCGCCGAAACATTAGGGTTTGATCAAGTTTGGTTAACAGAACACCACTTCACTAATGATGGTTACAACCCTTCGGTAATGCCGATGGCAGCAGCCATTGCCTCTCGGACATCCCTTATACGAATCGGAACTTTTGTTTTGATTTTGCCATTTCACGACCCTCTGCGCGTCGCTGAAGACGCCACTTGTGTGGATCTAATCTCGGGCGGTCGTTTCGACCTAGGGGTTGGTCTCGGGTACACAGCAGATGAATACCAAATACTCGGTATCGACCGCCGAGAGCGAGCCGCTCGCCTGGAGGAGGGGTTAGACATTATCAAACGGCTTTGGTTAGAAAAGAATGTTTCCGTCGATGGACAATTTACTCAATTGCATCAGGCGACTCTCTCACCCAGACCTGTGCAGTCTCCTCACCCTCCTATATGGATTGGGGCTCGCGCCGGCAAAGCAATCGACAGAGCAGGAAGGCTTGGGTCAAACCTCCTTACCACAATCGGCCCGGATCCGGCACCCCGCTTTAGAGATGCACTGTCTGAGAATGGTTTCACGCCAGATGAGCATGAGATCGGACAACTCCGACTAATTTACTGTGCCCCGACTGAGGACCAGGCATGGTCCGAGGTAGCGGAATTTCTTCACTTATCTATGAGCTACTACGGCAAAGTCATGGGAGAGACGCCTGAAGCAGTGGGCGATGAAAATCTTTGGAATTTTACTTCTCCTGAAGAGATTCGTTATTCCGGGCTTGGTCGAGCCGCAACTATAGGTACGCCAGATCAAGTAATTGGAAAACTAGATAGCTGGCTTGAAAACCATCACTGCACCCAAATTATTTGCTCGACTCACTTAGCTGGAATGGACCCAGCAAAGTCGACCGCATCTATGCGCCTATTTGCAGAAGAGGTGATGCCTCACTTCAAGTAAGCATGGCATCACCTAACTGTTCAGCGCCCTTTAAAAGTAGGTTCTCGTTTGTCTACAAACGCCTGTGCAGCTTCTTTGTGATCATCAGTTTGTCCAGTGCGGATATGGTGTGATGCTTCCATATCCAAACACTCACCCATCTCGCCATTAATGGCTCGATTTAGATTTTCTTTCATATACCGATATGCCACCGTAGGACCATGAGCCAACCGATGGGCAATAGCATGAACTTCGCTCATCAAATTCTCTTGAGAAAAGACATCGTTCACTAGACCTAGTTGCTTCGCTTCTTCCATACTTACTTTTTCTGAGAGAAAGTAAAGTTCGCGAGCTTTGGCCGAACCGATGAGACGACTCATAAAATATGTTCCACCATAGTCACCGCTAAAACCGACTCGAGCAAAAGCCGTAGTCATTATCGCGTTATCAGAGGCATAACGAAGATCACATGCTAACGCCATAGAAAGACCGGCTCCCGCCGCTGCCCCAGGCAAAGCCGCAATTGTTGGCTTCGGAATTTCGAACAACTTGCCGGAAGTATCTCTTTGACTTCGACGCTGAAGGTGAACCCGAGCATCGTATTGCGCAGAGCTTCCACCTCCTTCGCCACCAGCTTCCGCCATGCCCTTTACGTCGCCTCCAGCACAGAACGCACCACCGGCACCGGTCAAGATGATTGCGCCAACATCAGTAGCACTTTCAGCGTCGGCCAGAGATTGAATTAGGCCCTGCAACATGGGATCTGACAGTGCGTTTCGTCTATCCGGACGATTGAGGGTAATAGTCATTACGCCATCATTAATTTCAGCTGTTACGTCATTTGTACCGGTATCTATGCTCCGCTCAGACATTAATTCTCCTAAGTTTTCTGGTAAAGAATTTTACTACTTGCAGTATTGCTGAGATCTGGTCCGTGCGCCCAGCAAAAACCACTTTGTACGCTAACCGATTACTTTATCCGCCTGCGCCTTCGGTAAACCCTAGTTCCACTTCAACGCTACGTAATTCACCGTCAATCGACATCACTTCGACGGTAACTCCCCCACCGATTTGGCTGTCCCGCACAGCATCGACGAGATCCTCTACTTCACGTATTCGTGTTCCATCAAATTTTGTAATTAGCTCACCGACTTTAAGACCAGCAGCATTCGCTGCTCCGTCTTCGCTAAGGCCTGCGATTACCACACCCTCCTGAGCGCCTTCGAAGATACCGTACTGAATTCGGCTTGTTTCATCTAGATTTGACAAATCTATAACATTGACGCCAAGCAACGGCCGCTTCGGTATTTCACCCGTTAACAATGTCATGATCACTGGCCGAGCGTGATCTATTGAAATGGCAAAACCTATACCCTCGGCATCACCAGCGATCGCAGTATTTACACCAATCACTTCTCCGTAAGCATTTACTAAAGGCCCACCAGAATTACCCGGATTAATAGCCGCATCGGTTTGAATAAGTTTAGTTAAACGTCCAGCCATCAGCTGAAGCGAACGATCTAATGCAGAAACAATTCCAGTTGTAACTGTTGGTGTATCTCCTAGCCCCAGAGCATTACCAATAGCTAACACTTCATCACCAACTTCGACATCCGCCGAAGAACCCAATCGAGCTGCTGCGAAACCAGTCCCATCGACTTTCAACACCGCCAGGTCGCGTGTTGAATCTTTCTGAACGAGTTCTGCTTTATGCAGATCCCCATTTGATGTCATAATCACTATCGTCTGGGCATCCTTAACAACATGCGCATTGGTCACTACGTGCCCATCGCCACTAACAAAAAATCCTGTACCGGCGCCCCCAAAACCTCCATCGGTTTCAACTTGCACAACCGAGGGAGCTATGGCTTTAAGGACAGCTTTAATATCTAACCTCTTGGTTTGGGTCATCTCAACAACTGGAGTTGTTGCACCAGTATTCCCAATAATTGACTGTCCAGCGGTGCTAGCACTTTCAGAACTATCGCCATTTGAATCGTTTGGTTCGGACACATAGATTCGCTGAGCATCGCCGAGAGACAACACAAGCAGGCCAGAAATCAAAGCACCTACGATAGCGCTGGTGATCGTGGCTAAAAAAAATCTATACAAACTAATTCCGGAGGAACTATTCACAGTAATTAAGCTAGCGATCTACCGCATCTAAAAGTTGTCATCATTCGCACAGAAATTAGGAATAATAATGAAAGCACAAAGCACTTCCGTCGTCATCCCGGTCGAATCCATGAATGAAGCAGTTGGTCAATGGTCTGCTCTGTTGGGAGTCGAACCGACTTTTGTGGATGGTGATAGATGGGCTCAGTTAGATATTGGAGATACGAGGCTGTCTTTAGCTGGGTCTGATCGAAGTTCAGATGAGGTCGGATTACTCATCAAGGTCTCTGATGCTCGCGCCAGTCAACTATCTCTGATTGAGCTAGGTTTTAAAACTGGATCACTGGTTACGGGTAATCATGAAGAAAGATTCAACGTCGAAAATCTCACTGTCCCCGTGACCTTCTATTCAAAATCTAGTTAGTCCCACATCTTGGGTCTTCTATTGGGTTAACAGTTCCAGTGCACTGTTGGCAAGATGTTCAACCTGGTACTTAAATATTTCGGTATCGACATCTTCCTGATCTCCCATAACTCCTTGCAGGTAACGATTCAGCACTCCCTCTACAATTGCTGCTAACCGCCAATAAGAAAACGCTCGGTAATAATCAACTCCCGAAACATCACGACCTGTTTCGTCCTGGTACCAACTCAAAAGTTCTTCCCGCGTGGCAAAGCCTCCAGCCATCGTCGGGGCGCTTGAACCTGCAGGTACCTCATCTGGAGACACCCAGTTATTCAGCAGGTACCCAACGTCGGCAAGAGGATCACCTAACGTGCACAGCTCCCAGTCAAGCACTGCCAGAATTCGGCCAGAATTTGTGAGCATATTGCCTAGTCGGTAATCACCATGAACGATTGTCGCTCCGACCTGAATAGGTTTTTTATCCGCGAGGAGCAGCTGTACTTGCTCCATTTCCTTAAGCTCACGAGTTTTGGATTGTTCCCATTGTCTGGTCCAACGGCGAAGTTGTCTTCCTAAATAATCTTCGCGTTTACCAAGCTCACCCAACCCTATTTGGCTTGGCTCAATCGCATGTAATCTGCCTAAAACTTCAGCAACAGCACGCCCTAATGCACGTCTTTCATCTAATGGCACAGTCTCTGCATCTTCTTGACTATGCAATACAAAGCCATCTACATATTCCATGACATAGAATGGGGCGTCATTTACAGCCAGATCCTCGCAGACACCAAGTGCTTTGGGGACAGGAACATCTGTTGTGCCCACAGCAGAGATAATTCTATGTTCGCGTTCCATGTCGTGGGCTGTTGCCAACACATGACCGAGGGGTGGTCGGCGCAACACTTTCTCATTACCCTTGGCATCGATAACCTTGTACGTCAGATTTGAATGACCACCAGCGATTAGCTCATATGTTAATGGCAATTCAATGCCAGCAATATTGTTGCTGAACCAATCAGATACTCGCTGATTCTGAATTCCATCAATATCTTCATGCATCATATTTTCCTCAAAAATAAGTAGCCATTAAGCTTTTGTTCGCTCCGGCAAGCCCAAACAGAAGCTAGTCGTAGTGATAAAAACCTTGACCAGACTTCCTTCCAAGAAGACCAGCGTCACACATTCGACTAAGTAGCGGTGGGGCCGCAAATAGTGGTTCTTTAAATTCTGCGTAAAGTGAGTCAGCTACTGCCATAGTGGTATCTAACCCAATCAGGTCACACAATGCCAAAGGACCCATTGGATGGTTACAGCCCAACACCATTCCTGCATCTATATCTTCTGGGCTTGCAAAACCTGATTCCATCATCCGAATCGCTGATAACAGGTAGGGAACCAGAAGAGCATTTACAACAAAACCAGCTCGATCTTGGCTACGCACAACCCGTTTCTCCAGTTGATCAACTGCAAATTGTTGACAAATCGCTGCCGTTTTGTCTCCTGTTAGAAGAGAAGTAATTATCTCCACTAAACCCATGACTGGAACTGGATTAAAAAAATGCACACCTATAACTTGTTGCGGGCGATTGGTGGCCATCGCAAGTTTCATTATCGGGATCGACGAGGTATTACTCGCCAATATTGCTTCTGGGTCATCAACAACATCACTCAAGCGGCGAAAAACTTCTAACTTTGCTTCTTCTTGCTCAACAACAGCCTCTACAACAAACTGACAGTCAGCAAGCGCTGTCAATTTTGTGGAAAATGAGATGTTTCCTAAAA
>MDTC01252321.1_pt1 | contig 16110 bp, 17 predicted proteins | sample 811181 | NCBI WGS metagenome assembly MDTC01 (sample SAMN05326644, study PRJNA326480) | marine metagenome | isolation source: seawater | place: Pacific Ocean: North | collected 2011
CTGTAGCTGTTAGACAATAGACATAAGACTTGACGCAAAACGCTAATCTATTAATGCCAAATTTAATTTTTCTTAGTAACTTAAAAAAATAACAAAAATTATTATGCAAAATATATGATGAAAAATTTTCATTTAAACTACGTCAAAAAATATAATGGTCGTTTATCAATTCTTTTCTTACATGCAAATGCCTCTTCTTTGGAAAGCTTTAAATACCAGTTTTCTGATGAATCATTAAAAGATTATACTTTATGGGCAGTTGATCTTCCCGGACACGGAGATTCTGCAAAAGCTGAAAATCCTTCTGAAGTTTATTCAATTAAATCAATGGGAGATATTATTGCAGAATTTATCAATCAAAATATTTCACAACCTGTTGTAATTGTTGGTTCTTCTCTTGGTGGAAATATTGCTATTGAAGCATCTTCAAAAATAAAAAACTTAAAAGGACTTTTTCTTTGCGGAACCGCACCATTAAGCAGACTGGAAGATTTGGGAGAAGCATTTTTACCTCATCCTTCAAACGCATTTTCTTTTTTAGATGAACCGAATGAAGATCAATTAAATGCTTTATATGAATTAGCCGTCGGTAATTTTAATCAGCATTACCAATTAATTAAGGAAGACATTAAAAGATCAGATAATAATTTTAGAAGTACTCTGCTTTCAAATATTACCCAAAGTTTATTTAGTGGTGAAAAAGAAATCTTAAGCGAATTAAGTGTACCAGTTGCAATTCTTCAAGCTGAAAATGAGCTTGTTGTTAATTTGGAGTATTTGAAGAAACTGAAAATTCTGAATTTATGGAAAAATGAGATTCAATTACTTAATGGAGCGCATCATTTTATGCACTTAACTCATCCTAATGAATTTAATATACTGCTCAATGATTTTATTAAGGAAGTAATTAGATAAATAAGATTTTCCAATTCCTAAAACGTAATTGAAATATTAATATTAAATTGTCCCTTCAATAATGCAGCGTGAAATTAATTCTGCTCTATTTTTACACATTGTTTTGCGCAAAATGTTTTTTCTGTGTGTCCTAACAGTTTCAAAGGAAATATTCAGTTCAGAAGCAATTTCCTTACTGGAATAACCTTTGACCAAATATGCAACTATTTGCTTTTCCTTAGATGTAAGCGTGGAGCATAAGTCTTTTACAGTATTTTGTTCGTTTATCAAATCTGTAAATGTTGTGCTTATATTCGGATCTAAATTATAATATGATTTTTCATGTTCAAGACTAATAAGAGAAATATAATTATTGAATAAAATTGGGTAATGAGTTACATCAGTATGAATTCCCAAAACATGATGAAGCTTACCGGATTCGGCAACAGAAAGAACTGTGGTTTGATGAAGAATCTTTTTGTATTTATTATTCCTTCCAAGAATTCTAAAGAAATAAATTACTTTATACTGTGTACTTTCATCACCGCTTAAAAAATTCAATAAAAAATCTGCAGCAAGAGCTTCTTTCTTTTTCATCGCTTCTAAATCTTCAGGATGAATTCGATTCAGTAGTTCATTTACAGTAAAATCCGATGGTTCAATTCCCAAAACATCCTTTGTGCCGCTGCTTACAAAATCCATTGCAAGATTTTGAAAATTAATTACATAATAGTAAAACTTTCCCGGTGTAAACAAGGAAGCAAATCGCTTTAATTCTTTTGAAACTTGATATTGCTTAACCTCTGAAATATGATTAGAAATTTGCTCTTTGTAAAAATTAATTAGGCTATCAATATTTTTGTTCATTGTTAGACCAATTTAATTCACTATATCTTATTGAGGGGCCTTTTATTAAAACTAAATCAAAAAATACCTCAATTGGGGTATTTTTTCAAGTTAAGTTATTATTTAACTTAAAATCACAATAAAGCTCAATTAAAACTCCCGCAATCCGAATAGTTTTTTTAAAATGGAGGATTAATGAAGAAAACTACTCTTTGGTTTTTGATCATTTTTTATCTAGTTGGAAATTTCAATTCTATAAATGCAGAGGATTATTCTGAATCTAAAGTAATAATTTGGATTCAAGGTCAAATCAAGTTTAATGCAACATACAATAAGACTAAAACAAAGGTCGTAAAAATTGAAGAGTTCATTTCACTAGCGTATGAACTGCCTGATGGTACATCTCAGATTTATGACATTGATAAAAAAAAGACAGTTAACGAATGGTTGAAAAATAATTTTTACCCTTTTGCCAAGGATAAATATGATGCAAAAATTGAAGTTATTTCCAGCAGTCTAGAGATGCGAAACGGAAGCTTTGATGAATTCAAAAGCACAAAAGATAAGTTTGATGATAAAGGATTAAAAGCAACGCACCTATATGAATATGTTTTTATTAATACAAAATGGGAACAATGGTACAAATCGGGAAATTATGGTCCGGATGCAAAATATTCTTCTAATCATTCCAAATTCAATAAAAGATCTTCGTCAGGACTTTCAGATGCTGCCAGAATTAATACAATGCCGGGTAAAGAATATGATGACGGGGGAGATTCATTTCTGCTTTGGTTTATATTGGGACTTAGTGCCATAGTATTTGTAGGCGCAATTGCAATTGGTGCTTCTGCAGGGTAGCTTATAAATATTTAAAGGAAGCAGAATGAAAAAATATCTTATCGGTCTACTAATTGTTGTAATTAGTCTCTTTTCACAAAGTGATTACAAAAATGAAATACAAACTGACTTTGAGAAGTACTCTCAACTCTTTAAGAAAAAAGATTTTAATCAGCTGCCAAAACATTTTGATGACTTCGATTACGAAAAATATTTTGGTAAACGAGAAAAAGAATTCAACAAGAAGAATATTGAATCTTTTAGAATATTAAACATTGGCGAAATAAACCGATTAGATGGTTTTAATTTAGTAAGGCTTAATGCTAAAATTAAATTAAGTTTAGAAATTCCTCCGCCACCGGATAATCTTAGTACTTCAGATTTAATATCTCGTGCTGAAGATATACTTGCTTGGATAGAATATGAAAATGAGACTGCTTGGAAAAAGTACTCCAATCAATATAAAAAGAACTCAATAAGCAAGAAATATGAAATGACTATTAATCGATCTGTTTTTGCAGTGAAGAATGAAAAAATTAAAGAATGGAGATTTATTGAGTTATCCAATTTTAAAGAGATTGAAGAATTTATAATAAAACACTCTAAATAACCTTGTCATAGACACCTCGTAAAAACTATAGAAACTATTGCTTGACATATTAGTTTCCATGTATTATATTGGAAACTAAAAACAACAGAATAGTTTCCTATGAGCCAAGAAAAAGAAAAAATCATTAATTTTTGCAGAGAAGAGTTCTTTAAAAATGGTCTTAAGAATGTTACAATGGATTATGTAGCTAAAAATCTTAAGATTTCAAAGAAAACGATCTACAAACTTTTTTCATCTAAAGATGAATTAATAATGAGTGTAATAGATAACTTCACTGCAACCGTTAGAGATGGATATATTGATATCGTCTCTTCCGATGAAACCACAATCGTCAAACTGAGAAAAGTTTATTTCTTCATTGTCAATTTCCTCCTAAAGGCTGGGGATAATTGGATAAAAGAAATTAAATATTACAATCCGCAAATTTGGGAGAAGATAGATAATTTTAGAACAGCCCTTATGTATGAACAGCTTGGAAAAATTATAGAACAAGGAAAAAGGGAAGAGGTTATTGTTGATATTCCAAATGAAATAATTATAACCGTTCTAATATCTGGTGCGAGAGGAGTTATAAATCCCGAATTTTTACTTCACAATAATTTTTCGGCAAATGTAGCGGCAACGCATACTCTTACCATTCTCTTCAATGGAATCTTTACCAAAAAGGGGCGTAAAATTCTTAAAGAAATTAAATTGGGTGAATAAATGAAGTCGATTCAAATTACATTAATTACTCTTCTGCTGATTATTACAGCATGCAGCTCAAATAATAATGAAAACCAATTAGAATTAAGCGGAACAATTGAAACTGTTTCTGTAACGGTAAGCTCGAAAACAGCCGGACAAATAGTAAAGCTAAATGCCTCTGAAGGAGAATCCGTTGTAATTGGTGATACTCTTCTGGTAATAGACCATGAAAATTATGAACTTCAAAAAAGCCAAGCAGAAGCAGCTTTGGAAGCGGCAGAGGCTAATTATAATCTTTTAATTAATGGTGCCAGAAAAGAAGATTTATCTAATGCTGAAGAAACTCTCTTTCAGATAAAGCAAAATTACGAGACTGTTTATGCCGATTTTCAAAGATTTAAAAATCTTTATGAAAAAAAAGCAATTACCAAAAAACAGTTTGATGAAATATCAGCTAAATATGAAATTACAAAATCACAATTAAGACAAGCAGAAGAGAATTTACGAAAGCTTAAAAACTTTGCAAGACCTGAAGAACTATCAGCAGCTAAAGCTAAAGTTAATCAAGCCGAAGCGGCATTAAACCTGATTAAGAAAACAATTTCAGATTGTTTTGTTACGGCTCCAACTGCTGGAGTAGTTACAAATCAACTTGTAGAAATTGGGGAAATGGTAGTTCCTCAGTCATCTTTATTTAAGATTAGTAATCTAAGTAATGCAGAAATTTATGTTTATGTACAGGAAACCGATTTAGGAAAACTAAATCTGGGAGACAAAGCTGAGATTAAAATTGATACTTATCCAGATAAAATTTATGAAGGGAAAATAACTTACATTTCACAAGAAGCTGAATTTACACCCAAAACTATTCAGACTAAGGATGAAAGAACAAAACTTGTATTTGCCGTAAAGGTTGAAGCAGCTAATAATAACTTTGAATTAAAACCCGGACTTCCGGCAGACGTAAAAATTTATTTAGATTGAAAATGAATTCAATAATAACCATAAATAATCTTGAAAAAAGTTTTGCTGAAATTAAGGCAGTGAACGGGATTTCATTGGAAATTAAATCCGGTGAAATGTTTGGTTTGGTAGGACCTGATGGTGCAGGTAAAACAACAACAATCAGAATGCTGTGCGGGCTAATAAATCCTGACTCAGGTGAGGTAAAAATTCTTAATAAAAATATAACAAAAGAGAAAAAGGAAATCCAAAAAAATATAGGTTACTTGTCACAGAAGTTCAGCTTGTATGGAGATTTAACCGTTGATGAAAACATCGAATTCTTTGCAGAGATTCATAATGTTAAAGATTATGAAGATAGAAGAAATCAGTTACTAGAATTTACAAGATTATCAAGCTTTAGAGATCGATTAGCTGATAAACTTTCGGGAGGAATGAAGCAGAAATTAGCTCTTGCATGCAGCTTAATTCATAAACCTAAAATTCTATTTTTAGATGAACCTACAACCGGTGTTGATCCTGTTTCACGCAGGGATTTCTGGAAAATTCTTGCGGAATTACAAAAGGATGGGCTGACAATTATAATGACAACTCCATATCTGGATGAAGCAGAAAGATGCAACAGAGTAGCAATGATGAACAAAGGTGAAATAATAGCATGCAATAAACCTGAAGAAATCAAAAAAGAAATTTCCCGGATAGTTTTTGAAGTTGTCTGCACTCCGGCGAGAAAAGCCTATTCTTTAATTAAAAATCAGCAAAAGTATGAAGTTCATTTATTCGGAGATAGAATTAGTCTTCTTCTTGAAAATGAACTTGAGCTTGAACAAAAAATAAAACCTTTACTAGAGCATGAATCAATTGAAATTCATGATCTTAGAAGAGTAACTCCAAGTTTAGAAAACGTTTTTATGCATTTAATTACAAACGCAAATTAAGGCATCAATATGAAATTGAAATTAATAACATTCTTTTTGATTGCGTTAACAATAACAATGGCGCAGAATAAAGAAATATCATTAAAAGAAAGTATAGAAATAGGAATTGCTAACAGCAAAGAATTGAAACTAGCAAAAACAAAAGTTGAGCTCTCGAAAGCTAAGTATGAAGAGAGCGGGACATATTTATTGCCCACTGTTAGAGCTTCTGCGGCTTACATAAGATTGAGTGAAGTGCCTCCCTTTGAAGTAACAGTTCCATTTTCACCAACCCCAATTAAAATTCAAGAGCCGGTTTTGAATAATTACAATCTTGGCTTATCTGTAACTCAGCCGATATTTACGGGATTTAAACTCTCTTCATTAAAATCTGCGGCAGAAAAAACTTTTGAAGCAGAAGAAATATCATTCAATCAAGAGATCAATAATCTAGCACTTAGAATTAATGAAGCTTACTGGAATTTATATAAAGCTGAAAAATATGTGCTCCTGTTAAAAGAAAATAAAAAGAGAATTGAAGAACACTTAAAAAACACAGAAGAATTTTTTAACAATGAACTGGTTACGAAAAATGATCTGCTGAAAATGAAAAGTCAGTTAGCAAACATAAACTACCAGTTGATAGAAGGGAAAAAAAATCTAGAGACAGCTAGAATGTTTTTCAATAAAACTATAGGAATTTCTCTTGAGAAACAATTAACTCCAACAGAAGAAATAGAACAAACAGATTATGAATTGAAAGATATAAGTGAGTATATAAAACAAGCGGATAAGCAGAGGAATGAACTTAAGTCGGCAGAAAAAATAACAGAAGCCGGAAAGAATATGATTTCTGCAGCAAACTCAGATTGGTTCCCGACAATTTCAATTTTTGGAAATTATTATTACAACAGACCAAATCAAAGAATAATGCCAACTCAGGACAAGTTCAATGATACATGGGATGTTGGTGTTAATCTTTCTTGGGAGATTTGGAACTGGGGTAAAACAAGCTTTAAAGCAGAACAGGCAGAACAGCAGTATAAACTGTCTCAACTCTCTTTAGAAATATTGAAAGAGAATATTCAAATGGAAGTTTATAGAAACTATTTATCGGTTAATGCTGAAAGCGAAAAACTTAAATCAGCCTTACAGCTTTTAGAATCAACCGAAGAGAATTATAGAATTACAAAAGAGAAATATAATATGCAGGCGGCAACAAGCACAGAATTACTTGATGCAGAAGTTGAGTTTTTAGAAGCTCAAATAAAAGATGCAAATGCTAAAGCAGATTATATAATTGCCTTAAAAAAATTATTAGTATCAAGCGGTGAAAAGATTTATTAGGAATATCAAGATCAAGAGATTTTCAAACAAATTAATGAATAAAAATGTATTCAATTGAAGTAAATAATCTAACTAAAAAATTCGGGGATTTTGTTTCCGTTGATAATGTCTCTTTCAAAGTAAAAAAAGGAGAGATATTCGGATTCTTGGGAGCAAACGGTGCGGGAAAATCTACTACAATTAGAATGCTTTGCGGAATTCTTGAACCTACCGAAGGAGATGCTTTGGTGGGAGGATTTTCGGTAGCAAACGATCCCGATAAAGTTAAGCTTAACATTGGATACATGTCGCAAAGATTTTCACTTTATAATGATTTAACAGTTGAAGAAAATATAAACTTCTTTGGTGGAGTTTACGGTCTAAAAGGAAAAGATTTAGAAGAAAGAAAAAAATGGGTTCTCCAAATTTCAAATCTCATTGGGAAAGAAAAAATTATTACCGGTTCTCTGCCAGGTGGGATTAAACAGAGATTGGCTCTTGGAACAGCTGTTATTCATAAACCAAAAATTGTTTTTTTAGATGAACCGACAAGTGGGGTTGATCCGATTTCCAGAAGAAGTTTTTGGGATTTGATTGTTAATCTTTCAGAAGAAGGAATTACAATTTTTGTAACTACTCATTACTTAGAAGAGGCTGAGTTTTGTAATAACATAATGCTGATTAATGCCGGAAAAATTATAGCTGAAGGAAATCCCTCAGAGTTAAAAACGAAATATCTTAATCACGATATTATAGAGATTGAATGTACAAATGCAGTCTCAGCTATGGAAATTTTAGAGGAAGCAGAATTTGTAAATGACATTACAATATTCGGCAACAATATTCATCTCAGTGTTGATAAGGGTTTTGAGAATTTTGAATTGATTAAAAATCAGATTAAAAATATTTCTGAAGTAAGAAGAATAGAAAAAATAGTTCCAACATTGGAAGATGTCTTTATTAATCTTTTAGAAAAAACATACAACAAATGATTAATCGAATTAAAGCAATAACTAAAAAAGAATTTAAGCAATTGGGAAGAGATAAAAGAATGTTAATCATTTTATTCTTCTTTCCAGCATTTCTACTTGCAATGTTTGGTTATGCAGTCAACTTTGATGTTGAGAATATAAAGCTCGCTGTTTATGATTTGGACAATTCGAAAGAAAGCAGAGAATTAATCAATCAATTAAATGCTACTTACAATTTTGAGGTTATCAAATATTTAGAGATGGATTCTCAAATCAAATCAACGCTTGATAAAAAAGATGCACAGGCAGTAATTGTAATTCCTAATGATTTTTCAAAACAGATTTATAGAAACAAAGAAGATATATCACTACAAGTTTTGATTGACGGAGTTGACGGCAACACCGCATCGCTTATTGGAAATTATTTGAATGGAGCTGTTATAAAATACAACAGTAATATTCAGATGATGCATTTGGAGGCAAAAGGAATAAAGCAGAACATTCCAATAAAAATTGAGACAAGATTTTGGTTTAATCCAGAGTTGCAGTCAACAAAATTTTTGATTCCGGGATTAATTGCAATGATACTAATTGTTTCAGCAACAATTTCAATTTCGTTAACACTTGTTAGAGAAAAAGAGAAAGGAACAATAGAACAAATAAATGTATCATCGTTAACATCATTAGAATTGCTGATTGGGAAAACAATTCCATACTTAGTTATTGCTTTGATTAATGCTGCGTTTATTCTTATTGCGGGAATGATTTTGTTTGATGTGTATGTTAAAGGAAGCTATTTGGTTCTTTTGATTTCAACAATCATCTTTCTTTTTGCTTCTACAAGTTTGGGAATATTTATATCAGCAGTTTCTGATAGCCAGCAGGTAGCATTTATAGGGGGAACATTTGCTACATTGCTTCCTTCGCTCCTTTTATCGGGATTCGTTTTCCCAATTGAAAGTATGCCTTCAATCCTTCAGGTCTTGACGAATATAACTCCTGCTAAATTTTATATAGTTGCTTTAAGGGGAGTAATTTTACGGGGAGTAGGTTTTGAGGTATTCTGGCTGCAGTTGGTTTATCTTATGATATTCGCACTTTTATTTTTAGTTCTAGCTAATGTGATAAACAATAAGAGATTAGGAAATTAGAGAAGTTCTTTGATTTAAAACAAAAAGACTTGTCATTCCGGCCAAAACGAAGTGAAGTGCCGGAATCTCAAAGAAGAAATGTAGGAGATGCCGGTATTGCTTCGCAAACCGGCATGACAGAAGAATGCGTAATTCCGGCTGCAGCGAAGCGAAATGCCGGAATCTCAAAGAAGAAATGTAAGAGATGCCGGTATTGCTCTGCAAACCGGCACGACAGAGGAAAGAGTGAAATAATTAAGTCATTCCGGTTCCCGCTCGCCTCGCAAGTTTGGCGATGCTGGAAGGGATACCGGAATCTCAAAAATAACATAAAAGCAGAAATGAGTTATTACGTTTACATACTAACAAACATAAACAACAAGGTTCTATACATCGGAGTCACAAACAATCTTAAAAGAAGAATTTATGAGCACAAAGAAAAAATTATTGATGGCTTCACTAAAACATACAACTGCAATAAGCTTGTCTGGTTTCAAGAAACTAATAGTATTGAGGAAGCAATAAGGCAAGAAAAGAGAATGAAAAAATGGAAGCGTGAATACAAAGAAAATATGATTAATGGGTTAAATCCTTATTGGGATGATTTGTACGAGCAGTTATGAATAAAGGATTTGAGATGCCGGTATTGATCCGCAAACCGGCATGACAGAAGGACTTGTTATTCCGGCTTCAGCAAAGTGAAATGCCGGAATCTCAAAGCAGAAATGTTTGAGATGCAGGTATTGCTTCACAAACCGGCATTACAGAAGGACTTGTCATTCCGGCCGGAACGAAATGAAGAGCCGGAATCTCATTAATAAAAGCAATTAAAAGTGTAAGAAGAATAATGAAAACAATCCTAGAAATAATTAGAAAAGAATTTATTCAGTTTAAGCGCGATCCTAAAATGCGGATGATTGTATTAGTAGCACCAATCATTCAATTAATATTTTTAGGATATGCTGCTAATATGGATGTTGAGAAAGTTCATATTGCTCTTTATGATCAAGATAAAAGTGTAACAAGCAGAAAATTAATTGAAGATTTTACCGCAGTTGAAATCTTTAATTATGATTATGCAGCAAAAGATTATGATGAAGTAACGGAATTGCTGAATGAAGCAAAGATAATCTGCGCAATAGTAATACCTAATAATTTTGAAAAAGAGATTGAACAAAAAAGGACTGCCGAAGTTCAGTTATTATTTGATGGATCGGATGGAAATACAGCATCCATTTCTGCCGGCTATATTCAAAATGTTCTAAATAGATTCAATCAAAAAATGATGGAAGAGAACTTTGCAAAAATCGGATTAAAACTTAAGCCGGTAAACAACATAAACATTGAAACTAGATTTTGGTATAACCAAGAACTGAAGACAAGAAACTATATGGTTCCAGCTATATTTGGATTATTATTAATGATTGTAACTTCATTGTTAACCTCTCTTGCAGTTGTAAAAGAAAAAGAAATCGGAACTCTTGAACAATTAATTGTAACGCCGATTAAACCATATCAGTTGATAGTGGGAAAACTGGTTCCCTTTTTTATACTTGGAATTATATCTATAATTCTGGCTCTGGGAGCAATGTTTATAGTTTTTGGAATTGTTGTTAGAGGAAGTTTCTTATTTTTATTTTTATCAAGTTTTGTTTTTATTCTATCTACACTTGGGTTGGGTTTGTTCGTATCAACAATATCTAAAACTCAGCAGCAGGCTATGATGATTGCTATATTTGTTGTTATGATGCCGATGGTTTATCTCTCCGGATTTGCATTCCCAATAGAAAATATGCCAGATATAATTCAACTTATTACTTATGCAATACCTCTAAGATATTTTATCACAATTATAAGAGGAGTAATTTTAAAGGGAATTGGATTTGCAGAATTGTGGCCCCAGTTAACAATACTATTTTTAATGGGAATTACTATTTTAACGATGAGCACTTTGAGATTTAAAAAGAGATTAGAATAGAATATAGTTATTATTTCAAATGATAGATTTGTACAATAGCAGAATTTTGTTGCGAATGACATTCTTCTGAATTAAACTCAAAAGTTTTTATAAATAACAAATCAAATTTTTAGCTTGACATTTTGAAATCCACTTTGGATATTGCTGTCGTATTAAGTAGTTTATTTATCAATCTAAATTTTTGAGACTATAAATGAAAACAAAAAACACCCCCCCTCTTTTTTCAAATCTAATTTTTCCAATCTAAAAATTTTACGAATTATCATGCTTGTTGTTATAATATCGCTCTTAATAAGTTGTGATAATATAACAGAGAATGAAGCAAAAATTAATTCAGAAATAACATGTCTAAAAAAAGAGATTAAACCACTTGCCTTAAGCTATCTAGTTAAATATACATATTATTGGGAGGTTGAAAATTATATTCCTGTCTCAAATAAAAAATTAGGTATATGGCTTCCACATGATTCCTATTACTATTCACTTGCAAAGAACAAGTATGGGTTTAGTATGATTAGTGTACAATATGGCGACCAGTTAGCGACGGCAATTAATAGTGGGTATTTAAGATCTAATATAATGGGAATTATACCAAACAATCATTTAGATGCATATCATTTTCTTGATGTTATTTTTGGACAACTTGGACAATACTATATTGATGAACCTATAGAAAAAGTAAGATATTCTCCAGATGAATTGGTTGACTTTGCTAATTACGTAAAACAATCAGGTAATATATCACCAATTTTAATTGGGGGGTATAGTACTAGTGCAATTCAAATTTATCAATGGGTAAAAAATAGAACTACAAATACATTTTTTATGTGTGATGAATATGAGGGAGATCAAAGAAGCTATTGGACTTCTTGGTTAAATGCTTATGGTCCTGCTAGGGTCAAGGGAAATTGGATAATTATTGATGATGACTTTGGAGAATTTTATGATTTACTAGGTCATGCGAATAACCTGGGACTAACTCAGTTTTGGATGTTTACTCCAAATTCTGGAAATATAGATGAATATTTACCTGATTTTGCAGATAAAGCATGGAAAACGAATTGGTTGGTTAAGAAAGAAAGACGCTACAGGGTAGAATTTAGGTGCTATTCGAGAGATTGTAGTATAGATGATAATTGGGAATATTATGAAACTGTGCCTTTGCAAGAGTTTAGAACTTTGACTTATAATCAGGAGTAAAGATTAAATGAAAAGAATAATACTGCTTTTATTTTTTGTAACAGTTTCACAGTCCCAAAGTTTTAAAGTTGGAGCTAACTTTTCTATAAAATTTGTAAGCATTGAAACTACTTCTACAACAATTTTTGGTCCTGGAATTGAACCTATAACTCGTGAAAAAGATAATAGTGTAACAGCATATTCATTCAATATAGATTTAACAGCAGATTTTAACAAATATGCAGCAGCAATTGGAGAGATTGGTTATATATCAGGATCACAAGGATACGGTGGTTTCGATTTAGGATTTTATTACTCCACAAACTACTTACATGAAAAGTTTTATCTGAAACCTGGTATTTATGCGCATTTAAATATTCCAAGTGCACCTTATGATGTAGGCAAAACAATAATTATAAGCTCACTTGGTGGAGGAATTAGAATTTCTAAAAAGCTATTTCTTGAAGGCGCATATCAAATTCCAATTACGAAAACTTATTCAAAAGATTCAAAGTTTGGTGAGCTATACAAATTAAATGATATGTTCAGTATTGGAATTAAATTAGTATTTTAGCTCTAAAGCTATCCACATTCTTAGAAATTGAGGGAGTAAATTAGATATTAAAAATTAGTTAAGAAGTAAATTTAATTTTCCCATTGTTGTATTTGTGAATAAGAGAAGAAATAAGAGTTTGGTAAGGAATTCCCTCCTCTATAGCTTTAGTTTGAATAGCATAAAAATCTTGAGCAGTAAGTCTAATATTTATTCTTTTACTTTTTGCCAAGCTCTGCTTTGCGGCTTCTACATATTCCGTCTTACCTTTGTTTTTTGTAGACTTCCATTCATTTTTATTGAATGACTCGATAATATCTTTTTCTTCTTTGTTTAAGTATTTCATGTTTTTACTCAATGTTTAAATATTTTTTAGTTGCTTCTCTACTCGGATAAATTGTTTTCAGAAAATATTTTTCCTCATCTTCAATAAATGGAACTACATAAGCATAATCGGAAATTTCAACAATAAACAATTTTTGATTCGGATATTTTTCAGTATTGGGATGTTCGAGAATATCTAATAATTTATCATTTGCAATTGCAAAAACAATTTCTTCAAAAGAGATGTTTCTGGTTTCTCTCAATATCTCATTCTTTTTAACGTCCCAATCAAAATATTTCATTTTTCTATTTTATAATCCGTATGCCTATAAAGCACACAAAATGTAGAAAAAAGTAATTAATATTTCAATACAATTTTTGTTGTTGAAATAATTAAATCCAACAAAATTTTCAATTCCTCAAATTTCTTTATATTTGCAGTTCGTAAATAAAAATAGTGAGGTTTATCATCGCACAGCAGAATAAAAATGATGTAATTGAAAAAATTGTTTCTTTGGCTAAAAGAAGAGGATTTGTTTTTCAATCGAGTGAAATTTATGGTGGATTGAACGGATGCTGGGATTACGGTCCATTAGGAGTTGAACTTCTTAAAAACATCAAAGAAGAATGGTGGAAGTTTATGACTTACCGCGAAGATGTTGAAGGATTGGATGCTGCAATCTTGATGCATCCAAGAGTTTGGGAAGCTTCTGGTCACGTTGAAAATTTTACCGATCCTATGATAGACTGCAAGCAGTGTAAAGCAAGATTCCGTGTTGATACTTTGGCAGAACAGTTAAACGAAAAGAAGAAAGAAAAAGCGTTTGAAGCATTTGTAGAAGCTAATCAAGATAAAAAAGATAAAATTGATGAACTAATAAAAACAGTTGATGAAAAAGAAGATAAGTTCGAAAAGTTTTTAGAAAATGAAGAACTTGCTTATGATTTGCTGCTCCAATTAAACTGTCCTCAATGCGGAACAAAAGAATCATTTACAAAACCGCGCAAATTCAATTTGATGTTCAAAACATTTTTGGGTCCGGTTGAAGACACTAAAAATGCAATTTACTTAAGACCGGAAACCGCACAGGGAATTTTTGTTAACTTTTTAAATGTTCTTAATTCAAGCAGACAAAAACTTCCTTTTGGTATTGCTCAGATTGGCAAAGCTTTCCGTAATGAAATAAACACTAAAAATTTCTTATTCAGAACCCGTGAATTTGAACAAATGGAAATGCAGTATTTCGTTAAACCGGAAGATGATAAAAAGCATTATGATGACTGGAAAGCTAAAAGACTTCAGTGGTTTAAAGATTTAGGAATGACGCCGGATAAATTGAGATATCATGATCATCCAGAAGATAAACTTGCACATTACGCAAAAGAAGCAACAGATATTGAATATGAATTTCCATTCGGCTGGGGTGAGATTGAGGGAATTCATAACAGAACTGATTTTGATTTAGGGAGACATCAGGAATACTCCGGTAAATCTCAGCAGTATTTTGATGAAGCATCAAAAGAAAAATTTGTCCCTTACATAATTGAAACATCTGCCGGAGCAAGCCGTTCATTCATGGCATTTTTAGTTGATGCTTATAATGAAGAAGAAGTTAATAATGAAACAAGAGTAGTGTTAAAGTTTCATCCAAAGCTTGCACCGATAAAAGCTGCAATTTTTCCTTTGGTTAATAAGGATGGAATTCCGGAAGTATCAAGAAAAATTGAAGCCGAACTTCGTCCTTATTTAAGAGTATTTTATGATGACAAAGGAGCTGTAGGAAGAAGATACAGAAGACAAGATGAAATCGGTACACCGTTCTGTATTACAATTGATCATCAAACTTTGGAAGATAATGCAGTTACAGTTAGAAATAGAGATACTATGGAACAAGAAAGAGTATCTCAAGATGAACTGCTGACATACTTATTGAAAAAACTAAAATAGTTTTCTTATAGAAAATTCTTAAGATTCAGATATGCTTTCATTCAAATATTTTTGTCATACCGGTTTCCGATTTCTGGAATACTGGCATCTTTATTTTAAAGGTTCAAGATTCTTCACTTCACTCTGTTCGGAATGAGAAGACGATCACTTGTAATTCTGAGGATCGTAATCGACAAAGAAACTAAACGGATAATTTGATTCTAACCGAGTTTGAGATTCCGGGATGAATACAAAAAACGTACTCAACCGAAATGACAATTTAGCTCATGTCATACCGGTTTCGAGACGCATTTTGTTGAGAATACCGATCTCTCCTAGTCGACTAAGTTTAAGACTCTTCGCTACATTTTGTTCCCTTGAGAATGACAAGGCAACCGTTGTTACCAGCCAAGAAGAATCTGAATAAACTACTTTTTAGGTTCCCATCTTGCTACAGAATTTGCAATTGGTTTTGTGCTCATTAAGTAAGTGTAGATTGCACTTAAATCTTCTTCGGTCATACCGGCGTACATTGTCCAAGGCATTATAGAATTAAAGTCATTTATATTTGTTGCAATGTAATCTGTGCTGTCTGGATCATACATTTTAAATCTTTGGATAAAAGCTTCTTCAGTCCAGCTTCCAATTCCACTGGTTTCATGCGGAGTAATATTAACTGCTCTTAAAATTCCTCCAGGCAAATGATATTCATTTCCTCCGGCTAAATCCATATTTGGAATTGGTTCACCTTTTTCGGTTGGAGTGTGGCAGTCTGCACAGCCGGCAATACTTACTAAATATTTACCATATTCTAATTTATTATTTTTGTTAACCGTTTTTGATGGTTCGTAAGTTTTAATAGGCATTGTTCTAACCAAAAAATTTAGGGGGAAATCCAAGTCGGCACTGGGGAAACTGCTTTCAATAGGTTGTAGTGTTTTTATGTAAGCTATAATAGAATAAGCATC
>MDTC01175583.1_pt1 | contig 16109 bp, 9 predicted proteins | sample 811181 | NCBI WGS metagenome assembly MDTC01 (sample SAMN05326644, study PRJNA326480) | marine metagenome | isolation source: seawater | place: Pacific Ocean: North | collected 2011
CCCCGGAGCCGGTCGCAACAGTGAAGAGTCCCACAACCTCCACCAGGGCTACGTCAACCGCCGCATGGGCGGTATGAGCGATCGTCAGCGTAGCCTAGTCAGCCATATGTGGAAGCAACAGCAAGCCGTCAATCCCGGCATGCCCAACCGGGGAGCGTCCTTCGTCAAAATCATGGAACACGTCGCGGAGAATTTACCGAGATGAAATCCGCGCCCTCCTCTCAACACCCACTCATTCTTGGGCTGACTTTGTCAGTGCTTCTCTTATCCACAAGCAATGGGTCAAATGACAAGGCTGCAGAATGGAGCCGTTTCCGGGGGCCTAATGGTTCCGGTGTCGCTCCAACCCACTACCAACCGCCCATCACACTCGGACCCGAGTTCGAAGCATGGCGAACACGAGTGCCAGCCGGATTGTCTTCGCCCGTGATAGGAAACGGCCGGATCTTTCTCACCGGCATCGAGGGTGAACAACTCGTAACCCTCGCTTTCGAGCACGAAACAGGCAAGCTTCTCTGGCGGCGCAATGCCCCTGTGACTGCATTGGAGAAGGTCCATTCAGCCTGCAGTCCAGCAGCGTCAACTCCCCTTGTTTACCGAGGGCACCTCTATGTCTATTTTGGCTCTTTTGGCCTGCTCTGCTACGACCTTGATGGGACCGAAATCTGGCGCAAGCCAATTCCAACTCCGCAATCGCTTTACGGCATGTCTACCTCTCCTATCGGAAACGAAGACCATGTCATTCTTGTCCTCGACAGCGACAGGAATCTTACCGAAAGCAAATTGAGCGAGTCGGCCATCCTCGCCGTGAATGCTTCAGACGGGGAGACCGCCTGGAAAACTTCCCGACCGTTTTCCCGAAGCGGTTGGTCAACTCCTGTCCTCTTGAAGCATCACTCGAGGACCGATCTCATTGTCCTCGGACACGGGAGACTTCAGGCTTACGACGCCAAAACCGGAGAAGGTCGTTGGTTCCTCAAAGGCTTCTCTAGGGAAACCATTGCAGTTCCTTTGATTGGAACCGGTATGATTTTTGCCTCATCTTCGAGACTCGGTGGCGGCGGTGATATTGAGAAGAATCCCGAGCCATTTTGGAACTCTCTGATGCCCTTCGATTCTAATAGAAACGGGCAGATCGAACGCTCTGAGATGGTCGGCGACTTCACCTTTCCATTTCGACCTGAACTCCCACCAGGTCACCCCGGATTCGGCATGCCGCTTCCGAAAGACAACGCAAAACGCCGCGAGCGGATCGATTGGATTTTGACCTGGATCGACAAAAACAACGACGGCATATGGACTCGAGAGGAATTCTTTGAGAACCTTCGGACGGGGAAAGAGAGTCCTCTGCTTGCCGCCGTAACACCCGGTGGACGCGGAGACATTTCTACGACCCACGTAGAATGGGAAATCAATCGAGGAATCCCAGAGGTCCCCTCACCAATTTTTCACGAAGGCGAGATTTACCTCGTTCGAAAAGGTGGTGTTTTATCCGCACTGAACGCCCAATCCGGCGACTCTCTCTTCCGCGAGCGAATTCCAGACGCGCCTGGCCAGTATGCTGCGTCGCCGGTCATTGCCAACGACCATCTTTATCTGGTTTCCAGTCTCGGACTCGTTTCAATTGTCCGTATCGGCGAATCACTCGATCTGGTTCATCAGTTTGATTTAAGAGAATTCTCGGAAACGACTCCCGCCATTGATGCATCAACGATCTATTTTCGAACTGGCGATCATTTGATTGCTTACCGAAACAAAAAAGGGGGTAACCAGCCATGAATTTCGTACGTGCCACGTTTTCTATCTTGATTGTTTTCAGCCTCCTAATCGTATCAAGAGCTCGCTCAGTGTCGTCCGAATTCCCTAGTCCCCAGTCGGTGACTTGGGAAACCTTCGAAGGCCTGCTCGATAACTCTCCTTTCAGGCGTCCGCTTAACCTCCCTGGCGCCCTCGTGCTCACGGGAGTCGCCGAGGTAGATGGCCGGCCAGTCGCCACGATGATTGATACTCAAAACGGAGCCTCAATTGCCGTGACTACAACTCCGGACGAACATGACTGGAAACTGATCGACTTGTCTGAAGTAGACGACATCGAAATCGCGGTCGCCACCCTTGCCATCGATGGCGGCGAAGTCATCAAGGTCTACTATGATGAGGACCGCATTCGCGAAGCGGTCAAAAAGCGGGACTTCGCGAACACCTCAGGCTCGCTGGTGATTGCCGTGCGCACCGGCACCTTCACTCTGCCCCACCAGATTCAGCAGATCGATGATCACACCAAACGTGGGGAGGCGATCGGAAAACTGATCGAAGGCGGCGCCTTCGACGAGTCACCCTTTGAGGCCGTTGACATGGCTCTTTCCCAGTCGCACCCTCAAACCCGCGGCCCGGTTCTCTCAGCGGCCTTCGGTCGCCTCGGAGGAGGCGTTGGCGGAGTTAATTACCAGGCAGCCGTCACTCGGCTGAATTCACTGAACAAAGGACGCGACCGGGATTTTGCTATCAATGGACTCGCTCACGGGCTTGTTGGAAAAGATCCTGACAGCGCCCTCAAATGGGCCAACTCCATCTCCAACGAAGGCTTCCGTAGGGTGGTCGTTCAGAATGTGACCCGGAGGATCAAAGGTCGCTAAACTCGAATGAGGAATTCAGGCCTCTCCGCCCACAAGGTTAGCAAACTACTCCAAATTCTCTCTACTCTTTCTACTTATGACCATCAAATCGAGCGTAGCCCAGCCAAACCGGCCATAACGAACACTTACACTGCATTCACTTTAGCGAAAGCATTAGGACCTCCATCATGTCATTGCCGGCTCCTACAACCGGCATAGTATGACTGGTATTCTCGGGATCAATCGTCTTAAATCGAAACTGAAGAAGCAGCATTACCAAGCCGAGATGCCGCTGTTTCGAGCAACTAACTCCTAACATGGACCCATACCCTTTGCGCTCCTTCATCGCTGCTCACGTCCTTATTTTCCTGACCAGCTTGTCGCTATCTAGAGCTGAACAGTTCCCTGCGCCTGAAACGATCCCCGCCTTCGAAGAGTTGAAGGATTCCGTCGAGGAGCTCCGCATCAAAAATATCGCCTGGCGGTCGATCGACTGGAATTACAACATTCTCGATGGTCTCAAAGCCTCTCAGGAGGAAAATAAACCCCTCATCTTCTGGTGTCACATCGACCTACCAGCCGACGACAAACGATGTTGAGTCTTCGCCGGAGCCGTCCGTGAGACGGTTTATTCTAATCCCGAAGTCATTGCAGCCATTCAGGAGCACTTCATTCCCGTCGCCGTCAAAGCGCGTCTCGCTCAACAGCCACCTGCTGGACCGGAAGCTCTCTTCTACGAAGAACTGCGACGAACCCAACCTGCTCCCCAAGGCATGGCGGTGATGAACTCCAGCGGAAACGTATTGGCTTGGGCGCTCATGTTTGACGGCGATGAGAGTATTCTCAAGTTTCTCGAACACGCGAGGAAGCGATTCGAAGCAAATCCTACTGCGGACGCACTACCTACAGCCGAACGCTTCCAGCGATTCCCCGATCACAAACTCCCCGATCTACCTGCTTCATCTAAACTCGACGCACAACCCGACCTAGAGCAAGGAGACTATTCATCTCCGGGAGGCTATCAGGCTCAAGAGGGTTCTTTGTCAGGACGTCTGGTGGGACGAGCTGTCGATGAGGAAGGAAACCTGATCGATACCGGCGTGCGCTCTCAGGAAACTTACGCAGAAGACCGGGTAGAAATTTCAAAACCAGCTCGCGAAGCCCTCATCAACGCCGCTAATTCGAAGGACCCTGGCCAGCCATTTTTGATCCCGAAGCGGTTTGCCCGCGAACTGATCGACTCGGCCTACCTCGGCATGCTTGACGTGAACCCACTCGCAGGCCGAAACATTGGCGGAACCGTGCTGAAAGAGGAAATTCAACTCTGGGGACGACAACTACCTCCAACGGGTGAATCTCACACCATTGAGATTTGGGGCCACACCCTCTGTGAAGGCGAAGCCGCCCAACTTGGCCGAAACACCGACGGGCGGGATTGGAAAAACCAAGTCGAATTGAACTGGGTCGGCCGAATCGTTATTCAAAAAGGCGAGCTAATTTCACTCCTTGCCATAGGCAATGGCAAAGAGACCCTTCACTGGAATCACGGTGCTGCGAATTCGACAACTCAAGGTGAAGCCCCTCGCACTGCTGCCGCCAACCTTCCCGCAGGGCGGCCGATCCAGTTTTCGGGTCCCGTTCGGTTCGGTATCTCCATCCCGTGATCGTTCGACCTCCGCGATAGCGCCATCTAAAAAGCCTCCTTTTCTCTCCCGAATATTCATCGCCAAGGCGGAATTAAGGATAGAAGCCCCCCATGAAAAAGCTCACCACTTTATTTCTATCCATTTTTTCGATCTTAGCACTGACTACCGGACAGGCCCAACCACCGGCAGATTCCTGGCACCAATGGCGCGGCCCCGAGAACAACGGCACTTCTTCAACGGCAACTCCTCCCCTTGAGTGGAGTGAAAAAAGCAACGTTCGCTGGAAAACTGAAATCAAGGGCAGCGGCACAGCCAGTCCGATTGTATGGGGTAACAAGGTTTTTATCACCACAGCGATCAACACGGGCGAGGTGGACCCCTCCTTCCCCAAGCCAGAGGATCAACCCGAGCGGGTCTTCGGAATCAAACACCCGAACACAAGCTACGAGATGGTTGTGCTTTGCTTTGACCGAAACTCAGGGAACCAACTCTGGCGCGAAGTTGCGAAAACCGTGGTCCCTCACGAAGGCCACCATAAGGACGCCAGTTTTGCTTCGGGTTCATCATTCTGCGACGGTGAGCGAATCTATTGCTGGTTCGGCTCCGCAGGACTTTATGCCTACTCCCTCGACGGAAAAAAACTCTGGGAGAGAGACCTCGGCCCGGCAAAAATGGGAGCCAGCCTCGGTGAAGGGAGTTCACCGGTGGTGCACGGCGGAAAGCTCATCCTCGTTCGTGATCACTCTGGACAATCTACCATTGAATGTTTCGACACCAAAAGCGGCAAAACTCTCTGGAAGAAAAATCGCGACGAAGGCAACACCTGGGCAACCCCGGCCATCGCTGAGCACGAAGGCATCATTCAAGTCATCACCCCCGGCACTAATGCCATACGAAGCTACAACCTCGCCAACGGTGATCTGATCTGGAAAGCAACCGGCCTCACCAACAATTGCGCCCCGTGCCCGATTGTGGATGGCACTCGCGAGGGCGGCCCCGCAGTTTATTGCATGACCGGTTACAAGGGCCACTCCCTGCTCGCTATTCCCATCACCGGCACCGGCGATGTCACTGACCAGGTTCAGTGGAAAGCCGATCGCGGCACTCCCTACGTGCCCTCCGCAGCGCTCTACAACGGGCAACTCTATTTCACTCAATCCAACCAGGGCATCCTTACCAGCCTCGAAGCGAAAGATGGTAAGGAGGTCATCGCTCGCACCCGCGTGCCGGAGCTGGGAGACATCTATGCCTCCCCCGTCGCAGCCGACGGTCGGGTCTACCTCGTCGGCAGAAAAGGCACCACCGTCACCATTGCCGCTGGCAAGGAGTTTAAGGTGCTGGCCACCAGCCAGCTAGACGACAACTTCCACGCTTCTCCCGCCCTAGCAGGCAAACAGCTTTTCCTCCGCGGCACGCGCTTTCTCTATTGCCTCGAAGACGGGGCGGCCGCATCCACCCCGAAAAACAAAACCACTTTCGCCACGACCCAACTCGAGGTGCCCACCGACCCTAAGACGGTACTCAGTGCCAGGTTGAAAGGGCTTGTGGATGCCGAAAAAATCACCGGAGGAGAGGCCATCGAGCTCTACCTCACCGCTTTCCCCGGGGAGCGGGAGAACGTAATGCGCTGGCTGGCCTCCTTGAGGAAACCAGAACCCAACGAACCGGCCCCAGCAGAGGCAGCAGACAAAGACAGGCCAGTCACCACGCCAAAGTCAGCGCCTACCACGCGTGAACGGCTCCAAGAGATCGCTCAGCGCGAAATCCCCGAAGACTACCCCGGAGGAGACAGCCACCAGTCCTTCGTCGACCAATGGTTCGCCTCTGCCCCTCCGGAAAAGGCAGGCGAAGTCGCGCAATTGTGGAAGGAACAGCAACGCCTTTTCCCTAACATGAAGAGCCGCGGTGAATCCTTCATCAGGATCCTCGACCACGTGCGTTCAAATAGCGTACCTAAGAAAGCGACTCCGGCTCAAACGCCTCGTTCAACTCAGCCCAAAAAACCCAACCCTAACATCAAGCGAAAGGAGCCGTCAAGAATTGACCGGGAACCGGGAATCATCACTCCGGGAAAGACCGGAACAGTGGCTGGATCGGTCAGTTCATTAGACGGCAAGCCAATCGGAGGCGTCATGGTGTCCGCCTTTGATGACCGTAACCGGCAGACTATCTCTATCTTTTCCCAGGCAGACGGTAGCTTCCAGATCGACGACCTGCACGACGCCGAATATCGCATACGCGCGCGCATCCCCGGCCAGCGGGATCATTGGGTCGAAGACGTGAAAATCGGTGGCCAAGGGATCAAGATTACGATGGAACCCGCCAACGGCAAAGAGCTTGAAGAACAGCGCCCCGCTTCTGACGCCTTCGCCCAGCTCAAATTCGACAGTCCCCGCGATCGCCTCAACTTCAAAATGATGTGCAGCTACTGCCACCAGATTGGCACCCCGGGTTTCCGCAGCCCCGAGGAGCCCGTTGACTGGGAAACCATGATCACCCGCATGGACGGCTTTGGCGGTCTCTACCCCCACACCAAGGATACCATTGTCCAGCGTATCATCGACACTTACAAGGGCGAGGCCGTTGAGGCGTGGCCACCCTATGAGCCACCCCCCGCCCCAACCGGAATGGTGACGCAGGCCAAAATCACGGCATGGGAACTGGGCAATCACTACGAAGGATCTTTCCATGACCTCGAAGTCGGCGACGACGGCCTTGCTTACGTCGTCCATATTGGCAAGCAATACACGGCCACCCTCAATCCAAAGACCGGGGAGAGAATCTTTTACCGCCTCCCTAAAGGTTCCCACGGCCCCCATTCCATCGAACCGGACAACGATGGTGACATGTGGCTGACACTTTGTGTCTCCGGGGAAATGGCCAAATTCGATCTCGAAACCAAGGAATACACCATTCTCTCCAGTGCTGAGGCTCCGGCTGACCGAGGTTCATGGCCCCATACCTTGCGGGTTGATCCGAAAGATTCCGAAGGCTACATTTGGTACACAGATGCTGGCCGTAATTCGGTCTTTCGCCTTCATCCGAAAACGCTGGTGAGGAAGGAGTATCACCTGCTCGAAGCCGACCAGGTCAAGGCAGGCGGCAAAGGAGAATCCAAGGGCATCACTCCCTACGGTCTCGATTACTCGCCTGTCGATGGAATGATTTGGTATTCCAAGCTCAACGGAAACCGCATCGGACGCATCGACCCCAAAGCCCCTGACGGAGACATTACCGAATGGAATCCTCCTTTTCGGGGACCTCGTCGCCTTCATGTCGCTCCCGACGGCATGGTTTGGGTGCCCGGCTTTGGCTCCGGCGTCTTCGGTAAATTTGATCCCGACACCGAAGAGTGGACCACCTACCCGCTACCCAACTACATCAACCAGATCCCCTATGCGCTCAACGTAGCGCCCGATGGCATGGTCTGGATCTGTGGCACCGGGAACGATACCCTCTATCGCTTTAACCCCGAAACTGAATACCTCATCGAGTTCCCGCTGCCTTACCGAGTCAGCTACACCCGTGAGATCGAGTTCGACAAGGAGGGTAATGTTTGGACCAGCACCAGCGGGCCAGCTCGTCACATGGAGAATGTCTGCGGCTCTCTCATTAAGCTGGAAATCCCCGCCAACGCCAAGGAATCCGGCGGCATAAAACTAACCCCCCTCCAGCTGAGCCTAGAGGAACAGGGAATCCTAACAGAGTCTCAAAGGCAGAATCAAAAGCAAAAAAGAAACCTGCAATTGGGTTCTCTCTTCGCAAAGATTGAGGCAAGAAAACTTCCTAAAGCCTACAACGGCCGGAACCACCAGCAATATGTCAATCAGGTCATGGCGAGACTGCCCGAAGAGCAACGTGCCCGCGTCTCGAAGCTGTTTAACGAACGGCGCCAGTCCGGAGCGAAGATGGAAAATGCCGGGCAGACCTTCATTCGTATTCTCGACTACGTTGCCGAGGGAGGCAAAGCCACTGAAATCCCCGCCGAGCCAGGTCCGGGTACGGATCCACCTCGCCGTTCCATGGAGGAAAAAACCGGCATCCACCGTCTTGGAAACGCGAGACGCTCCCCTTTCGATGCCTTCATTTATGCCAATCGCATTCCCGACCACTCAGACGAGGGAGAAACCGCGGTTCAATTCGCCGGTCGCATCCTCGGACGCCTCGCCAATCAAGAAGGACGGGTGCTTCTGAAGTTACCCAACGGAATGAACCACAGCGCCTACAACGGCTTCAAAACCTTCCTCGGATCCGAGCGATTCGCCGCGGCTTTCCAACTCTACTTCCGGAACGGAAACTGGTCTGCCGGAGAGCTCGACGCCATCCTTCGAAGCAAAATGACTGAGGCAAATGACGGCTTAGCCGAAAATGCCGGGCTCAAGATCACTGCATCCGACTTACCCGACCTCACTGCTTTCCTCGGAACCCTTTCAGACGTCGGCGACGAAGCCTTTCGAAACCTCATTCTCAGTGCCCGAGTCGTGGACGTCACCAAGCCAACCGAAACGAAACCCAAGGCAACGAAAACCAATTACGTATCAGGCACCATTCGCTATGACGGCGTCCCACCGAAACGCAACCGAATCTTCATGGATGAGGCCAGCCGGAAACTGCACGACTCGCCGCCGCTTGACGAAAGTCTGCTCATCAGCGCTGACGGCGGTCTCGCCAACGTCTTTGTCTATGTGAAGAACGCCCCCGAAGGCGATTACCCGGTGCCTAGCGAAGCCGCCATCATTGACCAGCAGCGATCAGTCTTCGAACCACGCGTTCAGGGGTTCCGGGTCGGTCAAACCGTGCAGATGAAAAATGGGGATCCCTTTATTCATAATGTGCGCTCCCTTTCACGAGCCAACCGTATCTTCAACATCGTGCAACCGGCCGGCACCCCCGACCGCGAAAAAATCTTTGAGAAAGCTGAAGGTCCCATCACCATCAAGTGCGACTTTCACCGCTGGATGACCGCTCATCTCTGGGTGATGGATCACCCCTTCTTTGCCGTGACCGATGCCCACGGGAAATTCACCATCCCAGATCTTCCCCCCGGCGAATACACGCTCGCCTCTTGGCATGAACTTCTCGGCACCCAAGAGGTCACCATTCAGGTCAACGATTCCACCACCTCGGTGCCCACTCTCTCTTTCCAAGCCAAAGAGCAAATCCAATTTTAGAATTTTTCTTTATCCCACAATGAACTCCGCTTCTCCTTGGTCTGACTCTAAAGAAGTGCCAGAAAAGCGCGAGGCCAACCAACGAAGCATCGACCTGATGTTTCGGGTCGGTCGGGGCGATGTTGAGGCCTTTCAAAGCCTCGTCGAGACTCATCAATGTGCCGTGATTGGAGTTGCGACTAAAATGTTAGGATCCCCATTCGAAGCGGAGGACATCGCCCAGCAAGTATTTCTCAGAGTCTGGAAGGCGGCTCCCCGTTACAAGCCGACGGCCCAGTTCAACACCTGGCTTTTTACGATCACCCGCAATCTTGTTTACAACGAAACTCGACGGCGTCAGCGAAAACCCACCGTCTCGGTTGAAGCCTTAGAATTAAATAATCACCAAGTCACGACCGATAACCGTGCCAGGTGTCCGGCTTCCAAAGCGCAGCATTCTGAATTCGAAGAAGCTGTTGAAAAAGCTATTGAGTCTCTACCCGATCGGCAACGAACCGCGCTGCTGCTGCGCCGCAATGAGGAAATGCCCTACCTCGAAATTGGACGACGTCTCTCCACCACTGAACCAGCCGTAAAAAAACTTCTCTTCCGTGCGAGGACGAGTCTCAAATCTTCACTACGACAGCACCTTGCCAGCTAACATGAAACTCATCCTGACCTTCTCCTTTACCCTGCTGCTGATTTGCACCGGTCTCGCCACGGACAAACGACCTAACGTCATCACCCTGCTCGTCGATGATCTCGGCTACCGCGACATCGGATGCTACGGCGGTCCGGTGGAGACTCCCGTCCTCGACAAACTAGCCTCCGAGGGGGTGCGCTTCACCGATTTCCACTCGGGCGCCCCGACTTGCTCCCCTTCCCGTGCCACTTTCCTGACTGGCCGCCAACACCGACGCACCGGAGTTTACTCCGTCATCACCGAACGCCTTCACCAGATGCATCTACTGGAGAGCGAAACAACCATCGCCGAAGTGCTTAAGGAAAACGGCTACGCCACCGCCCATTTTGGTAAATGGCACCTCGGCATGCCCGTGCACAACCGCGACAATCCTACCCCGGCCGACCATGGCTTCGACTACTGGTTCGGCCTCGTCAACGGACCGGGTCCCAGCCATAAAAACCCGACCCAATTTCTGCGCAATGGCGAGCGCGTCGGTCCCCTCGAAGGTTATTCCTGCCAGCTCGTCGTCGACGAGGCCCTCAAGTGGCTCGACCAGGAACGCAACGGCGATGAACCTTTCTTTCTCAATCTCTGGTTTAACGAACCCCACGCCCCAATCGCAGCACCTGACGAGATCGTTTTCAAGTATGGCGCCCCCAACAATCAGTCCGCGATTTACAGCGGCACGATCGACAACACGGACCGGTCCATAGGGCGACTTGTCGCGAAGCTCGAGAAACTCGGCGAGCTCGACGACACCATCATCATCTACTCCTCTGACAACGGCAGCTACCGACAGGAACGCAGCGGCGAACTTCGTGGTCAAAAAGGCGCGCTCTTCGAAGGCGGACACCGCGTTCCCGGCATCGTCTACTGGAAAGATGGCATCCCCGGCGGTCGCGTCGAGGAAGAGCCCGCCGGAGCGGTCGACCTTCTTCCGACCCTTTGCGGATTGATCGGCATCGAGAAACCCGCAGGCCTCCACCTCGACGGATCCGACCTAGCGCCCTTACTCACCGAGTCAGGCAACTTTGAGAGACATCAGCCGCTCTTCTGGATGAATGAATCGAGCATGGTCATGAGAATCGGTGATCACACCCTCTTCGCCTCCAGCACGGCAAAATCGCCAATCGACTTTAAGGCCGCCGATCGACTTACGGAGCAAATCAAAGAAGTCCTCGGCGACGATCTAGAACGCGTGCTGGATGGAAGGGATGTTAAGGATCTTCGCTCCCGCCTGTTTAATCACGGGAGACTCGCCAATCCCGAAGCCAATCGTTTGAAGGATCAGCTCCGGGACTTGTTCTACTTCCAGGAGTCTTGGATCCCCGAACTCAAAAAGAGCGAACTCGGCCGCGTACAACTATATGACCTTTCCAAGGATCCCAGTCAGCAAAACAACATTGCGAATCAGCGCCCTCAACTCGTCGCTCGTTTAAAAGAGCAGGCCGCTGCGATCCACCGAAGCGTCATGGCGGATGCACCGAAGTGGCCTGCCGCCGGAGAGCCCAATGTCACGAAGAAGCCCGCGACGAATTTATCACGCCAACCTGCAGCAACTGGCTCCAAGACTCCTGCCAATCCAAAAAAGGCAATGGTCGCAAAGTTGAAGGCCATGGTCGACGCCGGAAAACTCACCGAAAAGGAATCCATCGAACTCTATCTAGCCGCATTTCCCGAAGAAGCAGACAAGCTAAAGCAGGTGAGATCTGGCGAAGATCTCGCCAAGTTGATTGAATCCGGGAAGTTTGATTCGGCCCCGTTCGAGGCAGTGGAACTGGCCCTGAAGCAGAACAATCTGAAGATCCGCGGAGCAGCCCTCTCAGCCGCCTTCGGTCGACTGGGAGGCGGCGTCGGTGGCGTTCAGCTCGAGGCCGTCGTGGAGCGATTGGAGTCCTTGCCCCAGTCGCGGGACAAGGACTTAGCGCTCAATGGTTTGGCCCATGGGCTGGTTTCGAAAGATCCAGAGGCGGCATTGAAATGGGCCAACTCGATTTCAGAGGAAGGGTTTCGCAAGACCGTGGTCGAGAACGTGACTCGGCGGATTAAGGCGCAGCCCTAGTTGGCCAGAATCGGAGAGCGGCATGCAACAAAGAAAATTTTGACCACGGATGAACACAGATAAGCCTAGCGCCCTTCGTTAGCTATCAAGTGGCATAGGGTTGCTTTGCAATCGAACCCAATGAGCTCCGACGGTGCCACTGAACATATTGAACCAAGCGATGACTCGTAACGGACCCGCTAAGCTAGAAAGGATGTATCCACTGGATACATCCTTTAAAGAGACCGCAATACGCTTGTGATTTAGGTCACAGTTGACCGCTTTGGGTCAGCGGTGACGAAATCCTGATTCGCCCCTCGATGTAAAAAAGAGTGGGCGAATCAGTGATTCGTAAGTTTGATTCTAGTCGTGCTTCACGACTCTACGGATTCGACCTTCTCAGCGCATGGGCCTTTTTGGCCTTGGCCGATTTCAAATTTCACTTTCTGACCTTCATCAAGGTTTGCATATCCAGAAGTCTCGATTGCAGAGTGATGAACGAAAAGGTCTGCCCCCCCATCGTCGGGTGTGATGAAGCCGAAACCTTTTTCTGGATTGAACCATTTAACTGTACCTGTACTCATTTTTATATTTGGTTTATCCGAGTGATTGCTAATCTCCATGAGAAGATGAGCCTACCCAGAATACTCCCATACTCTCGGAGTTTTGCCTGAAGGAGTCAATGGCTATAACTGCCAGAAATCGACTTTTGACCGAAGGGCCTTTAAGCCGCTTTTGGTTCCGAGCGGCAGGGAGGCGTGTCTTGAAACCGAAAAAGTGACTCGGGATAAGGTCAGAGCCGAGCTCTAAGGTGCGATCCATCAAGCTTGAACCTTGGAAAGTAAAAAGCTGCGCCCCCCATCGACTGATCGTGATTACCTCTGAAAAGGATCGTTGAATTAGGAAAGGGAGGCACCGAATCGGAATGAGTAATCTAGGAGTATGTAGGCATAAATGCGTATCGTCACCCAACTTGCATAATCAACTGAAGATCAGTCTGATCCAAAACAATGGGTGAAATAGTTTGAAAAATAAATGTCCTGTGAGACCTCTTATTTATGATTATTGCATCCTACATTTGTTTCGCTTTGAGCCTTGTTTCCATTCTTGGTTCAATTGCTATTTGGAATATCAAAAAGGGCGAAGACGCCGAAGAGAAAGCCCATGCCGAGAGGTTTGGTATTTTCGTAGGCCTGTGGGCTCCGACTTTTTTAGGCATTGCAATCTTCTTGATTTTGATCTCTCAAAGCAGCTGAGTTACACGCTGGCTTTTCCAAAATGCGAGGGGTCAAAAAGACACCAGCGTTAGGAAAAATGTGTCCGCCTAGCGATACCCTTGGGATTGACAATTTAGATCGAGCAAACGGCGGAAAATGAAGTCCCCGACATGGGACCACTGACGGTTTGGCCCGCATTTTTGTGGAGAAACCGTTGCTTATTCTAAGATTTTTATCGTCGCGTCGGTCTGGCTGGGTTTGAGGGGGTGCAGAATCGTGACGGCTCCGCACGGAGTCGCCTTCACTTCTGACGGAGACATTTTCGTGACTGGATACAGCATTTTCGGGCGATTTCATCGTTTCGACTGGGCCGAGTAGATTCGCGACTCAAACGCCACAGAGATACTTGCTATGAGGGACTCAAGAGGGTTAGATCAGTGACCTAACCTTCTTGAGTCTCCATGCGAACCCTGTTGTGTCTCTCTTTTTCTCTCCTTTTCTCTTCGAGTATTCAAGCTCAAGAAAAGCCCAACGTGCTCTTTATCGCGGTCGATGATTTGCGACCGGAGCTGGCCACCTACGGGACGAAGCTGAAGACGCCGAATTTCGATCAGCTTGCCGCAAGCGGGATGCGCTTTGACCGGGCCTATTGCCAGCAGGCTGTTTGCGGAGCATCACGGCTTTCCATCATGGGTGGGCTTTATCCGTCCCTGAGCAAGGAACAAAGTTTTCACGTCGATAAGTGGAGAGATCGTCATCCGGATCTAATCACGATGAATCAACACTTTGGTGCCAACGGATATCACACTATCGGGCTGGGTAAGATTTATCACGGAAGCAGCGGACCCGGAATTGATCCGGAAAACTGGAATGAATGGATCAAAGTTTCCCAGCCCGAATACGCGACGGAGGAAAGCAATGCCATTCTCAGAGAATTCAGTAAAGCAAAGAAGGAAAAGGGTTCAGTCCATGGTCCCCACAAGGGTCCCACCACCGAAATGGCTGATGTAGGTGACAGCACCTATACAGACGGGCTTCGCGCAAAGAAAGCGGCTCTGAAACTCAAAGAACTGGCCAAAAAGAACCAGCCTTTCTTTTTTGCTATCGGTTTTTCCAAGCCTCATCTGCCCTTTGTGGCACCGAAAAAGTATTGGGATCTCTATCAGCGGGAGGATTTCAAAATGCCGGACAACAAAGAAATTCCGCCGGGCTATCCTCCCTATGCCGCCAATCTGCCCGCCTACGAAATGCGAAAGTATTCCGACTACGAAGGCGAGATGCCCAGCGACTTTTCCGACGAAATGAATCAGCGCCTCCTCCACGGATACGCTGCCTGTGTCAGTTATGTCGATGCGAATCTGGGACGGGTTCTCAGAATGCTCAAGGAAACCGGCCTCGATAAAAACACCATCGTGGTCCTGTGGGGAGATCACGGCTGGAAGCTGGGTGATCACTCCAGTTGGTGCAAGCACACCAATTTCGAATGCGACACCCGTGTTCCTCTCATCCTGCGAGATCCCCGCAAGAAAGCAGGCCAATCGACCAATCGACTGGTGGAATTGATCGACCTGTATCCGACCCTCTGCGAACTCACCGGCATTACAACTCCGGCGCACTGTCAGGGCAGAAGTTTCACTAAACTGCTCGACGATCCAGAGGCTGGACATCGCAATTCTGCCTATAGCTCCTACCCGGCCAACAAGGATCTTGGGCACAGCATCCGCTTCGGCGACTATCGATATACCGAATGGCATTCGCCCGATGGAAGCAAGACCGGTCAGCGCGTTCTCACGAATCTGAGGCAGGATCCCGGCGAAGTCACCAACGTCGCCGACAAAGCAAAACATGCCGAAGCACTCGAAAAGGGAATTCAACTTCTCGACCATCGGGTCGTCAATGCCATGAAAGCGAAAACAACTACCCGCACGGCTCCCCCTAAAGCAAAAATCGCAGACAAGACTCCATTGAAAGAAGCCGTGGCGGGTCGATTTCGTATCGGAGTTGGAACCGATCACGGGATCAGAACTCGTCCCGAAGATGCCGCCCTGATGAAGCGTCACTTCGACATCATCACGCCGGAGAATTGCATGAAGACGAAAAAGCTGCAACCCAAAGAAGGCGAGTTCGATTTCACTCAGGCTGATAAGTTCGTCGATTTTGCAGAAGAAAACGGCATCGACATGGTGGGTCATTGCCTCATCTGGGCCCGCCCCGGCACCACACCTCCCTGGTTTTTTTTAGACGGTGAAAAGCCAGTTTCCAAAGAGCTCTTACTCCAGCGACTCAGGACGCACATCCATACCGTCGCAGGACGCTACAAAGGGCGGCTTGCCATGTGGGATGTGGTCAATGAAGCCCTCGCAGATCACGACGATGAATACCTTCGTGACAACGAGTGGAACAATATTCTCGGCGAAGATTTTCTCGTGAAGGCCTTTCAATATGCCCGCGAGGCCGATCCCGACGCCTTGCTGGTTTACAACGACTACCGCTGCGATCATCCGGGCAAGTTGAAGAAGATCATTCGGCTGATCAAGTCGGTGAAAGAGAAAGGCGGGCCCATTGATGCCCTTGGCCTGCAAGCCCACTACGAGTATGGAATGATCCCCTACGAAGGAATCGAAAGCGCCTTGGTCGAGATGAGAAAACTCGGCATCAAAGTGGTTTTTTCCGAACTCGACATGGATGTAGTGACAAGAGCGAAGTGGTATTGGGATGATGGAAGATTTCGTGAGGAGCTTCAAAGTTCTGAACCCTA